>MDTE01159237.1_pt1 | contig 18791 bp, 11 predicted proteins | sample 811231 | NCBI WGS metagenome assembly MDTE01 (sample SAMN05326651, study PRJNA326480) | marine metagenome | isolation source: seawater | place: Indian Ocean: Red Sea | collected 2010 | reverse complement strand
CGTTTCCCGGGTCGCATGAGGAGAGGGCGGACACGATGAAGAGAACTTCTCGAGTACCTGAAACACGCGAAAACATCTCACATGGTGTCCTTTAACCATCAAAAGTCTAGCTGAGGACATCCTATGCTCACCGTAGGTGGGAAGCTGTGCAAGGGATGATTGCACTTGTTCCAAAGAGTTCTGGATGGACTGTTGCAGTTGGTGGGGCATTCGTGAGTCTTAACTCTTTGTGGCGCGGAAGGTGCGTCTTCCACCGTTTATGGTAGTCCTAGCTTACGATTCAAGGAATGGAAAAACAAACCTACCATGTCTCCTGCAGCTTCCAAGTTCTCCTTAAGCGCTGTGATGTGGGACTCCGGGCTGCCGCTGAGCTCTGTCAAGCGCTCTGCGATGCCGTTGCGAGTCACCACTAGGCCCAATTGGCTGAGCGGATTCTGGTTGAAATACTCTCTAAAGAACTTGTACAAGATCCCCGAGACGACAGCGAGGCGCGATGGCCTCATGTCCGCCTCGTTGACTGCCTGAGAGAGGTCAACCACCACGTATAAGAACCTAATCATCCCCTTGCAAACGTGCGAGTTCGCCGCCGCCATCGCGATCTTCCTGCGTTTCTCTCTGTATTGCTTGTCTCCATGCGTGATGCGCAGCCTACCAGTCTCATCCTCTTCTAAGTCTTCCCAAGTCCTCTCAGCTTGGTAGTGTTTCTCCCAAGCCTGTCCCGGGTGCGGCGTGGAAGGAACACGTCAGAAAAATGCGAAGGCGGATCGTGGGGATCACGGCAGGTTACCTTCAGGGAAGCCGCCTGCTCCTCTGCGGCGAGGTCCTCGTCGTCTGGCTCGTACATCGCACGAACAGTCTTCACCGAACCCTTAACCTACGGCAGATACGGTGAATGCGACCGATAGCATGCTCATCTGAACATGAAGGTGAACTTTTTCGCTGCCCAGGTCTCTCTCGTCCACGTTTGATTCTGTCTGCTTTTCTTGGCTGATTTCCGGGCAATTTTCGCAGCTATTTTTCGCGAAACTGCCTCTATTTTCGTCCTGTCGCTTTCGCCTTATTAGTTCGCTCACCGTGTTTGAGCTCACTTTTCATTTTCAAATCTCTTCAGTTCCTTGGGCCCGAGGGCGGATCTCTCGACATCGCCCTGGGTAGGTGAGCATAACTAACCAGAGGGTAGCGTAAATAAAGCGAGTGCGCGGCATGTCCGTGACTCTTCGCGCCAAGGTGGCTGTCCTAGGTGCGTGCGCCTTTCTTGATGCTTAGATATTGACTCTCGAACTTTTCGTTTTTCGCCGGTGCTCACGGTTCGCCCGATGAACGCCGATCTCCTCAGGTGGTCGCGCTGTGGGTAAGACGGCACTGACGCAGATGTTTCAGAGCAAGGGTAAGCTGTTCCCGAAAAACTACAAGCTTACGAGCGGTATGGACGTCGTCGTGGCACCCGTCCCGATCGAGGGCACGGATGCTATCGTCGAGCTGTTCGTGTGCGACGTCTCTGGACACCAGATATTCAGCGATATGGTGACGCAGCTGCTGGACAACGTGAACCTGGTGATCCTCGTGTACGATCAGAGTAGTAGGGACAGCTTTGAGGCGTGCGCGGAGGGCCTCAAGCTGCTCATGGGTGTCCCTTCGAACAAAGGAAAGTCTATGAGGGGCGTGCTGGTGGGCAATAAACACGACCTTGTCGGGCATGTGAACTACGACGCCGATGGCGACGGGACGGTGACAGCCGCGGAAGTCGCCGCCGCCAATGAGAAGCTCGGGAAGCTGAGGCAAAGAGCAGTTGAGTTGGATGAAGCGAAGCGTTGGGCCACGTCGATGGGTCTGGTGTTCATGGAAACGTCCGCCTTGCCACCCGGGTCTGCGATTGCCGAGCCTTTTAAGTGGTGTGCACTGACTTTTCATCAAGCATATGAGGAGCATCTCGGGCAGCTTGTGTCATGATGAATGACAGCATGTCGTTATGAATAGAACGCTATAGCTAGGAACGTAAACCCTCATCATAGTACTACGAAGGTTTGCCTTCGATTCAAACAATCCGCGTGCCCACTACACTCGTGATGGCAGTCAAGACCCGCCTCTCCTGCTCCGATAGAGTATCGAGTCCCTGAATCGATGAAATATCGCAAATCTCGCTATGTACTGAGCGAAGACAATCGTAGTTTGCATGGTAGTACTCTTGAACTCCGGTTGCCAGCACGCGTCGCATGCGTAGGAATCGAGGAGGTATGTTGGCTCGGCAGTGATGACATGGTGTGGAATGATCCACGTTTGTGCTCATCGCAGTCCACGTGACCCCTTCAGCTCGGACATCGCCATTAGTATTCATGGTTCCGTGACGTCGACGGAGGAGCAGTGCTTCCATCGCAGCCAAGGGATCCTCGTTGTTCGCTGATGCAGGCGAGCCTGGCACGTCAGTGGCTGGAAACATGGGAATTTCGACGCCTTGCCCCCTGACACGAGTCAGAACCGCCGCGATCTGTTCATGCCTTCGTCTTCTACTCTCTTGCAAGTTCCTCAACACCTCTTGAGCAGACTCCGTCGATTGTGTCAAATCCTCGTGGACGTTCATGTCGTCTTGCGATTGCCCTGACGACTGTGCAGCGAGCTGTCGGCTTTGCATGGCTCGCATCGCTCGCTGCGTGTGCAGTTGAAGCATCTGCTGAAGCGCCGCGTTCGATGGCAATAGACCAGCTCTTGCACCATCTCCAAGGGAAGGATTACCTGACAAGAGCATAGCTGCTGCCGTCGCGGCTGCGGTGGCGATGTTTACAGTCCTTCCGCTGTCGCCACCGCTGGGAACCTGACTTGCCTCTGAAGCTCTAGCCGCTTTATTGTCTCTCACCTCACGGGCCCGCTCACGGCGAGCTTCAACATCCTTCGGCGGTAAATAGGGCAATACATACCTCTCAAGTAATTTCTGTGTCATGGTACACGGCGTCAAAGCTAAAGACGCAGGCTGCGAGCGAGAATGCATAAGGGAAGGGAAAATGACACGTTAACACTTGGGCACTCAACAACTGCAAGCAAGAGAAGAATTGAAAACAAATTTGGTGGTTGCTCACCACTTGAAGGCGATGCCGGCAAATTGGGCATTGATTCGAACGCGTGTCGAACCATTGCGACACGCAGTCGTGGCAGAAAACATGTCCGCATCCATGGATTGCGTACGGGTTCACGAAAGTTTCGGTGCAAATCACGCATCTGAGCTCATCATCAAGCCAATCGGGCAGACCTGCTGTGAGAGTCTCCTGCTCCTCAGGCAGTATATAATCCGTATCCTCCATTCTTTGCAGCAAAACCGTTCGAAGCGCAATCCCTGTGCTCCACGGTAAAGTGGAACCCCCTGTGTGGTAATCTTCCAGGAGTGCTCGTTGCCAAATAGGTGGGATGAGCTTATTGCTTGTAGCCATCTGCGAGTCATGACCGTCTGCTCCAGGAAAAAGTTTAGTCCTCCATGCCTGCCAGTGCCAGTGGGACAAATCTCGATGTTCAGCCGCGCAGCCCGTTGCCGCCGGTAGGACCAGTACAGTATTCATTTTCTGGTCAGTCAAGTTCGAGTCCTGTCCAATCGACTTTGTGCGCTCTAAGTTTACGCGGGTTGATGCGCTGGCGGCACCACCAGAACCGTTGCGTTTTGGATCCAGACTTGCCGTGATCATGTCCAGTCCTGCTTGAGAGAAGGAGTGTCCGCACAATCCAAGCTCCGACAGCGCAACATTTACCATGTATTGACCAGCTTCATCGCCGCCATCTCTTCCTCGTTTGGTCGACTTAACACGTCGAGGTTGAAGGGCTTTTGCAAACTCTTGGGCAACGGAGTCATCCATCCCATGATTATCAGAAAGGTCAAGGATCTCGAGGGATGGGTTAAACGACCAGGTTCCTGAGCCTTCGTTCGGCAGAGGTATGAGTAGGCTGGCCATGGCGCGTGCTCCTTCGGTCCCGATGCGGTTACCAGAGAGTTTCAGCGCCCTCAAGTTTGACGGGAAAACCCAATCTGTGTTCGAACTTGACACAAGCTTCAGAGCATTGGCAAGCGCTACAGCACCTTTTGGTCCAATGCCACATCCAGAGAGATCCAAGACTGCGAGTGAGCCGTTGAACACGGTGGCGCCTGAGATGCATGCCTTTGGTTTAAGTGCATCAGCAAGCGCGCAACACCCATCATCCCCAATACGAGGATTCTTTCCAAGCCGAATTCCTCTCAAGGAAGCATTGAAAATCCAGCGCCCATCCACTGTTTGCCGCGGTTTTAGCATCCCCTCCGCAATCGCGATGCACCCTATCGGACCGATATCGCATCCGTATCCATCCACCTCACTCACGGAAGAGGCGAATACGCGATTGCTGGTGTCTCCATCTCCATCAATCGCCCCACCTTCCCATCCGAGCTGCTGCTGAGGCCACGTGGCTAGGGCAACCGTCTCTGCAACGAGGTCACCACGCTTGAAGACGGTGCTCGACTTCTCCTTCGCGCTGTATACTTCCGAGTCCCACACGCAGCCGGCGCTTAAGAGCTTGAGACCAAATGTTACCGCACCGGAAGGAGCGACGTGCAACTCGAGTGATTCCCTGCACACCTGTCGGATGAATGGAGTCGCCGCGCCCACGGCGTCTGACGCCTTGTTTGAGGCGAACGGCATGGCATATTCCTGCGTTGCCTGCGTCATCTGCGTCATCTCAACCTCCGGAGCGCTTTGCGAGGCGCTAGTGGTGATGGACAGTGCGTCACGAATGTTCGAGAAGCACCCACCCCCGCTCGAGTGATCGATGATGAGCTCCACAAATGCTGTCTCATCGTCGTCTCTCACCGGTATCGCACTCTCTGCCAGCGACGCGCCAACCTCCACCAGGGCGCAGCGAAGGAACTCGGGCGATCGACGCGCATGAACCGACGCGATCCTCTGCACGGATATCATGTCGCGCCTAGACAACTTTACCACGGACCTTCCGGGTCTGCGATAGCCCTCAGGAGTGTCACCGGGATTTTGCATCAGGAATTTCCCAACGGCGCCGAGCTCAGCGTCGTCGTCCTCCTCCACAGGCTTTGGCGACGGTTCCGACGACCGCGACGGTGGCGACACCCTCGCCGTCGCAGGCGTCGTGGAATCGCGGTTGGTGTTTCCTTCCTCTCGCCTCGTTCGCTTCGATGGGTGGCACAATGCGCAACCCTCCCTCGCGCACTCACACACCCTGAGATCTCGCGCTCGCGCGTCGCTTCCTTGCCCCCGGGGATTGACCGCTTCCCGCCACTGTTCCGCGGTGAGCGGGCGACGATACTCGAACCTGAAGGAGTTTTTCAGCGTCCTGTTGTCCCTCAGCACGTTCGCGGGGCCGCCGAAAGCGATGATATCGCCATGTCGCAGAGGGCAAGGCCCGTCCGGTATGAGGTTCCCGTTCAAATACGTCCCATTCAGCGTGTTCTTGTCCGTGACGGAATGCAGTCCGTCCGCGTCGCACACGATCTCCGCGTGCTGACGCGAAAGCAGGCTGGGCACGCGCGGGCAGTCCAACTGCACCTCGTTGAGCCGATGTCTTCCCACAGTGATCACCCTGGCGTCCCCGGGCGCTTGCAAGGAGATGAGGTCCGGAAGACAAGAAGTCGAGGGCGCATCGCTGACTCTGACGAGCGTCGCATAGACGGGACCCGTTGCCGCCAACGAAGCGCGGCTGCCATCGCCGCGCGGAACAGGGACTGACGGCGGCGGAGGCATGGAGCCCGTACCTCCCGACGAGCCTCCCATTTATGGAGGGGAGAGATGAGAGTTGCGCCTCCCACTCTGAGGGGAGGAAAACAGGAGGAAAACAGGGGGTGCCCACAATTTGCAAAAGAGGGGGTGCCACTTTTTAACACTGAAGAGAGGCGGGTCCTGGCTAGCTAGCTAGTGGGGGTTTTCACTGCAGGGAAAACGTAGTTCGTCGCGCAAAAATCGACAACTCCTTCTACTGCATCTCTGCATCTAATCCTAGCTAGGTATCTACAAAGGTGGGGGCGCGGGGCGATCCTCCAGATCTTCGTCCAAAACCTCATACTCACGTCGCCGCTCTCCACCGAGCCGAAGTGGGTCACCCGCAGAGGCAAACACAACCGTCCCAAAAGCCACCAATACGAAAGACGCTGCGAACGACAAAAACGACGCCGCCGTGAACCCGGCGAAGAATACGACGCGTGCGAGTACCGCCCATAGGTCGGAGCTCAGCATGCCGATGTTGAACGCGGCGGAACCGCTCCGCCGCAACACCTCAGGGACGAGCGAATACATCGCAAACAGCGACACCGCAAACGCCGCCATCTCCAGGAACCCCTCCGCGCCAGCCGCCCGGCCAACCTTCGAGAGGTCTTTGAGCTCGAACACCGCGCACTGTATCCCACTGATGACCGCGCCCATGCCCCCGATCGCGGCGAGAACCTCCGAGGTAGATGCGCCCTCCAGCAGCGCCCTCTCCTGCAGCACGTTTGACGACGCATAGAGCGCCGCAGCCACGATGACCATGAAGTCGCCAAGCGGAGGGTTGGAACCGCCGGATCCTCCACCGCTCTTCGTATCCGTGAGCACGAGCAGCGCGAGCCCGCAGAACGATAACGCGCCGCCCGCGATATGAGCCCTGGAGTAGCTGCTGCCGAGTATGGCAACCGACAGCGCCATGGAGAAGGGCACCGCCGCGCAGTCGAGGAGCGTCACGCTCGTCAGAGAGGTGTATCTGAACGCCTTTACGATCCAGTAGTTGGCCTGCGTGTCAATGAATGCCAGAAGCGCGTATCGCGCGGGAGTCCGGCTACTCGAGCTCGTTCCTTGGGGGGTCAGGCCCGTCGAGAGCGGCGGCGAGGAAGGCGGCGGTGGTGCAGGCTCCGTGAATCCCGTCCCGTGACCGCCCGCGCCGCTCGCGTCGTCGGCCTCCGACTCTCGCGACTTCTGCCGAGCGTGATACGGCACGTAAAAGCCCCCGAGTAGAACGTAAATGAAGAACGATTGCCAAGCCGGCGCGCTCGCCCCGCGGTTCGCCAGCGCCGTGGAGGCGGTGGCTGATAGTGCCGTCAGAAACGCGCACCCCTGCGCGAGGGCGAGCCCTGAGACCCAGCGGCTGTCCACGGGTTGGGCGTCGAAGAGACGCTTGATGGCATCCATGCGCGCGCGGAGGATTCAGCTCAACTCGACGATACGCCTCCCCGTCATCTCCCTGCAACACAGACCTCTTCTGTTTGCCTCGTCCTCTGCATCAGTGCTCACAGCGTTTCCCCGCCTGGCCGGTCGAGTTTTTAACGAAGGGACCACTTCCTGATGTGACCGTTGGGTGTGATGAAAGCCACGCTGGCTCCGCTTTGTGGTTGTTCGTCAACTCGTGCGTGGGGAGAGTTCGGCGTGTGAGAAGAGCTAGTTCGAACCAAGCGCGCAGAGGCTGGAGCGTGTCGCCACGCTTTACGCGCACCACCCAGGGACTCGGGTGGAGTCCCTTGATCGCGCCTCGGCGAGAGGAGGTTCCGGGGCGTCGGACCGGAGGCGTGCGTAGCGGGTTCCGGGGTCTCGCGGGGGCGCCCTGCAACCCACCGAAAAATGGTGTTAACAGTGGGGGCCTCGTGTGTATCTGTCCGGTTTTCGGTGACCCATCCGGGTTCCGGGGCACCCGCAGACTTTGCGCGCGTCTCTTCACAAGGAAGACGCGTCGTCCAGCTGTGCGGCGGCATGAAGAAAGTGAGCGCCGATCCCCTCAGAATCCCCTCCCCGTCTTCGTCGTTGTCGTGACTGGCACGATAATCTTTGCGGCTCGCCCGTTGTCGTGACCTTCGCGCTCCCCAACTTACTGTGATTGCCCCCCATTTCCCCCTCGCAGACGCTTCGAGGAACGCCTTTGCGTGGGAGCATAGGCCGTTCGTGGCCTGCATTCTACGCCCTTGGCCGGGGGTCGAGGTCGAGACAGTCCCCGGCCGTGTTTGCGAAGATTTCCAAGCCCAAAGGAGGCAAGAGTGATGACGGCGGCGGCAAGGATGAAAAGGGCGGGGGTCGGTCCGGCTGGACCGCTGGTTTCGGGGGATTTCGGTCAATGCGGGTTCGCGACGGCGGCGACGGTACGGAAGAGAGCGGGGAGACGGACGGTGTTAAGGGTCCTTTCGACTCTGATGACGTCGACGTGCTTGAGAGCTTTGCGGAGCGCGAGGCTCAGCTCCGGGGGCAGACGGTGGAGGGGGCACGGCTCGACGCCGTGATGGAGGACGATTGGCCCAGGCTGACGGCCGAGGCCCTCTCGGGAGCGTGGAGGGAGTGGCGACGATTCGTGCTGACTCGGCTCGGGATATACGCCCTATGGCTGAGCGGCATACTCTTTACGTCGACGGGACTGTCGTATTACCTCGGAAGGCATTTCGTCAACCAGGCTCTGCCGTGGATGTCCGCGACCGTGTCCCAGGCTGCGAATCGGCCTATTCGTATTGGTCGCTGCAAGGGATTGTGGCCCGCCGGTCTGCTCGGTGCGGGCTCGTTCCTCGATGTCGGTCCGCTCGTCATCGGGCCTGCGGAGGCTGAGCGCTCCATCGTGGAGGTGGCCAACGTGAAGCTCAGCTTGCGGCCGATCGCCTCGCTGCTGCAGTTCAAGATCGTGGTTGCCGCGCATCTCGAGGGCGTACAGGCGACGATGAGACAAGGAGAGAACGGATCTTGGCTCGGATACCCCGAGGATACGCTTCCGGTGTCTGCCAGGCCCACGATCACCATCCCCAAGCGCGGCGGTCCAGGCGATGCGGCGGACGGTGAAGGCGGCGGTGTCAAGCTCGCGCTCGAGTCCGTCCGTGTGGTAAACGGCACCGCATCTTTCCACCTAGCTGGAGACCCGGACCCTCGTCTACTCAAGCGCGTGAACGGCACGGTGTCGATGAGCAGGAGGGGTCGTCTGGAACTGGACATACAGGCCAATCCGGTGAGCCGCAGCGTACCACCGAGTCAGCGACCGGTGACGATGAGGAGCGAGACCGCGCCGAGAAACCTGCGCGCCGAACAGACCGCTGCGGAGAAAAAGTCGCTGGCCAGGGAGATCGCGCGCGGCAACGACGGCGGTCATATTCGATGCTTCCTTTCCTTGGTGCCGGCCAACAACAATGCTGGCGTTGGCAACGGAAACGGCAAGGAAGGCTCGCGATCGGCAGACAAGGGCCTGGCTGACTTGAAGGTTCGCGTCCAGCTCAACAACACAAGCGCTGCCGTCGTGGAGAGGACAATCCCCGGGCTTCCGATCGATGTGAGCGCCGGAAGGGTCGATGGGGAGCTTCGTCTTCGCTCTCACACGCGTGAGTCATGGAAGTTTCCAGATTTCGGTGGGCAGATTCGGTGCCGCGGCGTCAACCTGCATTTCTGGGATAGCACGGACAGTTTTGCGGACACGGACGTTGATCTCGTGTTCGAAGGGACCAGGATGTACCTTCATGGAGGCAAGGGTTTCTACGGCGCGGTACCAATCACTGCTTCTGGTGACATGGATCTTGCACCGGGCGAAAAGAACGTGAAGCAGCTGAAGGAGATGAGGGATACGGGAGAATTGCGGCCGAAGAACCTGCAGCCGGGATCAGGTCGCAGCGGAGAATATCGCATATCCGCTCAGGTTTCGGGCGTCGATGCGCACGCCCTCCGAGAAACCCTCGGAGTGAAGCCTCCCCCACGTCCCTTGGCCGGTGCGGTGCGGGGCTTTCTGTACGTCGGCGGTCCACTTGAATACCCCATCTTCACGGGTTCGGCGGAGACCATCCCCCCAAAGCCGGCGGACATCAGGCGCGGCGTGCCTGGGACGGAAGTGGCGCTCGCCGAGGATGCCGTGAGGGCTGGAGCGTCCGAGGGAGCGATCGCAGCGTACGATGCATTTGCCGTCAAGGATGCCCGCGCGGTTTTCACGGTTGACACCTGGGCGCAGAAGGTGACGCTTCACGAGGCGGAGGTGAGCCCCGTGGCTGGCGGCGAGGCGCGCGCATCCGGAACGATTATGATTGATCAGGGTGCGCTGTCCAATCCCGAGGCTGTCGACATTGAACTCGAGGCTGAGGGTTTTGACCCCAAGAGTGTGGTGGCGTCTCTCACCTTGAAGGGTGCGGCGACGACGCGAGCCACGCCTGTCCAGGACCAGACATCTCCGGCGTTAAACGTCGCAAGCGCGGCTATGGATTCTGACGCGAGTGTTGGATGGCTCCCGGGCAGTATTCAGCATGTTATCTCTTCTAACGGCCCGGGTGCGATTGGAGAAAAGGTGACAGATGACAGTACCTATTGGGCTGCTGCTACGGCTGCTGCGAAGGATGCATCCACAAAACTTCCAATGGGCATTCCTCCCCAACTTTACGACAAGATCGTGCCAAGTGCGCCGGGCACGGCCAAGGCAACCGTGAAAGGACCGCTCTCGGCCCCGGTGGTAGACGCTCAGTGGGACGTCAAGGATGCGTCAATGTCGGGAGACCTGAACATCACCCGCAACCGCATCTCCACTCAGGTTCGCGCGCCAGCCATCGAGTTTAGCGGGTCGGCAGAGACGAGCTATCCCCCACTGGAGGTTGCTCTGGCTGCCCGCACCGTCGAAGATGCGCTTGCCGCCGGTCGACCCGCGTTTACGATGGCCGAGGGGGATGCGACGTTTCGCTCCCTGGACCTGGCTGCACTCGTCGTCGCAGAGGACGACCTCGCCCGACTGGCACCACCTGATCGCCTGCGATTACGACTGTCCGGTCGCGTCAACGTGACGGGCACCGTGGATGGAGCCGGTGCCGCGGCAGAGGAGTCACTGCCTCGGGCAACTCCCGCATCCGTGAAGGCTGCTCGACAGGCTTTGGCCCAGCTCGCGAAGCACGGGATTGACACGACCCCAACCGTACCCTACACCCCATCAGCCTTCGGCGAGTACGAACCACAGTTCAGTGGCAAGGTTTCTCTCGAAGGCCTGCGCGTCAACCAGCTTTCTCTCGCGCCCCGTCTTACCGGTGAGATTGAGGCTAGCAAGGAGGGTGCGAGCATCAACGCACGAGGAAGGGCAGACGAGCTCCTAAGAGTCGAGTTGGATATCCCGGCTAATGATTCCATGCAACAAACGGAGGATCCCACCGAGGGCCCACAGCCGTCAGTTTCGGTATCCATCAGACGAGGCTTACTTCGCGCGGACCTGGATGCATCCGATGGACGCGGGGAGCTCGACATCGCAGGCCTCCGCCTCGACGATTTGGAGCTTGCGTCGCTCCGCGGCCGGGTCGAGCGCGGAAAGATTTCGATGGACCTTCGTGAGAGGCACGGCAAGGCTACGCTACGCGTGCAGCAGCCGCGACTGAGCGGTGTCCAGGGCGAGGTTCTGGATGCTGATGCCAGTTGGGATGGTCGAATCGTTCAGCTGGAGCGTGCCGCGCTCGATCAGCGCCGATCGCTGTACACCCTTCAGGGTGAGCACTGCCTGGATGATGAGGTCTGGGATTCCCTTCCACCCCCGCGTTCCAAGCCTACAGAGAAACCCGCGGAAGAGTCTTTCACCGACTTATCCCAATCTCTCGGCGAAATTGCGCCTCAGGTCGTCGATGGCGTGGAGGATGCCGGCTGGGTCGTAATCAATGCTGCTGATGCGGCCTCGGAGTATGGGCTTGCCGCGCATCCACTTTCTGACGTTTCTGATGGGGAAAGCGACGTGGAAAGTGACACCGATGCCGCTGAGGAGGTTCTTGAGGCGAATGGTGAGACAAGTTCCAACGCAGGTATCGAGGCTTCAGTCGCAGTTGACACGTCTGAGGCTGCGGACCGCACAACTCCCATCAGCCAGCTAAAGACAAGCATAAAAGAGTTATTCTCTTTCAAGCGCTCAAAGGCGAAGGAGGCGGGTATGCCCACAGAGGTGACTGCGGACGCTAAAGAGGTGACTGTGGACGCTAAAGAGGTGACTACGGACGCTACAGAGGTGACTACGGACGCTGCAGAGGTGACTGTGGACACTGCTCTTTTCAATGATGACTCCGAGATCAATGTGGAATCTGTTGAAGCTTCTGAGACCAGCGAGGTGGATGAAGAATCATTCCAAACTGAAGCAGCCGTAGAGGACACCTCCACTACTGAAGATACAAGTACGCTTGAAGGTATCGACGTCGATGACGTGTTTCCTGTGGCAGATGTTGACAACGTGGATGTTCCCGATACCGTCGTTGTGGCTCTCGAGCAAGAGGGCGACGTAGAGGCTGTTACTTCCGCGGTAGAGACGACCAGAATGGCACCGGAGGAGAAGGCAACCAGCTCCAACCCACTCGCCGGTGTCATGGATCGTCTTGCAGCCCTGAAAACTAAAGTAATGGAAGGTGATAGCGCCAACGATGAGGCTCAGATTGGGAAGGAAACGACCGTTTCGGAGACGACTTTGACGAGCACCGTCGACCAAGAGCCCAAGTCAGTACCCCTCGCCATTGAGATGGAACCCGGGTCATGGCGCCTCCTTCTCGCCGTACCTCAGGCGGATGTCGAGGAGATGCTTCCTGCAGTGCGACTCGCCGCCGCGCTGCGGGAGGGTGCAACGCCCCTCGAGTACACCCGCGCCAAGGATCACTTCCTTGGGGCGGTCCGTCGCATCGCCATCAGGGCGTCGGAGGAGCTCGGGCGGCAGCTCGATGAGGCTGCGGCTGCAGCCGCCGCGGAGCAGCGCGTGGTGCTGAAAGAATCAACCGGCGCGACAGACGGCCGCGCACCCGCAGATGACGCACCCATGCAACTGCCGGGTCTCCAGGACCTGCACGGCGCATGGCGTGGCACCGTGGAGGTCAAAGGCGGCAAGGGCGCCACGTTGCCGATGACTGTTGGCACCAACAGTAGCAGGGGAGTCAACTTCGCGGACCAGGTATCGTCAGTTGACTTCAACGTGTCGGGCGATGGGTGGTCTTGGGGACCGTACGAGGTTCAGTCCCTAGAGGCGCAGGGTAACGTCGACGCCGTCGAGGGGCTGCAGATGCGTCGCTTCGAGCTGAGGTCGGATGGAGCCGTCGTTAAAATCGATGGTAACCTCTTTGGCGAGGTCCAGAACGCTGCTTTCGCTGTCATCGACCTTCCGGCGCAGCGCCTGGCTCCGATGATCCATCACATCACGTCGGCCGCGTCCGCTTCCGCGGGCGCCCCTCCGCCCCCGCCTCCACCTCTGCCCCCCATCGCTGGTACGCTTTTCGTCTCCGGTGACATCGGGGGGTCCGTATCCAGTCCGACTGGCAGCTTTCGCGCAAACCTCAGTGAGGGTCGCATCGGTCCCGTGCGCCTAGGTCACGCCAACGCCGCCGCTGAGGTCACGGAAGCACGGACCGCACGATTCAACGCCGAGGCAAATCCCGCGGCGAGCAACAAGCGCGGAGCAGCGCAGGTCACCCCTGGCCATCTTCGGCTGAGTGGTGTCATTCCGCTGCCTGACGCTGAGGACCGGTCCGTTGTCGTGGACTGGTCGGTTCAGGATGGAGGCATGCAGCTCATCTCTGCGCTCAGCGCCCCGAGCCTGATGCAAGGCGGGCCCGTTGAGTGGCAGGAGGGTGGCGCAGACATCACCCTCGCAGTGCGTGGCACGCTCGCCGATCCGGTGTATGATGGTGCCGCGGTGATCACCCGCGCCAAGATTGTCTCCCCGATGCTGGCGAGGCCCCTCTACCCGGTGAATGCGAACATTCGCATTCAGCGCAACACCCTGTACGCTGACCATTTCGACGCCAAGTGCGGACCACGCGGGTCCATCAAGGTTCGTGGCGCCGTGCCTGTGCTTCAAACGCGCAGGAACGGGGGTGAAACCTGGGAGGGTCTCGTCGCGCGCGCGGATGTTCAGGGGGGCATCAGGGCTGAGGCAACCGGTATCGACGTGAGAGCCCGCGCTGCATACAGTGGCCGCCTCGACGCAGACATGGTCATCAAGGGCACCCTTCTCGAGCCCGAGGTTGGGGGTTCACTGCGCCTGTCCAAGGGAACGGCGTTTATCCAGCCCAACGCGAACCAGCCTGCGGGCGGCGCGGCTGTCACCTCGGGCGACGCCGCCTCACGAGCCGGATCCGGGGCTGTTGGATTTGGCAACCGCGAGGCGAAGCGGGGTCTTGCGGGTTTCTTGCAGAGGTCCACGCCACCAGGATCCCCGTCGGCCAAGGGCGATAAAGGGACCGAGGAACGACCGCCCTTGCGTTTTCACGGTTTGCGTCTCATCGTCGGTCCCGAGCTCAGTGCGGTTTATCCGTTTGTGCTCAACTTTGGCGTCAGTGGCGAGGTTGAGATCAACGGCGTTGCCGACCCTGTTCTGATCCGACCCTCCGGCGTCATCAACTTTGAGCGCGGCGACATCAATCTCGTCGCGACGCAGGTGCGACTGAGCCGCGAGCACCCGAACCGCGCGGTTTTCGTCCCCGAGCACGGTATGGACCCAACTCTGGACGTCTCGCTCGTGGGTGCGGACCTGAGGGCCCTCGTGCAAGGGAAGGTTAGCAACTGGGCGGACAACCTGGTCATCACTCGCGGATCCGGCGCAGCCGTGGCTGCCGCCCGCGCGGGGGGTGCCGGCGCGGGGGTCGGGAAAGTTATCGGGGGCGTGGCGCCCGGAGACTCGAGCTCGATCGTCGGGCCGAGCGAGAGGGACGCCGCTGTCGCCGAGGCTGCGAGAATCTTTGAGGGTCAGCTCGCGGAGAGCCTCTTGGAGCAGGACGGCCAGCTGGCGTTTAGCAACCTCGCCGCAAGCACCGTCGCGACGCTCATGCCCAAAATCGAGACCGGTGGTCAGCTCGGTAAGGCGCGATGGAGGGTGACGACCGCACCGTCCATCCCCGGCCTACTCTCGCTCGATCCCAGTACGGATCCTTTCAGTAACATATCTCAGATCAACCTCGGTTCGGACTGGGAGCTCATGCTGGGCGACTCGCTCCAGGCGACGATGAGCCGCAAACTGAAGGAGAGCGAGATGCAGACGAAATTCGCGCTCGTCTATAAGCTCACGGACAAGCTTCGCATGCAGCTCAACAGCGAGTCGTCCACGGAGACCAGGCTCCTGTTCGAGTTCACCACCAACACGAACTCCTCGGGCGGCAACAACGACTCGGGGAGGACGTAAATTTGTACCTTCGCATGTACCAACATCTTCTAGAGCAACTTATTAGAACTAGCTAGTAGTTGCAACGTGAACTATCCTTCCTAATATCGACAGAGTGCCTGACCCGCCCGCGCTCGTCCATGAAATGCGTCGTGAGCGTGTCGTCCGTCGCGATGTGGGCGGTGAACCCGTGGTATCCGTTCTCGGCGTACAGCGTCTCCTCCCACTCCTCCCGCGGTCGCAGCGCATGCAAATCGTAACCGCCGATCCCTGAAGTCACGAAGTGCGTCGTCCCGCCCCCACGCTCTGAGCACGCCACCTGCGCCGTGTGATCGTGTCCGTTTATCCACAGGTCCACTTCCGCTCCCTCTATGAACTCCCTGATGGCACTTCTCGCCCGTCCCTCCGCCGGGTATCGCTCGTCGTCCTTTGCGGAGCGTGCAGACACCGAGATGAGCGGCCTGTGCCCGATGACTACCCGCCACGTGGGATTGCTCGAACTCGTCACCCTTCGCAGCCACTCCCAGTGTTCCTCCGAGGTATCTTTTCCAGCCGCCTCCCCGAGGTGCTTCTGAAAGCGCCTATCGTTGCTTGACACGCTGAACCTCCCCTCGAGAGCCACCCAGTCCACAAAGATCAGCTGGAGCTTCCCTCCATTCGTCAGAGGAATGACTTCGACGTACCACGCGCGGGGCATCGACCATCTGTCGCTCTTCAGCGAGTACATGGACTGCGCGTTCACATCCCCGAGATGATCGTGATCCCCCAGACTTGGAAACCACGGAACATGCAGCGCGTCATCACGGTACACCTCCTCGAACTTGAAGCTGAATTGTCGGTCGTTTTCTGAGGTGACGCCCTTCGGATAGAAGTTGTCTCCAAGCGTCACGATGAAACGGGGTCGGATCGCTCGAGCGGCGCACGAAATCCCGCGAGCGACGTCGAGTTGTGCTTCTGATCCCACATCTAGGCCTCGAACACCCCAGTCTCCGAGTGCGAAGAACTTGACGGCGCCTTCGGGAGCGGTGGGGAGTGAATCTGCTTCACACCTCAGATCCGCAACCGGAGAAGAAGTGCCGCCCCTCTCCCTGACGGCGAGGTGCGCGCGGCGGATATCTTCCCTCGTGATGCGTGCATCCGTCGATTGTGTCGTCAGCATCATCAGCATGCACACACCCACGAAGAAGGACCCCATGGCTAGGCGGCGCCTTTGCGCCGTGCGCATCGGAGAGAGGGTCCAGCTGTCAAGAAACTCGGGAACCGAGTAGCCGGATGCATTCGAGCACTCGAGCTGTCGAGACAGGAAGTGAACCTGTCGGTTGTTTTCTGTGACTTCCACCGCCGCAGAGGCCGACGAACAACTCAAAAGCAGGTGTCATGCATACATGACTCGATCATTCACAACAATAAGATCTACGCTACACCATCGTTCTTACCCCAACGACTGCCCGCCCCATCGCCTCACTTGCTTGCCTCGAGCCTCCTGCGCATCTCCTGGAGCCTCTTCGCGTTGGTGTCAAACTCACCTGTGTAGTCCTCGAACGGCACGCAGAGGTCGCCAATCTCGACACCCGCCGCCTCGCACTCCTTGATCGCCTCGTACTGATTCAACCTGATCTGGATCTGCCCGAGCATCTTCGTGGGCAGGTACTTGGAGTCACCCGTCTTCGGGGGCTTCCAGCTCTTCGGCATCCAGTCCTCGCCGTCGCCAAACGGGTACTGGTCGCCGGGGACGTCAAAATCATAGTACAGGTCGGAGAGGTCGATGCCGTAGCCCTCAGCCTTTTTCGTGGCCTCATCCACCCTCTGCTCGATGCGCGCGGCGGAGAGCACGGAGATCGCGGCGACGCCGCCGACGACACCGAGGAACGCCACGGCGCCGCCCGCGCCGATGGCCACCTCAGCCACCTCTGAAGCGGCAACAGCCACGGGCCGCACTGCGCCCGCGCGAGCGCCGAAGCGGCCCGCTCGGGAGCGGGAGGTCAGCGCGACGGTGCTGGATATGCTATTGGCCGCGGCTGTGAGTGGGTAGTCCGATAATGGGTGGGGGAATGTCAGTCCCGGCGCGTTGGTTCGGGAGTTCTGGGATCGGGCGGGAAATAATGATGATGGATTTCACGCAACGCCGGGATGACGATGGGACCGCCAAGGCTGAAGCGACGATATGCGGGACGGTTCGCGCGCTCGGGCATCGACGTTGCACTTACCCATGGTGAAGGAAGACATCTTCTTCTTGCCTGGAACTGCTGCACGACGAGGCTCAGTGTGTTTGCAGCTTTTTTTCTCGTCTCTGATTGGCCAGACCGGATCTGGCAGCGCATTTCGTTCCCGACTGGTCGCACACCGCTGGGCATATCGAGCTCGGGCTAGTTTTGGCAATTCCCGAAAGTAACAAGGCGAATAAATCGCCCGCACGCCGTACACCCGGACTGCAAAACCTCGGCGATAACCATGGTGGCCACCGCCGGTAATCAGAGCTTTCTCGGCTATCGCATCGATAAAGGCGTTCCAGGTGAGCTCACCGTCCCGAACGTCGCGCACTTCTCCCCGCCCGAATCCCGAAAAGTTCACTAATTCCGTGTCGTTGTTTCTGGTGGCAGGTTACACTGGCTACATCCCGAGCGACATGAACATCGCGGTGCCCAACAAGGGTCACACCACGCATCTCGGTAGGGACGCCGGCGTCGATGTCATGGAGAAGATCGCCATGGAGACCACACTTTCCCGCGTACCCACCTCGTCTAATAAGGCGCAATTTCCAGTCTACTCGAAGAACGATTTTAAGGTTCCCGACGGGACAAACGGAGGGTACTGGGTTGGAGACAGACGGAAGGTGGCCGGAGCCAAGCAGCCGACGAAGAGGTTCATCGCGCGATCATCGTACAGCCACGACGTGTGCGATCCCCGGGAGGCCGCGGGGGTCACCCTCGCGCGACAGTCAATGAAGCCCGTCGCCAAACCCGGCTCGTCGGCGAGCGCGAGGTTCGACGGAACCAGCTCCCAGGTCACCCACTACGGCACGTACGGCTCCAACCCGCTGGACAGAGGCGCGACGGGTAGCATGGGCATCGGCGCTGGAATCACGCAGAGGTCATCCACCAACGAGCTCGGCATGGGCACGACGCGGGTCACGCGTCACGTCCCCGGGTACAGCGGGTTCATAGCAGAGGCGCCGCACAACATGGACGCGCTCTCCGCGTCCGACGGCGTGGCGGTTCGACCCGACGAGAAGAAGACGATGTTACTCGCTTCGGTTGATCAGTATTCCCGGGATGTGGTGCCCGGATACACCGGCTGGAGGCCGCAGGAACCCGTGAACTTCCGCCAGTTCCCCTCCGCAATCGCACCAACGAGGAGGAACACTACCAACGGCGAGCTCAATTACCAGCTTCAGAGGTATCCTTACGGGCACATGAAGGCCGAGAGCATGAAGCCGGAGGTGGTGGGCGGCGACACGAGGGGCGTCATGGGGTTCTTCACCCCTGGCAAGGAGACGGAATCTAAGGAGGGGATCGATGCTGCCGGAGCTTTCTACGCTCACGCAAGGCCCTACGAAGGACTCGCCGCTGGCACGCCGTACACGCCGAGCCGAACTACCCAGAGAGGAACAAAGTTCACGTACTAATGTCTCTAATGTAGCGCTTCTTGTACAAATTTCGTCCATTAAAACAAGTCTGTGCTTGCGACAAGCTCGTACTCGACCAGCGAAAGGTTGTTGTCTCGATTTGGCAAAACCTCCTCGCCCCCGGACT
>MDTE01063249.1_pt1 | contig 18791 bp, 20 predicted proteins | sample 811231 | NCBI WGS metagenome assembly MDTE01 (sample SAMN05326651, study PRJNA326480) | marine metagenome | isolation source: seawater | place: Indian Ocean: Red Sea | collected 2010 | reverse complement strand
GAAGATTGATTAAAGAATTTGGTTTTAATTCTTCAGGATAATATATCCTAGGTATTCTCATTCAGTTATTATTCACAATCTAGATAAAAATAAAACTATGACAAAATTATTAATAGTAAGACATGGAGAAGCTTCAGCCTCTTGGGAAGAATCTACCGATCCAGGACTAAGCGATTTAGGAATCGTCCAGGCCGAAGAATGTGCAAACATGCTTATTAAACTTGAAGGAATTGAAAACTACGATTTGAAAAGCAGCCCTCTTAAAAGAGCAATCGAGACTGGAACAAAATTAAAAGAAAAACTCAATAAAGATCTGTTTATTGACCCAGTTTTTACTGAAATACCATCTCCAGGAATTCCATTGAATAAAAGGCAGCAATGGTTGAAAGAAATTTTTAATAAAAATATTAATGAACTTGAAAAAGCTCAATTAAATTGGCATCAAAGCATAATTTCTAAAATTAAGGAGTTTAAAAATCCAACGATAATTTTTTCCCATTTTATGGTGATAAATACTATAGTAGCTAATGCAGAAAATTATCGTTCAATGGTTAGTTTTTATCCAGATAATTGTTCGGTAACTGAATTTGATATAAATCAAAAAAAAATTGAGTTAGTAAATCTAGGAACCCAGTTATCTACGCACATAAATTAAATATGTCAGCAAACGAGGAAAAAAAAACTCTCAAGTATCAAGTTGGTCTCTCAATGAGAAGGTACTTCAAGAATCTTGACGGAAATAAACCTAAAGATGTTTTTGAAATGGTTATGAAAGAGGTTGAAAAACCGTTGTTAGAAGAAGTAATGATTCATTGCAACGGTAATCAATCTGAGGCATGTAAAATGTTAGGTATTAACAGAGGTACTCTTAGAACAAAGCTAAAAGCACATAAGCTCATCTAATATGTCAAAAAATTCTCCGATAAAAATAAAAAGAGCCTTGATAAGTGTCTCAGACAAAAAAAATATTCTAGTTCTTGCGAAATCATTACAAAAAGAAAGTGTAGAAATTATTTCAACTGGAGGGACATTAAAGTTCTTAGAAGAAGCAGGAATAAAAGTTAAAGATATTTCTGAATTCACAGGATCTAAAGAAATGATGAATGGAAGAGTGAAAACACTTCATCCAAAAGTTCATGCAGGAATTCTTTCAAGAAGAAATATAGATAAAAATGAAGTAAAAAAAAATTCAATTGAGGAAATTGATTTAGTAGTGGTGAATTTATATCCCTTTGAAGAAACAGTAAAAAATAATGGAACTTTTGAAGAGGCGATTGAAAATATAGATATTGGAGGCCCTACAATGATAAGAGCTTCAGCAAAAAATTTTTATTATGTATCCGTCCTTTCTTCACCAAATGAATACGAAAGTTTTATTAAAGAGTTTGAGGAAAATAAAGCTATCTCTTATGCAACTAGATTAAAGCTTGCAGAAACAGCTTTTAGCAATGTGACTAAATATGATCTATCTATATCTGATTTTTTTGAAAATTTAGATGAAGAGGATTTACCCAAATCAATCTTTGGAGCTTATTACAAGTCTGATAATTTAAGATACGGAGAAAACCCTCACCAAAAAGCTGCTTTTTATAAACTTTCCAATAAAAGTCCAAATGGAATTTCTTCAGCAACTCAACTGCAAGGAAAAGAGCTTTCCTACAATAATATTGCAGACACAGATGCAGCGCTTGAGTGTGTAAGCAATTTTTCTGAAGCTTCTTGCGTAATTGTTAAACATGCTAATCCATGCGGAGTAGCGTCGTCTAACTCTGTTTTAGAAGCTTATAAAAAAGCATTTGCATGCGATCCAACTTCTGCATTTGGGGGAATAATAGCGGTCAATAAAGAAATAGATGAAAAAACTGCAAACTATTTAATAGAAAATCAGTTTATTGAGGTGGTGGCTGCTCCAAATTTTACAAAAGCTGCTATGGAACAGTTTAAGACTAAAAAAAATGTCCGTCTATTGGCAATTAAAAATCAAAAAAAAATTAATCCGGGTTTAAAATTTCACTCTGTAGATTCAGGATTACTTGTACAAAGTATTGATACTGGAGAGATTGAGAACAAAGATTTAATTGTAGCAACAGAGAAAAAGCCCAATAAAGAAGAGTTAAAAAATGCTATGTTTGCATGGAAAGTTTGTAAGTATGTAAAATCTAATGCGATTGTTTATGCCTCAAAAAATCAGACATTAGGAATAGGGGCTGGGCAAATGAGTAGAATTGATAGTGCCGAAATAGCAGCAAAAAAAGCAAAAAAAGCAGGTTTCGATCTAAATGGCTCTTGTATGGCTTCCGATGCTTTTTTCCCGTTTAGAGACAGTATCGACGAAGCGGCTAAAAATGGCATTTCATGCATAATTCAACCTGGCGGCTCTATCAGAGATGACGAGATTATTTCAGCAGCGAATGAAGCAAACATGATTATGATATTCACTGGCATGAGACATTTTAGACATTAGATGAAAGTTCTTGTAATAGGTTCTGGAGGAAGAGAACACGCGCTAGTATGGAAAATAGCTCAAAGCGATCTTTGTGAAAAAATTTTTGTTGCCCCAGGAAATGCTGGCACAGCAAAGGAGCCTAAAACAAAAAACGTAGACATAAAAGCTGAAGATTTAGACGGATTACTAGAATTTGCAAAAACTGAAAGGATTGATCTCAGTATCGTTGGTCCCGAAGCTCCACTAGTGATGGGAATTGTTGATTTGTTCGAAAAAAATAACCTTCTTTGTTTAGGTCCTAATAAACTAGCTGCTCAAATGGAAGGATCAAAAATTTTTATGAAAGATGTCTTAAAAAAGGGGAACATTCCTACTGCAAATCACAAAGTATTCTCTGAGGCTGCAACTGCAAAAGAATTTCTTAAAAACTGTGAAATTCCTGTCGTTTTGAAAGCAGATGGAATAGCTGGCGGCAAAGGAGTAATAGTTGCATTTTCCAGAGAAGAAGCATTTGAAGCACTCAACAGCCTGATGGTTGAACAAAAACTTGGTTCAGCTGGAGATAATCTTGTTGTAGAGGAATTTTTAAGAGGAGAAGAAGCCAGTTTTATTGTCCTTTGTGATGGTAAAAATGTTATTCCTTTAGCAAGTTCTCAAGATCATAAACAAAGAGACGACGGGGACAAAGGTCCTAACACTGGCGGGATGGGGGCTTATTCCCCTACCCCTTTAATCACGAATGAATTGAATGACGAAATTATGAATAAAATAATTGAACCAACTCTAGCAGAATTAAAAAACAGAGGCATAAGATATAAAGGATTTTTGTATGCAGGGTTAATGATCGAAAATAATGAGATAAAAGTCTTGGAGTACAACTGTAGATTTGGCGATCCTGAAACTCAACCAATATTAATGAGAATGAAAAGTGATTTTTTGAAGCTTTGTTTGAAAGCATCAAAAACAGAATTAGAAAACGAAATTATTGAATGGGATGATAGATATGCTTTAGGAGTCGTTATGGCATCAAAGGGCTATCCTGAAAAATATGACATTGGTTTTCCAATTTCTGGAATCTCAGAAGAAAGCGAATCAATTAAAGTATTTCATTGTGGAACAAAAAAAATAGCTGGAGAAATTCTTACTGATGGAGGTCGTGTACTGTGCGTGACAGGTTTAGGTGAAAACTTGGAAAATGCCTTTCAATCTGCTTATGCATCAACTTCAAAAATTTCTTGGGAAGGAGCTTTTTATAGAAAGGATATTGGAAAACGGAATCAATGAGTCTTAACTTAGAATTTCCTTCAAAGCCTTGCCAGGACTATTTTCTTTCATCAAACTTTCACCGATCAAAAAACTATGTATTCCATGTTCCTTGCAGTTAAAGATGTCTTCTCTCGTTCTGATTCCGCTTTCCGAAATGACAGTAATATCATTAGGCATCTGTTTTGCTAGTTTAATTGACAAATTTTTATCTACCTCAAATGTCGTGAGATCTCTATTGTTAATACCCAACAGCTTGGGGTCAATTGTTAGGGCATCAAATAACTCAGCTTCAGAATGAACCTCTATAAGAATATCTAAATCTAGCTCTTTAGCAAGTTGAGAAAAATCTCTCAATTGAATTTTGTCCAGAGCTGCCACAATTAAAAGGACACAATCACCGCCATATGCTTTTGTTTCATATATTTGATACGGATCGATCATAAAATCTTTTCTTAGAATAGGTAAATCACAAGAATTTCTTACCATTTCCAAATATTCAAGTTTTCCTTGAAAAAAAGGTTCATCTGTAAGAACACTCAAGCAAACAGCTCCATTTGATTCGTATTCTTCAGCAATCTTTTGAGGGTCGAAATCTTTTCTAATCAAGCCCCTACTTGGAGATGCTTTTTTTATCTCAGCAATAATTGCGGTTTCTTCCTTGGCGACTTTCGTGGAAATTACCTTTTGAAAATCTCTTTTTTTAAATTTATCGAAATCATCTTCTAAAGATCCTACAGATCTAGAAGAAAGAGATTTTTTTACCGTCTCTTCAGTAATTTCTATTATTTTATTCAGATGATTCATTGAAAGCGTTTGAAAAAGATGCAAGTTCATTTAGTTTTTTTAAGGCCTTACCAGATTTTATAGCATCAATTGCAATTTCGAGGGCACTTTCAAAATTTCTAGCTATACCTGAAACGTAAATGACTGCCGCTGAATTTAGAGAAACAATATTTTCGCCTGCCTTAAAATCTTCATTTCCTAGAGTAGCTTTAATCAAATCTAGACTGTCAAATGGTGACTCTATTTGAAGGTCTTTAAAATTTTTTTGATGAATGTCGTATGTTTTGGGATCAATCTCATATTCTTTAATTTTACCTTCATCTAATTCAGCAACATGAGTTTTGTCTACTGAACTTATTTCATCGAGACCATCATTGGAATGGAAAACCATTGCTTTATTACTACCAAGATTTCTCAAAGTTTCTGCGACAGGAATAATCCACTTAGAATCGTATACTCCTAAACTTTGTCTTTTGGCATTCGCTGGATTTGTTAAAGGACCAAGAAGATTAAAGATTGTTTTATCAGCAATTCTTTTTCTCGCAGGCATGACATATTTCATTCCAGGGTGAAAATTTGGTGCAAACATGAATCCAATTCCAATTTCTTCTATGCATTTTGCAACCTCCTCTGGTTTGATATTCAAATTTACATTTGCTGCTTCTAATAAATCTGCACTTCCACTTTTGCCAGTAGCCGAACGGTTTCCATGCTTAGCAATTTTTACTTCAGCAGCTGACGCAACAAACGCAGATGCTGTTGAAATATTCATCATGCTTTTTCCAAGGCCGCCTGTACCACAACAATCAACAAGATTATCTTGTGATTTCAATTTTACTTTAAGGGAGGAACTTCTCATTGCTAAAACTGCCCCTGTCAATTCATCTGAAGTTTCTCCTTTACTTGATAAAGATGTTAAAAAATTTTCGATTTCCTGATCAGCCACTTTGCCCATAAAAATATCTTGCATCACTGAAGCTGATTCAGACTGAGTCAGATTATTTGATAAAACTTTTTTTATAATCTCTTTAGAACTCATTTTGAAGAAAGAAAGTTTAATAGTATTTTTTTTCCATTTTCAGTCTTTATAGATTCTGGATGAAACTGAACCCCTGATATATTGAATACTTTGTGTTGAATTCCCATAATGACGCCGTCTTCAGATTTTGCCGTAATTTCTAATTCATCTGGTAATGATTGTGGATCTATTGTCAAAGAATGATACCGAGTCACTAAAAAATTATTTTCAATATTTGAAAATAAAAATTTAGAGTTGTGCTGAATTTTTGATAATTTGCCATGCATAGGTTTTGGAGCTTTCACTATATTTCCTCCAAAAGCCTCTCCAATAGCTTGATGACCAAGACACACTCCAAGAATCGGCAGATTCGCTCTAAATTCTTTAATTATTTCTAAAGAGATACCTGCTTGTTTTGGTGCACAAGGGCCAGGAGAAATTACAAGGTACTCAGGTTTTAATTTTCGTGCCTCTTCTATTGTAATCTCGTCATTTCTATACACTTTCACATCTTGCCCCAGTTCTCCAAAGTATTGAACTAAGTTGTAAGTGAATGAATCATAGTTGTCTATTATCAGCAACATTAATCCATATCCTCGATTGCTTTAAAAATAGATTGAGCTTTATTTAAAGACTCTTGAAATTCTGATTCAGGATCTGAATCATGCACAATTCCGCCTCCTGCTCTTACTTTAATAGTATTGTTTTGTATCACAGCAGTTCTTATAGCAATTGCGGTATCCATATTTCCAGTCCATGATAAATATCCAACCGCTCCGCCATAAACTCCTCTTCGGTCAGGTTCCAACTCATCTATTATTTCCATAGCTCTTACTTTAGGTGCTCCAGATAAAGTACCTGCGGGCAGCGTTGCCTTTAAAACGTCTATAGCAGATTGATTTTCATTCAAATCTCCAACGACATTTGATACTAAATGCATTACGTGTGAATATTTTTCAATAATCATTTGATCAGTCGTCTTAACACTTCCTGTTTTAGCAATTCTGCCTACATCATTTCTTCCAAGGTCTATTAGCATTAGATGCTCTGCAATTTCTTTTTCATCATTTTTTAATTTTTCTGCCAATTCTGCATCTTCTTTTTCATTTTTCCCTCTCTTAATGGTTCCTGCTATTGGCCTTACTGTGACTTGATTATTTTGAAGTCTAACTAGAATTTCTGGTGACGCGCCTACAATATGCAAATCGTCAATTTTTAAGAAATACATGTATGGAGAAGGATTTAATTTTCTTAACGATTTATATAAATTTATTGGAGAACCCGTAAAAGGGCTTGAAAACTCTTGCCCATAAACTACCTGCATAACGTCTCCTTCAATAATATAGTCTTTAATTTTTTTCACGTTATTTAAATACTCTTGCTTAGAAACAGAAGAACTAAAATTTATTTCATTTTTTTTGGGCTCTTCTTTTTCTTCAAAAGGAGTTCTGACTGTATCTAAAATTTCTTCAATTCTGGATAAAGCTTGATCTTGGTTATCTTCATAATCATTAACAATAACAAATAATCTTTTTTCGTAATTGTCATAAACAATAACTTCATCTGAAATCATTAAGGATATTTCTTTGTAATTCAATTCGGGTTTTGTTGAATTACTTAATTTGTTCTCTATTAATCTGATCGTGTCATAACTAAAATATCCAACTAAACCTCCTGCAAAATCGGGAAGACCTTCAACTTTTTCTGTTTTATGCAATTTTATAAATGAGTCAATTTCTTCCAAAGGATTATCTCTAAAACTTATTTTATTTTTGGTTGGCAGCCCAATAATTGAATACTTTGCCCATTTCTCACCCCCTTCCACACTCTCAAAGAAATAGGAATTATCTTCATCTAAAAACTTCAAATATATTTCCAAAGGAGAGAATTGTTCTCCAGATATATTTTTGAAAAAAGCTTTTCGTTTCATTGTTTATTCATAAATTAAGTTATATTTTCTTGAAAGCTCACCTTTATTAGCTTCAATAACAACTTTTGCTGCGTGACAAATTTTCTTCTTAGAATAAGGTTGGCCTTTTTCAAGAATAAGATTTTTATCATCATCGATAAATAAAATATCAATTTCAATACTTGTATTTTTCATCCACATACATCTAAATTTAGAATCATTCCATAAAAAATGTAGTTCGTGGCCGGGTGCCAATTTCTCTTGAAACATTAAACCCTTTTTTCTTTCTTCATCAGTAGTCAAAAACTTTATACAGCTTTTTTTGTCTGCTCCAAAGCTAAATCCTTCAGAACAGTTAATTTCGCTAGCAAAAAGATTAATTGCAAATAAATTAATAAAAATTATCCCTGAGATTCTTAATTGCATTAGAGTAATTTTTGTTATTAAAGATCGCTGATCCTGCAACAAATGTATCTGCTCCAGCAGACGAAATATCAGAAATATTTTCTGAATTTACTCCACCGTCTATTTCCAGTCTGACTTCAAGATTCTTTTCATCGATTTGTTGCCGTAAATTTTTTACTTTATCCAAAACTTCAGGAATAAATTTTTGACCTCCAAATCCTGGGAAAACACTCATTAAAAGAACCATATATATATCTTCTAAATATGGCTCTAAAACGTTTAGGGAAATATCGGGATTCAAAACCAGTCCAGGTTGACAGCCTAAATTTTCAATTAACTCTAGAGATTTAGCAGGGTCTTCAGAAGCCTCTGGATGAAAAGTTATTGATGTTGCGCCACTGTCAGCAAACATTTTTATTAAATCGTCCACGGGTTGAACCATCAAGTGAACATCAATAGGACAAGAAATGTTATTTTTCCTGAGAGATTCGCAAACCATGGGTCCAACAGTAAGATTTGGAACAAAATGATTATCCATCACGTCAAAATGAATCCAGTCAGCACCAGCTTCCAAAACATTTACAACTTCTTCTCCTAACCTTGCAAAGTCAGCCGAAAGAATGGATGGAGCAATTATATTTGGTTGTTTTGACATATAGAAATTTTACTATTCAGTGATTGCAACGTCTAATTCTTCAATGTCACTTACTTTGTTAATGTTTTTTACAAGCCCATGGAAAACCTCTCCAGTAATTTTATTATCTTTTGTCAAAGGTTTAAGTACATCATTCCATAACTCTTTATTCAAAGATTCGCCTTGTGGGATGACACACGGATCTAATAAAGAAATACCAGAGTATGTATATTCTTTATCATTTGAATCTGAATTAATTATTGAATTCATTAAATTAAAATCACCACTTCTAGTTTCATTTTTCTTTATAAGAACTAAGTGAGCTTTTTGTTTTAAATCTTTCGATATAAGCCTTTGAAATGGATAATCTGTCCATAAATCTCCACTTATTAATAAAAAAGGAGAGTCATCTAAATATTTTTTTCCTTGAATCAAAGCACCGCCAGTTCCCAATAGTTTTTCTTCAATTGAATAATCAATTTTTATATTTAATCTTTTGCCATTCCCGAAATAATTAATAATTTGATCGCCTAAATGATGCAAATTGATAACTATCTCTTTAATTCCAGCACTTCTGAGTTTGATTAAGCTCCACTCTAATAAAGGCTTACCTTTTATTTTAATTAGCGGCTTGGGGATTTCATTAGTTAAAGGCTTTAATCTTTCCCCCTTTCCTGCAGCTAAAATAAATGCTTTCATGAAAATATTTTTTCCAATTTTATTTTTAAAGGCTCCTGCAAAATAGCTATAGAACAAGAAAAGTTTTCTAATTCTGAATATTTTTCTGAAGTGTTTTTTAGATAATTAATTAATTTATGAAAGTCTTTAAGCCTTTCTAACCTGTTTAATTGCTCATAAACTTGAGATAACTTTCCTAAAATTCTTACCTGTCTTTGGATACTTGCGAAATCTATAAATTTGACAAGTGATTCTAAATTAAGTTCTATGTTTAAAATTCTTTTAAGTTTTTCATTATATTCACTATACCAATCAACAATTTTTTCTTCAGGCCAGTCGTAATAAAGATCTTTAAACAAGGAAGCAAGGTCAAGGCCAATTGGGCCAATGACTGCATCTTGAAAATCCAAAATTCCCGCTTTTTTATCTTTGGTATAAATTAGGTTCCTACATTCAAAATCATAATGGCAAATAACTTCGGGTTGAAGGCTGAGCTGGTTGCATACAAATTTATAACCTTCTTTGATTTGATTAAGTAATTTTCTATCAGACATTCCCAAGAAATTATCAAAAAAATATTTTTCAAATAAATTCCAATTCATTTCAAAAATTTCAAAATCTAATTTTTTAAAAAGCTTGTTATTTTTGTCAATTGATTGAATTTTTATTAATTCATTAATAGCTAATTCATAAAATTTATCTGGAGCTTCTTCTATATTGAATTGGTAAATTTTATCCCCAAAGTCTTCCACAAGAATCAAACCTAAATCTTCGTCCGAAGCATAAATCTGAGGAACATTTACATCATATTTATGAAAATAATTTCCTTTTGTAACGAAAGAGCTAACACTTTCTTCAATGCCTGGTGGAACAATCATGAGTATCAAAGAATTTTTTGAAGATTTAATTCGAAAAAATTTTCTTTGACTAGACTCTATCCTTAGTTGATCTGAACCAATAATTTCCCCAAAAGAATTGATCTCAAAGAAATTTTTAAGCCAATTATTTTGAACGGGAGTTAAATTTGAATTCAATAATTCATCCTAGCTATTTTTTGCCTCTTCAGGAGCTGGTATTTCTTCGGGAACAAAAAAGTCAGGTGCTAATTGATCAAATGGAACTGAGGCGTACTCAGAAAAGTCTTTTACACCATTTTCCGCTAAGAGATTATCGTCTATACAAAAGTTTCCAGAAAACTCAGTGGAATTTTTAGTAAGAATAACATGAGCTGCGTCAGCCATTATTTCTGGAGTTCTAGATATTTTTGACATTTCATCCCCTCCTAAAACATTTTTTACCGCGGCAGTTGCTATGGCAGTTCTTGGCCATAATGCATTAACCGCAACACCTTGTTCTTTAAACTCTTCTGCCATGCCCAAAACACATAGACTCATTCCATACTTCGCGATTGTATATGCAACATGGTTTGAGAACCAATGAGGCTTCATATCCAATGGGGGAGAAAGATTTAATATGTGAGGATTATCAGCCTTAAGTAAATGAGGTAAACATTTTTTTGATGTTAAAAAAGTTCCTCGGGCATTTATTTGATTCATAAGATCATATCGTTTCATATCGGTCTGAAGTGTGCCAGTGAGTTGAATTGCACTGGCATTATTTATACAAATATCTATGCCTCCAAAATGCTCTGCTCCTGAAGAAACTGCGTTTTCAACTTGTTCTTCTGATCTAATATCACAGATTACTGGAAAAGCTTTTCCTCCAACACTTTCAATTTCTTCTGCCGCAGTATAAATAGTTCCTGGCAGTTTTGGATGAGGTTCTGCAGTTTTTGCAGCAAGAATTATATTAGCTCCGTCTTTAGCAGCTCTTTTTGCGATCGCTAATCCAATGCCTCTACTAGCGCCAGAAATAAATAAAGTTTTGTTTGTTAATTTTGTCATTTAATCTCCTATTAAAATTGTATTTTAACCTTCAATAGCATCTAATATCATTACAAACGTAATTTAATTATGTTTATTTTTTCCAAAGTAAATCTTTTTCACACAAGGTATTTATTACCTCTATTTTTTATTTTGATCGGATCTTTTAGTTTCGGACAAAAAATAGACTACTCTGCTGGAAAAATATCGGCAAAAGATGATGGAGAATTAATTTTGGAGAATTCTGTTTCTCTACAAATTGATGATTTATCTGTATCCACCGAAAAACTATTTTTCACGCAAGAGACACGAAGTGGATTTTCTGAGAGCTTGTCTTTCATTATCGAAGAAAACAATTTTTGGGGGGAAGCTAAAAAACTTAATTTTTCAGAAAATGAAATTTCTTTTCAAAATGCGAGTTTCTCATTATGTCCTTGTTTAGAAAAAATTTGGTGGATAGAAGCATCAGAAATTTCTTTTTCTGAAGATACAAAGTCAGTGAATTTTAAAGATGCTAAGTTGAAAATTCAGGGTAAAACTATCGGCGCTTGGCCGAAAGGCTCCTTTCCAGCAAGTTCGAAAAGAAAAAGTGGTTTTTTGCTTCCGGAAATAAATATATCTAATAAGTCTGGAATAGATGCGTCGATTCCTTATTATTTTAATTTAAAAGAGAATTTAGATGCGACAATTGAACCTAGATATATTTCAAAAAGAGGCTTTGGGATTTCAAACGAATTGCGATATTTATCAGATAAATTCAATGGAATCTTAAATAGCTCAATACTTTCTAACGATAAAGAGTATGAAGATCAATATAAGAATAATTCGTTTCGTTGGTCTTTTAATTTGCAACATTCTCAATCTTTAAAAAAAGACTTATTCTTACAAATCAAATACGCAAACGTAAGTGATACTTTCTTTTTAAATGATTTTGGTGGAGATTTTAATGGAACTTCAAAAACTCTTTATACACCTCAGCAATTAATTCTTTCTAACTTTTCTAAAACTCATAAAGCTATCATAAAAATAAATTCTTTTAGAATTGTTGACCCTATTGGACAAGACCAATTTCAAGAACTGCCAAGAGTTGAATTATCATGGTTCAATAAAAATGAATTCTTAAATTATGGAATTGATTCATTCTTCTCACTTTTTAAAAAAGGAGGATCTTTTATAAGTAATTCTAGAGAGAGTATAGAAATGTATCATTTAACTCCTTATTTTAGCTCCTCTACAAAAATAAATAATTTATCAACTGAATATAAAGCAAAAATTAATTTCACAAAATTTAACTTTAATGGTCTTTCAATTAAAAGAACTCAACCTGAAATAAATATTTGGTTTCATAGCGACTTAGCTAAGAAGGATTCAGCTAGCGAAAAATTTATAAAGCCTTTTGCCTTGATATCTTATTCTCCGCAAAAGAATCAAAATGAGATTCCAAATATTAATTCAGGTATTTTCTTGAACCAAAGAAATTTTCTAGAAACAAGACTTATAAGTAGAAATTACCTTTTAGAAAAAAAAGACATTTCAATTGGATTTATACATGAGTTATATCGTACAAAAGGAAAACTCTTTGAGCTTCAATTTGCAAAGAAATTTAGCTCAACGAATTCGCTTCGAATTTCTAACTACAATTATGACTTACCTGAACCTTTTAATATGGATTTGAAGTATTTTCCTAATAAAAGGTCTTCTTTTAATCTAGGAATCAAAGTCGACGATAAAGATAAATTCAATACTTTAAACTTAGTATATAAGCAGAATCTTGCCCTTTCTTCATTTGCATTAAATTATTTCTGGGCAAAAGATATAAACGCCTTTCTATTGAATAGCGCCTCTGAAAAAAAAATAAATCAGATTGATTTTGAGTTTAAACTACAAGGGGATTACAAATATGATTTGAGTACAAAGTTCATTTATGATCTTGAAAACTCAAACCTCACAAATGCTGTTTTAGGTCTAGAATATGAAAACCCTGGATTAAAATTTGGTGTTGCCTTAATACATTCAAAGGAATTAGATTGGGTCAAAGTTTTAAATGAAAATATTTATGATGACTATAATCAAGAAAGTTTTAGAATTTATTTTGAATTAAAAGGTCTAGGCTCCCTAGGAAGACCATTAGATAATTATTTAAATAGAAGGACTTTAAATTAAAATGAATATTATGAAAGCAATTAAATTAATCTTTTTAATTTATATTGCAAACAACACGTTTGCAGAAAAAATTAATTTAGACAGAATTATTGCCATCGTAGAAGATGGAATAATTATGGAGTCTCAACTTTTAGAAGCAAAAAAAACATATCTTAGAAATTTTGAAGCTGCCAATACAGATCAACCTTTACCTCCAGAAACATTTCTTGAAGAGCAAATTTTAGAAAACTTAATAATACAAGAACTTCAACTGCAAAGAGCTTTCAAGGCGGGGGTAAGAATAAGCGACCAAGAATTAAATGAGTCTATGTCCTTATTGGCATCAAATAATAACCTTAACTTAGTAGATTTTAAAAAAGAAATAGAATCACAAGGCGATTCATATGAGAAGCTAAGAGATGAAGTAAAAAAAGAAATGATAATTGCGAGAGTACAAAGAGGTCTTGTCGGCCCAAAAGTTTTTATTTCTGAGCAAGAACTGAATAATTTTATTAATTCAGTAGAAGGACAAAATCTATTAGTAATTGAATATAAATTTGATCAAATTCTTCTAAAGGATAAAAACCTCGCCATGGAGGTTCTAGATTTGCTAAATCAAGGACAAAATTTTGATAATTTAAAAAATAAAAATGATCAATCTAGAAATGTAGAGGAGACCCTAACTTGGAAAAGAATTTCTAACATCCCTACTCTTTTCACTGAAATCGTAAAAGAAATGCGACTTGGAGAGTACAGAGGCCCTATTGAAAGTGGAGCAGGTTTTCATATCCTATATCTTAAAGATAAAAGAGGAGATACCGTAAGAATTGAGGATCAAGTGCTTGCAAGGCATATCTTAATTCAGACTTCTGAAGTCAGAAGTGATAATCAAGCTAAAAAATTAATAGAAGAAATTAAAGAAAAATTAAGTAATGGAGAAGCTTTTGAAATTTTAGCTAGATTATATTCTGATGACCCCGGTTCAAAACTTGATGGCGGTGAACTTGGATGGTCGTCAACTGATAAATATGCTCCTGCATTTAAGAAAGCTTTAGATGAAGCGACTATCAATGAAGTAACACTCCCTTTTAAAAGTTCTTTTGGATGGCATATAGCAGAAGTACTTGACAGGAGAAAAGAAGATATTTCATCAAATATTCAAAAAAATAAAGCTTACAGAATTTTATTTGAAAGAAAGTTTCAGGAACAATTAGAAACTACACTTCAAGAGATGCGATCAGACTCATTTGTAGAGATAAAGAAAAAATCATGAGTCTAATTGCTATTAGTCCTGGTGATCCAGCTGGGATTGGCCCAGAAGTTTGCTTAAAAGCTTTAAGTAAAAATCAAAAGAATAATAAAAGATTCGTCCTGATTGGGGATATAAATCATTTTGAATTTCTTAATAAAAAATTAAATCTAAATTTAAAATTTAAAAGAAATTCAATTTCCTCAAGTTTTATTAATGTAGAACATATTCCTTTGGTTTCTGCAGTAAAACTTGGCAAGCCCGATGTAAAAAACGCGAAGTATATATTAGACGTGTTGTTTGAAGCTTCTTTAGGAGCTTTGAAAAATAAATACTCCACTATTCTAACTGGCCCAATCAACAAAGCATTAATCAACGAATATGGATTTGAATTTTCTGGTCATACAGAATTTCTTGCGGACATATCTAATAAAAAAAATGTAGTCATGCTTCTTTCAAATGAAATTTTAAAAATAGCTTTGGTAACAACACATCTACCTCTTAAAGAGGTTGCCAAAAATATTTCTACTTCCAAATTGGAAAATGTTATTAAAATTCTCAATAAAGAGCTAAAACAGAAATGGAAGATAAAAACTCCTAAGATCTGTGTTTTGGGTTTAAATCCTCATGCAGGAGAAAATGGATTTCTTGGTACAGAAGAAATAGAAATTATCAAACCTGCTATCAAAAGGCTCAGAAACTCAAAAATAATGGTAGAGGGCCCTGAATCAGCCGATACTGCCTTTGTTCCTGAAAAAATTACTAAATATGATGCTTACATTGCTATGTTTCATGATCAAGGCTTACCTGTTTTAAAAGCTTTAGGATTTGGAAATTCCATTAACATAACATTAGGATTACCGTTTGCAAGAATTTCAGTTGATCATGGAACCGCGTATGAAATTGCTGGAAAGTTCGAAGCCAATGAAGCAAGCGCAATAGAGGCAATAAAAACATCGTTGGAAATGACTAGGTGAAAGAATTTAAAAAACTATCGCCCAAAAAAAAATTTGGACAAAATTTTATAGAAGATCAAGTTTTACTAAATGAATTAGTTGATTTAATTGAAATCGAAAAAAAAGACATTTTTGTCGAGATTGGCCCTGGAACTGGAAATTTAACTGAGCTAATCATAAATAAATCTACCTCTTGCACCTCTGTCGAAATTGATCGAAATTTAGTTCCATTATTAGAAAAAAGATTTAAAAATATAAAAGGCTTTAAACTTATCAATAGAGATGTATTGAGCTTTGACATAAACACAATTAGTGAAGGCGAAAAAAGCATCCGCATTGCTGGCAATCTTCCATACAATCTCTCGAGCCCAATACTTGAATGGAGCATCAAAAATATAAACACAATTATTGACATGCATTTTATGTTACAAAAAGAATTTGCTGAGAGATGTGCTGGAAATGAAAACTCAAAGTCTTATGGTAAATTAAGTGTAATATGTGATTATTTATTCGAAGTAAGTATTTTAAAAGACGTTGATAAATCTTTCTTTATACCTCCACCAAAAGTTGATAGTGCCTTTGTAAGATTTAAACCCAAGAGAAAAACATTTAATGAAATAGAGTTCGTAAATTTGAAGAAAATTTTAAATCTTCTTTTTAATGCGAAAAGAAAAAAAATTAAAAAAACTTTACTATCACTATTCAGTGAAAGAGATCTAGAAAGTACGGGAATAAATTTAAATCTTCGTCCAGATGAACTTAATACAGCAAGCTTTATAAAATTATCAAAACTTATTAAAAATAATGGCTAATTATGCAGTAGGAGATATTCAAGGCTGCTTTGAAGAATTTGAAAAGGGCTTAAAAAAAATAAATTTTGACGAAACAAAAGATTATCTTTGGTTATCAGGTGATTTAGTAAATCGGGGACCTGATTCATTAAAAACATTAAAAAAAATATACGAACTCCGCTCAAGAGTTCACATTGTATTGGGAAACCATGACCTGCATTTTTTAGCAAGATACTTTTCAAATCGAAAAAAACATAAAAATGACACTTTAGATGAACTTTTATTGAATTCGGACTGTTAGAAATTTGCAAATTTCTTAATAAAGCAACCTTTTTTCTTTTCAAAAAAAATAAATCTTAAAAATGGTTTGAAAAAAAAATTTTTAATGGTTCACGCTGGTTTGCCTCATAATTTAAGCTATAAAGAATGCATAAGATTAAATAAAATGGCTCAAGAATTTATTCAAGAAAACCCAAAAAAAAATTTAAAAAAAATTTTTTTTCATCACAGAAGAACTAACTTTAAAATTATTTCTATGAAAGACAAACTTTCCTTTTTCATTAACGTCTTAACCAGGATTAGAATATGTAATAGAAATGGAAAAATACTTTTTTCTTTTAAGAAAGGTTTAAAAGATCTTCCATATAATTACTTACCATGGTTTAAATTTAAAATTGCAGCTATGAAAGGAGACGATTATTTAATTTTTGGTCATTGGGCAGCCCTAAATGGAAAAACCAGAAAAAAAAATATAATTGGTTTAGATACTGGATGTGTTTGGGGGAATAAACTTACATTCCTGAGACTTGAAGACCAAAAAAAATTCACCATAAAAAGTGCTTAAATGAAAATTTTCTTAGTTGGCGGTTACGTAAGAGATGAAATCTTAGGAATTGAATCTCACGAGAAAGATTGGGTTGTCATTGGAGGAACAGAACAGGATATGCTCGATAAAGGATTTATTTCGGTCGGAAAAAGTTTCCCTGTTTTTTTGCATCCCGTTAGTAAGGAAGAATATGCATTAGCAAGAAAAGAATTCAAAACGGACCCAGGACACAAAGGGTTTAGGTTCGACGTTAACTCCGCAATTACCATTGAAGAAGATTTATACAGAAGAGACCTAACGGTGAATGCCATTGCAAAGTCGGAAACTGGAGAATTATCAGACCCTTATGGAGGATTAAAAGATCTTGAAAATAGAGTTTTAAGACACATATCTCCAGCTTTCAAAGATGATCCATTAAGAGTCTACAGAGTGGCTAGATTTTATACTTATCTTAATAAATTCAATTTTGAAATTCATTCAGAAACGATTGAATTAATGCAAGAAATCAGCAAGTCCGATGAAATAAATAATTTATCTTTTGAACGAATTTGGATGGAAACACAAAAGTGTTTGGCTATGGAAAACTCACATCTTTTTTTTGAAGTGCTCAAAAAAGTTGGTGCTTTGTACCCGTTTTCGACCGATTTGGATAAGTTTCATAAAAATATAAATACTTTGAAAAACTTTGATAAAAATAAGATTTCAGCTGAAGAAAAATGGGCAATCTTAAGTTTCGATCTACAATTAAATAAAGATACAAAAATTCCTAATTCCTATAAAAAAATGTCTAAAACTTTTATTGAATTTTCCAAAACTTTAAGAGGCAAAATTTCTTCAAAATTGATACTAGAAGCTTTAATGAAAACTGATAGTTTTAGAAATAAAGAAAATGCTAAAAAGATTTTCAATTTATACAATGAATTCTTTAAGATTGACCCTAAGCTCAAAAATTTAAATTTGGAAAAACTTTTAGAAAAATTAATTAAAATTAAACCAAAAAAAATATCTAATAAAAATTCTAAAGAAATTAAATTAGAAATTTATGAAAAAAGAATCGCTTTAATAAAAGAGGTAATTGGTGAATAAAGTAGTGCTCATAACCGGAGGGGCAAAAAGGATTGGTAAATCAATTTGCGAGAAATTTCATAAAAATGATTTTTCTATTATTTGTCATTACAACTCATCTGACAAAGAAGCGAACGAATTGAAAGAAAAATTAAACGCAATAAGAAAAAATTCAATAGAACTTATTAAGTTCGATTTGAATGACGTTAAAAATTATCAATCATTTTGTGACGAAGTTCTTAACAAATATGGAAAAGTAGATGTGTTAATTAATAACGCTTCCTCCTTTTTTGCCACTCCTCTAACTGAAGACAACATGAGTGATTGGGATGATCTAATAAATTCGAATGTTAAAGGTCCTTTGGCTCTAACAAAACATTTAGCTGAAAATTTGAAAGAGAATTCAGGCGCTGTGATTAATCTTTCGGATGCAATGGTTGCAAGAGGTATGAAAAATTACTCGATCTATGCTGTAGCCAAGGGAGGTTTAGAGAGCCTTACTAAATCTCTTGCTAAAGAATTGGCTCCCGATATTAGAGTGAATGCCGTTGCACCAGGAGCAATTTTATTGCCTTCCGATGGGTCATCGGATGAAGAAAAATTAATTTCTTCGATTCCTTTAGGCAGAATAGGAAATGAAAAAGATATTTCTTCGGCTGTTTTTCATCTTTACAAAAACAAGTATATTACAGGTCAGATTTTAAGAGTTGATGGAGGAAGATCTCTTAATTAAGATGATT
>MDTE01050851.1_pt1 | contig 18791 bp, 17 predicted proteins | sample 811231 | NCBI WGS metagenome assembly MDTE01 (sample SAMN05326651, study PRJNA326480) | marine metagenome | isolation source: seawater | place: Indian Ocean: Red Sea | collected 2010 | reverse complement strand
CTTGCGGTTACTACCGGAGTGCGTGCATGTTTATAAGCAGACATTGCAGCACACATATCCATTAAATGCATAACTCTGCCTCCCAAAACATTTCCTAACAGATTTGTATCGTTAGGAAGAACTAGCTCATGCATAATAACATGGCTATTCTGAACTGTTTTATTTTTCATAAATAATTAATTACCAAATTACTAATGATTGATTAATAAACACATACAAAGGCTCCCAATATAGAAAAAACAATAAATTTTGAGATGAAAAAATGATAATTGACCACTTTATTACTGGATGTGCCTGTATTTGCTCAACATGTCCTTCTTTATTTTCAAAATACATAGCCTTAGCAATTGAAAAGTAATAATAAAGCGAAATAACAGAGTTAAGTATAGCTACAATAGCTAACCAATAAAATTGCTGGTATTTAAATAACTCAGCAAGTATATAAAACTTACCAATGAATCCAGAAGTTGGTGGTAGGCCTGTTAATGAAAGGAGTGTCAGTGTCATAAATACAGCCAATATAGGATTTTTTTTACCTATCCCCTTCCAATCATCTAAATGGTGAGCATCTAGATTGTTCGATGCAAATATTGCCATAAAAAATGCAGCTAAATTCATAAACATATAAATAAATAAATAAAGCATAATAGCAGCTGTTCCATCAGGACCAATTACAGCAAAACCCATCAACATAAAGCCCACATGTGAAATACTTGAGTATGCTAGTAGCCTTTTCACATCTTTTTGTTGTATAGCCAATACGTTTCCTATAGTCATTGTTAAGGCTGATGCTACTGCAATTAATGCAGGCCAATTAATTTGAGCTAAATGCCCACCCATTGTTAAGTTGGAGTCAATAGTGAAAAGAGTGTAAAAAACACGAATCATAATTGCTAGACCTGCAGCTTTTGGGGCTACAGATAGGAATGCAGTTATAGGAGTTGGAGCGCCTTCATAAACATCAGGGGTCCAAAAGTGAAATGGAACCATAGATATCTTATATCCAAAACCAGCTAAAATTAATATTAATGGATAGAAAATTGTTAAAGGATATTCTATGTTTTTTAGAGACTCTGAAATTACAAGCAAATCAGTACTTCCTGCTATTCCATAAAGGATGCTCAATCCAAAAAGCATTAATCCAGAAGCAAATGAACCAAAAATTACATATTTTAGAGAAGCTTCATTGGATTCCTTATCAGTTTTCACAATACCAGCAAGTATGTATGATGGAATGCTAACTAATTCAATAGACAGATAGATCATAATTAAATTAATAGATGAAGACATCAAAAACAAACCAACTAGAATAATTAATAATAACGAATTATATTCTGAATAATATAACTTATCTATTCTCTTATCATACTTTGAAACTAAGATTATAATAAATGTTGTAAATAAAAATATATATTTGAAATAATCTGAAAATGGATCAACTGCAATCATTCCCATAAATAACTTCATGGGTTCATTATTAGGGTTAAAAAATAAAAACATAAATGATAAAATTATAGATAGCAATGCAATAGCATAGGTATAATGCTTCAAAGAAGGAATTAAATCAAAAACAATTACGAGCAAAATTGCAAGTATAAGAACAAGCTCTGGAATATAAAAAGGAAGACTGCTAAAATTACTTAATGAACCCATGTTCATACTAAATAGCACTCTGAATTATTTGAATTATTGTATCCATTGTTGGGGCTATCATATTTATCAATGGCAATGGATATACTCCAAAAAGCAAAACTAATATTGCAATTGGTATAATTGTACATAGCTCTCGAAAACTAATATCCTTTAAGCTAGAATAATTTTCATTAAATTCGCCTAAAAATATTCTTTGATATGCTCTTAAAAAATATATAGCATTTAATAATATTCCTAGAGTGCCTATTATTGTCAATGTTCTAAAAGCACTAAAACCGCCAATAAAGCACATAGCCTCACTAATAAAACCAGATAATGCTGGTAAACCGAGGCCTGCAAAAAATGCAAATGCCACAAAAGCTGTATAGATAGGCATTTGTGATCCTATACCACCAAATGCTATTTTGCCAGCTAGTTCAGGCTTTTCATATTTGTCCGGATAAACAATCCATCTATGATGAGCTCTTTCATAAATCATTCCAACTAAAAGAAAAAGCATCGCTGTGATTGTACCATGATTAAACATTTGCATTAAAGCACCATTCATTCCTGCCTGTGCGCCAGCAGGACTTGAGCTTACAGCAGCAGACATTCCTAGCAATACATAACCCATATGGCTCACCGAGGAATATGCAACCATTTTTTTCATATCTATTTGTGCAATCGCATTAACTGCACCCCATATAATATTAATTACACCTAAAAATGCTAATATATACGAAAAATTAATTACTTCTCCTGGCAAAAGTGGATAACTAATTCTAAGAAGTCCATATGTTCCCATCTTTAAAAGCACACCAGCAAGAATAACAGAAATAGCTGTGGGGGCTTCGACGTGCGCTAATGGCAACCATGTATGGAAAGGAAAAACAGGAACTTTTATTGCAAAACCAATAAACAGCGCAATCCATATTAGATATTTTGCAGAAAAACCCCATATTTCTGCATCAATAGATGAAGCTGTTTGAATCAAAGTAATTAGATTAAATGTATTAGGATCCGAATAATAGTAAAGCGCAAGCATCGCTAATAACATAAATACTGATCCAAACAAAGTATATAGAAAAAACTTTATAGCAGCATACATCCTTTGAGGTCCTCCCCACATTCCTATCAAAAAATACATAGGCAATAACATAACTTCCCAAAAAATATAGAAAAGAAAAAAATCGAGAGCTAAAAAAACGCCCATCATACCTGCATCTAAAAGGAGGAATAAAGAAAAATAACCAAAAGGTTGTTTTGTTATATTCCAGCTTGAAATTATACAAATAAATGATAGAAGTGCCGTTAAGAGTACCATAGGAATGCTTAAACCATCTACACCTACAAAATATTGGATATTAAAATGTTCAATCCAATTTAACTGTACAGTAAAAGGCGAGTCCATTACTGATAGTGTGGGATCAAATTTTTGATATAATATAGCTGATAGAAGTAACTGCAGGCCAGTTGCTATCAGCGCTATCCATTTGTAATAATGCTGATTTTTTTTTCCATATATTGCTGGAACTAGCAGCATCAGTATTGAGCCAACTACCGGTATAAAAATTAATAATGTTAATATTGAAGAATTCATAACCACCTTTAATTAAATTTTTGTATTATTATAATTAATAAAATTAAACCAAGCATACCTCCTAAGAGATAATTCTGTACTATACCATTTTGAGAATTTTTTAATTTTGAGCCAAAGAATCGAGTCATCTTCCCAAAACCATCTACAATTATTTGGTCGATATAATTATAATCTGCATAGCCAGATATTTTTGATAGTTTTAAAGTTATCCATCCCCAACCATTAATAAACATTTTATCATAAATATCCCAATCAATTTTAGAGCATAGCCATGAAGTGAATATAAATGGTTTGTATATCATTACTCGATATATCTGATCAATATAAAATTTGTTTTTAGATAGTCCGTAAAAACCAATTTTTCTATTTATCTCAGTAAATCTATCTATATTTAGAATTTTAAACCTGTAAAATAATATTGATAAAAAAATGCCTAACATCGCTACAAATAAAGAAATATACATCGCTAAATCATGTGCATGATGGATTCCATCTTTTATAACATTCATATCTAAATAATTATGTTTTGTGTAACCTATTAGATCCTTAAACCAACCCTTACTTTTAAGGGGATTTATGTTTATTGTAAATATAAAAGCGAAGCTAAGTACGGAAAGAATTACCAAGGGGATTGTCATAAATAAAGATGATTCATGTATATTTTCAAATATTTTTTGATTTGCTGGTTTTCCATAAAATGTTTTAAAAATAAGCCTGAACATATAAAATGCAGTTATCATAGCAGCACCAAAGCCAGCAAGTGGCAAAACTATTGTCCACCCATGGTGAAAATGATAATACGATAATGTTCCTGCAAGTATACCATCTTTAGATAAAAAACCTGAAAAGAATGGCACACCAGCTATAGCAAGGGTTGAAATTAGCATTGCAATGTGAGTAATTGGCATTTTATCTTTTAAAGAACCCATATTTCGCATATCTTGGGGATCTGTTTCATGATCATTTAACTTATGCAATGAATGATGCATTGCATGGATAACAGAACCACTACATAGAAATAAGCATGCTTTAAACATGGCATGAGTTACCAAATGAAATAATGCGTACAAATGAGCTCCCACACCCAAGGCCATAATCATATATCCTAATTGACTAATTGTAGAATAAGCAAGTACAGCCTTTATATCATTGCGAGTTATTGCTGTAATTGCTGCACCGATAGCAGTTATAGCACCAATTATTGCAATTACTGATAATGCATCTGGAGTTAGAAATGGAAATATTCTAAATGTCATATAAACCCCAGCCGCAACCATAGTTGCAGCATGGATTAAAGCACTTACTGGAGTTGGACCTTCCATTGCATTAGGAAGCCAAATATGTAGTGGAAATTGAGCAGATTTACCAATAGCGCCCATAAAAACTAATAGCCCAGCTATTGTAAGCACTGATATATCAATAGCTTTGCTTGCATATATGATTTCACTTATATTAAATGTACCAGTATTAAAATATAAAATCATAATACCAATAAACATACCAATATCTCCAACTCTATTAGTAAGAAATGCTTTGTTTGCAGCTAATGGTGGTTCCTTCTTTTCAAACCAAAATCCTATTAATAAAAAGGAACTTAATCCAACTAATTCCCAGAATATATATATCATAACTAGTGAATCTGCTATAATAATCCCATTCATTGAAAATATAAATATTCCAAGAAATGCAAAATATCTAGAATATTTTGAATCACCCTTCATATATCCAATTGAATATAGATGAACGAGGAAACCAATTAATGCTACTACTAAAAGCATGATTACAGTTATGCTATCAATCAGATATCCTAAGTTTATGCTGAACTCCCCAGTGTTAAACCATTGAAAACTGTTTGATAATGTAAGATTTGCCTTGGGATCATTAAACAAAAAACTCGAAAGGAGTAGTATAGAATTTATTAGCATTAGAGCCATTAGTAACAATGCTATCGTAGATGAATGAGTCTTTAATTTTTTTCCAAATAACAATAAAATAACAAAGGATAGCATTGGTAAAAATAAAAATGATAAAATTTGCATCCCTTCCATACTTAACCCTTCAAAGAATCTGCATCAGTAACATCTACAGAGCCTATGCTTTTAAAAATATTTATTACTATAGATAAGGCAACCGCAGCTTCTGCAGCCGCCAATACTATTACAAAAATAGCAAAAACATGACCATCTAGTTTTCCCATACCATTAAATCTATTAAATGCAATAAAATTAATATTAGCTGAATTTAATATGAGCTCGATACCCATAAGTATAGCTACTGCATTTTTTCTAGTTATAACACCATAAAGACCTAATGAAAATAGAATAGCTGAAACAATTAGATATGAACTTAGAGAATCCATTAGTTTTTCCTAGAAAGTAACGCCGCACCCATAAGTGCAGCCAAAAGTAGAATAGAAACAATTTCAAATGGCAATAAATATTCATACAAAATCAAATAACCTATAAGCTTTGTAGAAGATTCAGGTTGATTTAGCACCGATATTTTCCAATTTGTATTAAATATTACGGCTATTTGAAATACAAATATTACAAAGGCACCAATTCCTCCTATAAATTGATTTGCACTACTTGAAGCGATTGATGGTTTATCAATTTTGCTAGTCAACATTACTCCAAAAATAATTAAGACCAATATACCACCAACATAAATAACGACCTGCGTTCCTGCAATAAAATCTGCATATAAAAAAATGTAAAGCCCTGCAGTTGAAAAGAGTGTAAACAATAAAGATACAGCAGAATGAATCAAATTAGGAGAAAATACTACCCAAAACGCAGAGGCAATTACTGTAGCAGAAACCAACAAAAACAATGTATCAGCCATACTATCAATTACCCTTTAATTTGTTAAGTAATTGGATAATTGCATCACTAATCTTATCTGAATCTTTTAAGCTTATTAAAATTTCTTCAATAATTTCTTTTGGTTGCTTGTTGTTCCTTTTTCCAGCTATATATACTTTCTTAGATATTCCGCGAGCCATTTTATCTTCAATTTTATTTAATTCTTTTATATCAAACAAAATGTCCTTCGATTCATCTGATTCATTATTTTTAATTGTGGTTTCTGCTTTAGAGTTCGAAGACCCAGGATCAGGAGAAAATGTATTCAGAAGCTCATCAATATCCTTGCTTAAGAGATTATTTTTATTTAAAGATTCCCGAATTGCGACAAGCTTATCTTCACCAGTTCTCTTTGCGCCTACAAAGGCTTTTTTAGCTGTACCTCGAGCCATTTTATCTTCAATTTTATTTAGATCTTTTATATCAATTTCTACTATATTTTTAGCATCATTCTTTTTTGCACTACTAGCATCTTGATTATTTTCTTTAAGATCCGAGCTATTATCTTCTTTATGGACTGATTTGTTCATTTCATCTTTTGATGATGGATACAATAACTCTAATATAGATTTAATATCATCAGTCATCTTCCCAGCATCACTTAAAGTTTGCGAAACATCAGATAATATAGCAATATGATCTTTTCCATTTCGCTTAGAAGAAACATAAACTTTCTTAGCTATTCCACGAGACATCTTATCAGTTATTGTGTTAAATGACGTTATATTTAGCTCCACATTTTTTTCAATTTTGACATCACTTACTGTGGATATCTCATTATTTACTTTAGGCTCTTCTTTAGATAAAAGAGGTTTTTCTTCAACTACAATACCTTTTAAATTTTCACCATCATTTAACTTTTCATTTTTAAAATCACGTGACTCAATCCATTTCTTGCCACCAGCCTCTTTTATCATTTCATCGGTAGCATCTGCAAATTCAAATATCATTCCATCTCTTGAATATTGGCTAAATTCATAATCAATTGGATGTTTATCTTCATTTGGGCCACCAACCATATAAATACACTCTTCTGGGCATGGATAGACACAAAGATTACAATACATACATTCTGACATATCAATTGTAAATCTACTTACAATCATCTTTTTCTGCGTATCATTAGAGGTCATCCCACAATCATATTCTATATCTTTAGGTGGCTTAACTGAATCTATTTTTATACAATCTACGGGGCATGCTCTTTCACACTGCATACAAGCGATACAGTCATCAATATCAACATGCAGTCTTGAACGTATTGAATTGTATTCAGAGTGATCAAAGCCTATGTTTTTCTCTGGAATAGGCCATTTTTCATTAGGATATTGCAAAGTCGCGACCAAATCCTTTTTGTTTACAAAGTGACTCCACGTTAACTTCATTCCTGTTATAAATGATTTTATTCCATATACAATATTGCCTATATATTCAGACATTAGTCATTAACTCCCATAAGCTTACAAAAAATAAATTAAAGAGTGATATTGGTATGAACACCTTCCAACAAAGATACATTAATTGATCTACTCGTAACCTTGGAAAGGTCCAACGAAACCACATCATAATAAAAATAAGAATAGCAGCTTTAGAAAATAGCCACAATAATCCAATGTTTGGTCCATCAAATATGTACCAACTTTCAGGGAATATATTTATTATGTGAAAAGGTGATAACCAACCTCCAAGAAAAATTATTGATGCAACCAAGCATACAATCAACATATTAGCATATTCACTTAAGAAAAAAAGAGCCCATCTAAATCCAGAATACTCAGTCATCCACCCTGCCACTAACTCAGATTCAGCTTCAGGAATATCAAATGGGGTTCTATTAGTTTCTGCTACAACGGAAATAAAAAATATAAAAAATGCAATAAATGTAAAAGGGCTATGAAAAATAAACCACCTATTGCTTGATTGCCATTCAACTATATCTCCTATATTCAAACTTCCAGAGACCAAAACAACAAGAAGAATTGATAAACCGATTGGGATCTCATAGCTTACAATTTGAGCTGCTGCACGCATAGCCCCATACAATGACCATTTATTATTAGAGGACCACCCTGCTAGAATAATACCAATAACTCCTACAGAACTCATAGCAACTATATAGAATATTCCAATATTAAAATCTGATATAACAAAATTGCTTGAAAATGGAACAGCAATAAATGTCAATAATGCTCCGGTAAAAATTATGAAAGGAGCCAAAATCATCAATGTTCTATCTGCATTATCAGGAATAATATCTTCTTTGACCAAAAGCTTAATCGCATCAGCTAGTGTTTGACCTATACCTCCCCAAAACTTCTTTCCACCTTTAAAGCCAAAAATCCCCACTTCCATTGGACCAAGCCTGTCCTGCATGAAAGCAGAAACCTTTCTTTCAAAATATACGGCAATCAAGGCATTAACAGCCATCACTGTAAATATTGCTACTCCTAAAGTCGTTATGATAATTAATAGTAAAATTTCATAATCTATAACTGTACTATTTAGGGAAAGTAATAATCTATCTACAATCGAAGTCATCGATCAATCTCGCCTAAAACTATATCCAGACTACCCAAAATTGCAATAATATCTGAAATCATCCAACCTTCACTAATTTCACTTAAAATTGATAGGTTGCAAAAAGCAGGTGATCTCATTTTTACTCTTAATGGAGTATTTTTTCCATTGCTCATTATATAAAACCCTACATCACCCCGTGCAGATTCATATCTACCATACACATTACCTTTCCTAGGTCTTATTTTTTTTGGTAGGGCTGCCATTACATCGCCTTCAGGAATCTGTTTGCAAGCTTGCTTTATAATCTTAGACGATTCTTTCATTTCTAAAACTCTAACATAATATCTGTCCCAACAATCCCCAATTGAGCCCATCAAGCCTTGTCCCAAAGGCACATCAAAATCAAATTTATCATATATAGAATATGGTTCATCTTTTCGCAAGTCCCAATTCACGCCACTAGCTCTTAATGTTGGTCCGCTTACACCAAAATTTATTCCAATATCTGGAGGAATAACCCCCACATCAGCTGAACGCTCTATAAAAATTTTATTTGTCGTAAGCAAATCATCTAGCTCTTTAATTTTTGGCTCAAAATAATCAAGAAACTCAAGAGTTCTGTTAATAAAATTAGGAGGCAAATCATGAGATAATCCACCAGGCCAAATATAATTATATAATAACCTAGCTCCACACAACTGTTCAAATAGATCTAAAATTCTCTCGCGATCCCTCAGAGTCCATGTAAATGGAGTAATTGCACCAACATCTAAGCCAAATGCACCTACAGCAATTAAATGGCTTGCAATTCGTTGAAGTTCAGATATAATTACTCTAATATATTCGACACGATCGGGTAGTTCAATATCAAGTAATTTCTCAACAGTAATTGAGTAGGCATGGTCCATATGCATAGAAGCTAAATAATCACATCTATCCGTAAAAGGAACAATTTGTTCATAAGAAAGAGATTCACAATGCTTTTCAAAACATCTATGTAGATAACCTAATATAGGTTCTATCTTAGAGACAATTTCTCCATCAGTATGTATTTTTAATCTTAAAACACCATGGGTGCTAGGATGCTGGGGTCCCATATTAAGCACCATTTCCCCTGTCTCTATGATTGATTTATCTTTTAATGTTTTAGTTTTATTGTTTTCCAACTTTATTCCCAATATGTTTTATCTTTAGGGACAGGCATTCCATGGTAATAATCCGGCTCTTTATAATCTTTTCTAAGAGGATGACCTTCCCAATCATCTGAAAGCAATATACGCTTAAGATTTGGATGACCTTCAAATTTTATTCCCATCATATCATACGCTTCACGCTCGTGCCAATCTGCTGTTTTCCAAATATGTGAAACAGAAGGTATAGAATGATCATCAGAAACTTCTATTTTTACCTCCAAGTAGTGCTTATGTTTATTTGAAAAAAAATTATATATAACACCATAATGATTCTGATCATTCAAATCATATGAAGTAATACACATCAGATAATCAAATAGTAAATTTTTATCATTTTTTAATATATTGGATAACTCAATCCAATTATCTTTTTTTATATCAATATATGCTTCATCATCATTGGCTTCAAATTTATTTGCAGCTTTTGTGTTTAGATAATTTTTTAAATCAGTAAAAGTCATAAAATATTATTTTTTTCTTAAAGGAGTTTCATTTTTTATTTTTCTTTGTAATTCAAGCAACCCTTGCAACAAAGCTTCTGGCCTAGGAGGGCATCCAGGGACGTAAACATCAACAGGGACCACTAAGTCTACACCTTTCAAAACATGATAACCATGCTGCCAATATGGCCCACCACTATTTGAACAACTTCCCATAGATATTACATATTTAGGATCTGACATTTGCTCGTACAATCTCTTTACTCTCTCTGCCATCTTTAAGGTAACTGTACCAGCAACAATCATGACATCAGACTGCCTTGGTGTTGCTCTTGGCATTGTTCCAAATCTTTCCAAATCATGCCTTGGTCCGGCAGCGGACATCATCTCAATTGCACAGCAAGCTAATCCAAATTGAAAAAACCACAAAGAGTTTGACCTTGACCAATTTATTAAAGTATCAATTTTTTCTACAACAAAATTATCTTGATTAAACTTGTTTACTAAACTAGGATCCACTAAACGTTCTCCCTTTTTGGTTCTAAGTTAGAATATCTACCTTGGCCATACCGAACATTCATTTTGACCCAATCTAAATCTCCTTTTATCCATACATATGCAAAACCAACTAATAATATTAATACAAAAATAGAGGCTTCCATAAATGCTAACCATTTGAGTTCATTAAATACAACAGCCCATGGAAATAAAAAGACTACTTCAACATCAAATATAAGAAAAACTAATGCTATTACATAAAATCTAACGTTAAATTTTACCCAAGCTGAACCCTCAGGAATTTCACCGCACTCATAAGACAGAAGCTTATCACCACCTTTATCTTTTCTAGGTGACAAAATATATTGCAGGAATAGCGGCAAGCCAATCAAAATGATTGCTAGGAAAGTAAATATTATAATAGGTAGATAATTTAAATACACAAAATATTGCAAAATTATATACTCTAAATATATCCTGTTAATTTTTTATCATCCAAGATTATTAAAAGATTTTTTTATTTTGTTGATTGGATATTTTTATTAAACTCTAATAATATTGCTAATATGATAAGAAATATATTAAACACTTTAATTATTAAGGTTTTTCCATATATACCTCTACCTATTGTAAGGAATATTTCAAAACGATATGTTGCCGGAGAATCACTTCAATATGCAATTCAAACTGTAAGAGATTTAAATAGTTGTGGGTATTCTGTTACTTTAGATATATTAGGTGAACATACAGATACAATAAAAAAGGCAAAGAAAATAACTGATTCATATATAAAGATATATAATACAATTGATAAATTAAATTTAGATTGCAATATATCAATTAAGCTTTCGCATATTGGGCTTGATATTAATAAGGATATTTTAAATGAAAACTTTTTGCTACTTTTAGACAAAGCCAAAGAACTTGATAATTTTTTAAGAATTGATATGGAAAATTCCCAAATGACTGAAGATACATTAGACCTTTATAGATCGATGAAAAACAAGTACTTAAAGGTTGGTCCCGTTATACAAGCATACCTATACAGGTCATACTCAGACCTTCAATCCTTACATGAACTTGGAGGACTAAACTTTAGACTATGCAAAGGTATCTATAATGAAAGTTCTGATGTAGCCTACAAAGACAAAGAGAAAATTAATAAAAATTTTATAAAACTTATGACTTATGCATTTAAAAATAATATATACATATGCATAGCTACACATGATATAACTTTAATTAAATCTGCATATCAACTTATTAATCAATTCAAAATAGCTAATAATATGTTTGAATTTCAGACACTGTATGGAGTACCTATGCATGGCTGGCTACAAAAACATCTTAAAAATAAATATAAAGTTAGAATATATGTGCCATTTGGTGATGATTGGTATCAATATTCTTTTAGACGAATAAAAGAAAATCCCAATCTAGCTAACTATATAATAAAGAACTACTTTAAAAAAGCTAATTAGATACAAAAAAGGGGCTCTATAAAAGAACCCCTTTGGGAGAAAAACAACAAAACTACAACTAGTTTATTGCTTTTTAATTATTATAACTAATTTCGCAAAGGCTTTCCATTCCTCAACATATATTCTATGCGCTCTTTCGTTTTTTGTTCCCCGCATAAACTTAAAAAAGCCTCTCGTTCTATATCAAGCAGATACTTTTCATCAACTGGGCTAAAGGGGCCACCCTTGCTGCCACCAGTTAAGACATAGGCTAGTTTTTTTCCGATTTTGGCATCATGTTCACTAATTTTTCCAGACTTCACAAACCCCTTAAGCGTTCCTTCAAGGACAAGACGACCACTTGAACCTGGTAACTTAAACATTTCATTTTTAGGTGGTTTATAGTCTAATGACATTGATATTACTTCTTTTTTTGCTTCGCTTAATAAATGCATTCTATTTATAACTATCCTATCATGCTCCCTAAGATACCCCATTTTCATTGCTCTATTTGATGAGGTAGCAACTTTTGCAAAACCAATAGTTTCAAAAGCATTTTGACAAATAGAAAAGGAACCGGGCACAATTGACTTGATTTTGTTTGTTAAATTTGAAATCATTCTCAAATTACCGCCAGCGCCAGGAATAAGGCCTACACCAACTTCAACTAAACCTATATATGATTCAGCAGCAGCAATGATTTTGTCAGTTGCACCAATAGTTTCATATCCACCTCCCAAAACTAAACCATAAGGTGCTGAAACAATAGGGAAATCTATAAATCTAAGATTCTGCAAAGCATTTTGCATGCTCTTAATAAGCATATCTATACCGTCCCAATCTTTTTTGCAAATCGCATTCAAAATTAAATTTAAATTTGCTCCTGCTGAAAAATTAATGCCATCACCTGAAATAACAATTCCCTTATATTTATTATTCTTTACCCAGTTTAAAGAATTCATTAAAGTTTCAATTATTGAACCATCAATCGGATTTAGCTCGGCCTTTAAAACAGAATGAAGTTCTACACCCAGGATACCATCATCTAAATCTATCATAGATGCAGACCAATGCTTATTAATTAGGTTGTTTTGTTTTTTATAAAAATTAAATGTTAAGTTTTTATCATCTTGTAATATCGGTTTATATCTATTTTTTTTAAAACACCAGTAGTGTGTGTTTTTATTGATAATTTTATAAAAAGAAAAATTGCTCGACTCTAGCATCTTATCTATCCAAGATGGAAGCTTGATACCTGAGGTTTTCATTTTCTTCACAGACTTTTCTAAACCTATGATATCCCATATTTCAAATGGCCCTAATTCCCATCCAAAACCCCATCGCATAGCTCTATCTATACTAACGATATTATCAGAAATAGAATCAGCACAATGTGATGTATAAAGCAGGGTTTTTGAAATAATAGACCAAAAGAATGAAGATATTTTATCGTCAAAGTATGCCAAAACTTTTATTCTATCTTCAAATTTTATATTTTCTCTAGCGACTCTAATGCTTTCGTATCGTTTTTTATTAACATTCTTATATTCTAAAGTATCAAAGTCAATAGATTGAATAATACCTTCATCTGATTTTTTATAAAATCCTTGTTTAGTTTTTTGTCCTAGCCATCCATTTTTAATCATTCTATCTAAAAATTTTGGGTTTTTAAAAATATCTCTTTCAGAATCATCAACACATTTATCATAAGCTGTTTTTGCTACATATGTCATTGTATCAAGACCAACTATATCAGCAGTTCTAAAAGTAGCACTCTTTGGCCTGCCAATAAGAGTACCCGTTACAGCATCAACATCTTCTATACTAATATTGCTATTTAAAGCTTCATTTATAGTAAGCATCATGCCATATACACCTATTCTGTTAGCAATAAAATTTGGAGTATCTTTAGCATCAACAGTACCCTTGCCTAATTTATTTTCTATAAAATCTTTAAGAAATTTTAAATGATTTAGATCGGTTATGTTCGATGAAACAATCTCAACTAATTTCATATATCTAGGAGGATTAAAAAAATGGGTGATGAAAAATCTCTTTGAAATTTCTTTATCCATCTCTTTTATTAATTGTGATATTGAGATCCCTGAAGTATTAGATGTAAGTATTGTATTTTTCTTTATATGGGGTATGATTCTATTATATAAATCAACTTTTAATTCTAATTTTTCTGCTATTGCCTCAATAATCCAATCGCATTCTCCCAATCTCTCTAAATGTGCAGAGTAATTTAAAGTAGTAATTTTATTAACTACATCTCTGTCATAGTATGGATCGGGTTTTAACTTTAAACTCTTTGCGATACCTTCATCAACAATCTTTTGATCTAAATCAAATACCAAAACGTGAACACCTGCATTAGCAAAATGCGCTGCTATTTGGGCGCCCATAACACCTGATCCAAGCACTGCTACTTTATTTATTTTCATTCTATCAGTCATTAAATCTATACTCGCTCAATTATAGTTGCGATACCTTGTCCTGTACCAATACACATTGTTGCTAATCCTAATGTAGCATCATTCTGTTTCATAACATTTATTAACGTAATCAATATTCTTAATCCTGAACAACCCAATGGATGCCCAAGAGCAATTGCACCTCCATTCAAATTTATTTTATCTAATTTCCATCCGCTTTTTCTAACAACATACAAAACTTGGGCAGCAAATGCTTCATTTATTTCAATAACATCAATATCTTCAATAGTTAACCCAGCTTTCTGAAGAGCTATTGTGCTTGCAGGTATAGGCCCAGTACCCATTTCTTTCCAATCTACAGCTGCAATTGACCTTGATTTAATCTTAAATTCAGGTTTAACACCTATTTCTTTTGCTTTATTAGCACTCGAAACTATAGCAGCTGCACTACCAATTGAAATAGGGCTAGAAGTAGCTGCTGTAACAGATCCATCAACATCAAAAGCTGGCTCAAGAGATTTGATTTTTTCTATGTTAGGTTTTCTTGGACCTTCATCAATTTTTATAATTTTATCATTCCAATTAATTGGAACTATTTCATTGTCGAAACCACCATTTTCCATAGCTAATAATGCTTTTTGATGAGAGCTAATTGAATAATCTTCTTGGTCTTTTCTTGATATATCCAGTTTTTTTGCTAGAATTTCAGCTGTTTCTCCCATGCCAATATAAAATTCTTTCTCATAAAGTGCTGGGTGAAAATTAGGATTAAAGCCTCCCATAGGTACTCCAAACATATCTTCAGCACCAGCAGCTATTCCGCATGAGATATCATTTGCTATTATAGCTTGACTTAGCTGGTGAACAGAATCCATAGATGAACCACAGAATCTGTTGGTTACTTTTCCTGGAATATTAGGTAAATCTGATAAAACTGTTATACCTCTAGCCATCAGCATGCCTTGAGGCCCTTCTGGAAATGCACAGCCAAGAACTAAATCCTGTATATCATTGGGATCAAGCTTGCTATTTCTTTCAATTAAAGATTTAACTAATATTGTTGTTAAATCATCAGATCTCATCCCTATCATTTGCCCTGATTTAATACCTATTGGACTTCTAACTCCATCTAAAATGAACGAATCATACAATTTGCTTTCTCCTAAACATCTAAATAATATTTATTTTTTTCATATAAATCATTAGCTATATTTTGCTGCAACTCTATTCTATTAGGCCTATAAGATAACTTTGCTATCCATTTATCGATAGTATCTAGATCATCATTTTTATTTTGTTTTTCATTTAAAGATATAATTAAATCTTTTGCATTCTTTATGATTTTTTCATACTGATCTGCGATTGATAGCTTAATGACACTTAGCATATATATTTTTTGTTGTTTACTTTTAATATTTATAAAACGCTTATAACAAGTGTCTAAAATGAATAAAGAGATAATCATATCTGATAATGGTTCTAATATCCATTGTTCGTTTTTTAAATCTTGTCCATAAGTAAGTATAGATTTATGCAGGCAAAAGAGTGTACAAGATCTTGAAAATTCGATAATCTTTGGTTCTACTCCAAGCATAGAATCCTTAACTAAATCAGGGATCCAATCATTGAGGCGTAAATTAATCATATCACGAACAGGAAGTTCTTCTAAAATAGTCTTTTTAAGCGTCAAACTACCTATAATTACCCTATTTATTTCATTTGTACCTTCAAATATTCTATTAATTCTTTCATCTCTGTAAGATGCTGCTAATGGATAATCCTCAATAAAGCCTGCACCACCTAAAATTTGGACACCTTCATCTACAACGTATGCAAAAGACTCAGAGCCAACTATTTTACATATTGAAGCTTCTATACCGTGATCTTCAATGATCTGCTGAACATCATGAAAGTAATTTTTTGCATTCTTATCTAACATGCTAATTGCATAGTCAATAGATCCTGTAGTGGCATAATTAACACAATCACCCTCAAATGATCTAACAACCATATTTGCAAATTTCTTTTTAATCATACCAAATTCATTTATTGTCTTTCCAAACTGCCTTCTTTCTTTTGAGAATTCAAAAGCACCTTCCAAAACATATTTTGAGCCCGAATTAGTCGTAACACCAAGCTTATACCTACCAACATAAAGAACATTAAATGCTATAGCTGAACCCATGCCAACTTCACCCAAAATGTTTTCTTTTGGAACTGAACAATTTTCAAAATAATATGTAACCGTAGACGAACCTTTAATACCCATTTTATCTTCTTCATCACCAACAACCCAACCATCACATGTTTTATCAATTATGAAACAAGTATATTTTTCATCAACTTTAGCAAATGTAATTGCAATGTCAGCCCAACCTCCATTAGTAACATATATTTTTTGTCCATTTAAAATATAGTGAGTGCCTTTATTGTTTAATTTTGCGGTTGTCTCTCCTGAAAGAGCATCAGAGCCAGCATTTGGCTCAGTTAATGCATAGCAACCCATATATTCACCAGTTACCATTTTAGGTAGATATTTTTTTTTCTGATTTGAATTGCCGTACCATATTAATGGTAACATAGCAATGCCAGTATGTGCACTCATAGTTACCATAATCGAGGCATTTCTTCCAGCAGAAAGCGCATCAACTATTATACTAGAAGTTGTCTTATCCAAACCTAAACCACCATATTCTTCTGGTACATCAACCCCTAAGAAACCTAGCTCACCCATTTCTTTAAATATTTGTAAACTTAAATCTTTATTGAGCTTATTAAGCTTTTCAGAATTAGGCTTTATTCGTTTCTCAGCAAATTCTCTAGCTGCACTTTCAAACATTTTATGTTCTTCGGTAAAATTTTCTTTAGAAAAAACATCTGCAGTATCTATAGGGGTAATTATAAACGACCCTCCTCGTCCCTTATATTTAGTATAATCTATTGATATATATTCATTTTCAAAGTAACTCTCAGTATTATCACTTAAATAATCAATCAAATAATTATTAGTTTTTTTAGTTTTCAATTAGCAACTCCGATATAATTGATTTAATTGAGTCTTCAATATATTTTTCAGCATCATCATTTTTATTGTCAAATATACAAAACCAATTTATACCCTGAAATACGGATAATATATATATTGATTTTAAACGTGGATCAACTTTCTTGAAATAACCCTCACGGATTCCTTTTTTTATAACTAGTTCAAATAAATTCAAAATCTTTTCATATAATTCATATGATTTTTTATTGATATCATTATCTTGATTAGCTAATGCCCAAAACTCTACTTCAGCTTGAAACACATATTTTCTTTTTTTGTACACTTCAGAAACTTTTTTAGCAAAACTTTTAAGTATATCTATAGACGTATAATCTTTGTTTTTTTTATAAAAATCTGGGAATGTCTCCGTTTCCCAATGATCAATTAGCGATAAAAATATTTCTTTTTTATCATTATAATAATGATATATAGCACCTTTGCTTAAACCAGATTCCTTCGCTATATCATCTATTCTGGTTTGTGAATATCCCTTCTTTGTAACAACTCTCATTGTAGCTTGCATTATCTGTGATTGTCTTTTTTCTTTTATCATAACATACCGACCGGTCGGTATGCATAAATTATAAAAAAAAACTTTTTTTTCAAAATAAATTTATCCTGGCGGCCAATTTAGTTGCCTCCCACCTAGGATATGAAGATGCAAATGATCGACTGTTTGACCTCCATCCGATCCAGTATTTATTACATACCTAAAACCATCTTTTGATAATGATGATTTTGTTACAATGTCATTTGCCATCATAAACATTTTTTCAATAATAGTTGAATCAGCATTCAAAACATCATCAATGTGTTTTTTGGGTATTACCAATATATGCGTGCTTGCCTGAGGATTAATATCTTTGAATGATAATACATCAATATTTTCGCTTATTATATCAGCAGATGATTGATTATTAATAATGCTGCAGAATATACAATTATTCATTTAAGTCCTTTGTGTTAGAATTTTATTACCACTTTGCCCTGATGATTTCTTTCTTCAATATATTTATGTGCGAGTCTAATTTTATCAACTGTAAAAACTTTATCAATAAAAGGCAAATATACTTTATTAGCAATTTTTTTTTGTACAGCAT
>MDTE01019775.1_pt1 | contig 18792 bp, 14 predicted proteins | sample 811231 | NCBI WGS metagenome assembly MDTE01 (sample SAMN05326651, study PRJNA326480) | marine metagenome | isolation source: seawater | place: Indian Ocean: Red Sea | collected 2010 | reverse complement strand
TAACCGTCGCCATTGACGTCTCCGGCGGTGCTCACCGAGTAGCCGGAGTAATCATTCGCATCGATGCCGTCGAGTCGAAACCCGTTGTTGCCATCGAGCGTCGCGAGATCCAGGCTGGCGGCAAACCCACTCCCACTGCCAAAGACCACGTAGGTCTCGCCGGCTTTACTGTCACCACCGGGGTCGGCAGAATCCGCCCCGACGATCATGTCGTCGTAACCGTCGCCGTTGACGTCTCCGGCGGTGCTCACCGAGCGGCCGGAGTAATCACTCACAGCGATCCCATCGAGTTGGAACCCGTTGTTGCCATCGAGCGTCGCGAGATCCAACGGATGGATAGCTGTCAGCAGGGTTCGATTTTCCAGGTGTTCGACACGGCACGCGACTGGAGGTACCGATCGTGTGTGGAGTCGTTTGCAGGAGCGTCTTTGAAGATGTCGCAACCAATGAGTGATCAACATGAGTTGGCTCGTATTAGCGCCCTAAAAATGGTGGGTTTTCAGGAGCAACGTCGCAGGAAGACCCTTGGGTCGAAATGGTCAGGGTGACGTTGGTGAGATCTGTAATCCCGTGTCGTTGACAGTGAACTGAACGATGCGATTGTCACAGGCACTGCCCCGGTGCTTGGCGATGTGCAGGGCGCGGCCCATCGAATCCTCGTGCCGTGTCTTGCCCATCAGGATGATCGTGTTGGCGTTGCTCAACAGGTCGCCGCTCTCGATTGGCCGTTCCAGCAGGTCGTCGAGCATCACCTCGTGCGAGGTGTACAACAGCAAGCACCCGACGTCGGCCTGGTCCCAGCCGTGTTGCTCGACCTTCTCGGCGTTGACCCGGAATCGTTCGCGAAACAGGTCGCGAGCCACCCAGTCGTGGTCCTTGCGAAGAATCTGGTGATAGATGTATTCGAACAGGTCCAGCTGCCAGCTGTCGCTGGCCCGGTCGACCGGTTCCACCCCGTCGACCAGGCAGCGGCGGACACCGTGGGCGAAGTTGCCGTAGAAGAACGCGATGGCCCGTTGCAGTTTCCGGGACAGCTCGATCTTCCATTCCTTCCAGTCGTCCAGTTCCAGGTCGCTCTTGGTGACCCGTCGCCCGCTCTGGCGAAAAATGTGCGTGTAGTCGAATCGTGCCTGGTTGATGTCCCAGACGTGTTCGGACAACGCCTCGACCTCGGCCGGTTTCTCCGTCAGCGCCCAGTCGAACAGCCGGCGGGCGTAATCGGCGTGGTTCTGCGAATCGCCGCGGCTGGCCATGTCGAACAGGACCCCGCGTTGACCTTCCTGGGCAAGACCCGCGTTGGCGAACGCGAGGCCCAGTTGGGTCTTGCCGATGCCGGTGGCTCCGGCGACGACGGTCAGCGATCCGGGCAACAATCCGCCTCCCAGCAGGTCATCAAGGGCCGGGAGGCCGGTCGAGAGTCGTGACGCGTTGGTGGAATTCATCTCAGATCGTGATCCACCGGTCGCGGCTGGCCACGTCCCAGCGGTCGACCAGTTCGCCGCCGTCGATAACGAACACCTGGCGGTGGAGTGCCGAGGTGGGACAGACGTGCCAGGGGATTCCGACCAGGACATCTCCGGGGGAGTACTCGCCGGCGCGTTCGGTCTGCAGCACCAGGTGCTCCTCGTTCTGCAGCACCTGCTCGGCGTCGGGCAGTTCGGGGAAGTGCACCCGCGTGCCCATCGGTGGATCGCTGGCGATGGCCTTGTAGCCCAGGTCGAGCGTGACGCGGTCGGCCGTGGGTCGGCTGACCACCCGGGTCAACACGCCCGCGGCTGGCGGGAAGGCCATGTCGGGGAAACGGCTGCCGTAGCCCCGGTCGTTGTAGACGCAGGTGCCGGGGCTGAGTTCGATGGTCGGGTCGTCCTTCTCGGCATAGATCGGGAACGACGCCGTGCCGCCGGTGATCATGCGGGGGACGGACATCCCGGCTGCAACCAGAGCGTCGCGGAATTCGACCACGCGGGCAAACTCGGCATCGACGGCCACCCGCCGTTCCTCGCGGTCCTGCTGGTGCTGGTGACCGTCGTAGACGTGGAATCCGCCGGGGATGAGGCCGTCGGACTCGCAGATCAGCTGGTACAGGGCATTCGCCTCGTCCCCGACACCGATCCCGGTGCGATGTTGGCCGGTGTCGATGTCCAGCAGCAGCCCGATGGTCGCCCCGGCAGTCGTCATCGCCGCGGACAGGTCTCGGATCGGGTCGGCGTGATCGGCGGTGGCCGAGAAGGTGACGTCGGGGTAGGTGCTGCAGAAGGTGACGGCGCGGTCGATGTTGGGGCCCACCAGGTTGTAGGCCAGGCAAATGTCGGCGGCCCCCGCCTGGACCAGCATCTCGGCCTCGGCGAACGTGGCACACTTGTGCTTGGTGATTCCGCGTTCGATCTGCAGCGCCACCACCTCGCGGGTCTTGTGCGTCTTGCAGTGGGGGCGCAGCCGGGAGGGATCGCCGGCGATCGAGATCATCGAGTCGATGTTGGACAGCAGCTGGTCGCGGAAGACGACCATGGCCGGCGAGACGATGCCCGAGGCGTCGTTGATGGTGGGGAGGGTTGTCATGAACGAGTCCGGTTCACGGGATCCTAGAAAAACACGCGCTCGGCAGTCTTTCTCAACAACCAGTCGCGGTCGTCATCGTCGAGGAAATCCAGGCCGGACTTGATCAGGTCGATCGAGGCCTTGTAGGTGTGTCCATCGACGACCTGGAAGGGCGCGTCGGAAGCCCACATCAGTCGCTTGCGACCGTAGGCATCGAGCATCTGCTTGATCATCGGGCCCAGGTCGTGGTAGGGCGGCTTTTTCTTTCCCAGGGCGTAGTAGGCCGAGATCTTGACGTAGACATTCTTGTGACGGGCCAGGTCGGTCAACGCCTTGACGTCGGCCGGCTTGATTTCACCCGACTCGCCGATCCGCGAGAAGTGGTCGATCACGACGGTGGTCTTGGGATACCGGCGGCACATGCGGTCGATGGCTGGCAGGGCGTCGGGATCGATCAGGCAGCACATCGCCAGGTCCTCGTCGGCTGCCGTCTTCCACATGGCGTGCATGGCCGGGTTGTCGAGCCACTGTTCGACCTTCTGGTTCTTCGGGTAGATGCGGAAGCCCCGCACCCCCTGCCCTTTCATCTTTCGCATTTCCAGGTCCACCCGCGGCTGGTCCTGGTCGATCACCGCCACGCCGCTGAACGCCTTGGGGTGCTGGCGGATCGAGTCGAGCATGTAGCTGTTGTCGAACCCGTAGAAGGACATCTGGATCAGCACGACCCGGTTGACCCCCACGCCCTTCATGTTCTCCTGCAGCTCGGCCACGGTGAAGCTGGGCGGCTTCATGTTGAACCGGCGGTAACCCGGGCCCAGGGGGTAGGCCTTGGTGTCGGGGGTCCAGATGTGGGAGTGCGCGTCGATGAATTTCATGGTGGATCAACTTGGCTCGTGGAAGTATTTCTCGACCAGGTCTCGTGGTGGTGGTGGTGTCAGCAACGTGACGGCAAAGCCCACGACGAACGAGGTGGCCAGGCCGACGATGATCGGGTCCATGTTGAACAGCTTGTAGGGCGTGAACCCGTTGCCGTTGAGGAAACCGATCAGGTACATCGACAGGTGGGCGGCGAAGCCCGAGAGCATGGCCGCGATACAGCCCTGGGCGTTGGACCGGGGCCAGTACAGCGAGTAGACGACCGCCGCCAGGAAGCAGGCGGCCAGGCCGCTGCCGGTGTAAACGATGATGTCCTGCAGGAATTCCGGCGGGTTCATTGCCCCCAGCAGTGCACCCAGTCCCGCGACCATGGTGATCACGTAGCTGAGTGTCTTGATCTTTTTCTCCTCGGCCTCGGGGTTGATATTCCGCTGGTAGATGTCCCGGACCAGTGCCGAGGAAATCATCAGCAGGAAGCTGTCGACCGTCGACATCACCGCGGCAAACGGCGCGGCGATCAGCAACCCGGCCAGCCAGCCCATGCCGATGTTCTGCGTCAACTCGACGGCCATTTGCGGCATGATCCGGTCGGGCTCGGATTCCATGCCCGGCATCAGCACCCGGGCACAGCAGAAGATGATCACCAGCGGGAAGTAGATGGCCGAGTAGTACATCGCCACGGTGAAGATGGATCGTCGCAGCGTGACGGTGTCCTTGAAGGCCATCAGGCGAACCATGTTGCTGGGCTGCCCGGTGCCCGAGATGGCCCACATGAAGAAGAACGAGATGGCCAGTGACAGCGGCAGGAACCCGTCGACCGATTCCCGGTGGGGACCCGGACCGGTGACGTAGGACCCGGCCTGTTCGGGCTTGGCCCCGTAGGCGTAGTCCTTGAGTTCCCCGAGCTCGAGCGAGACCTTCCCGGTGACGTCGCTGCGTTCGCTGCCGGACTCCAGTCGTTTTCGGACCTGCTGGATGTCCGTCGGGGTGACGATCTCCCAGATCTCGGCGTCCTCGATGCGGGATTCGGTGGCGGTGATGTCGTAGCGGTTTTTGATCTTGAACAATCGCTGGTCGTCACCGGTGCCCTGGAAGATCCAGGACCCCGAGGGGATCGTGACATCGTCGCCGGCCTTGGCCGCGGTGATCGTGGCGGTTCCCTTTCGAGGTGGAACCATCTTCGCCATGGCCCGGGTGACCTGTTCGAGTCCGGCCCCCTTGTCGGTGGCGGCAACACTTCCGGCCTGGTTGATGGCCAGTGGCAGCATGATCACCACGCCGATGACCATCACCACGCCCTGCATCACGTCGGTCCAGACCACCGCGTGAAACCCCCCGTAGGTGGTGTAGACGATCACCGCCACGCCGAAGACGACCAGGCAGACCAGGTACTCGTTGCCCTGGGAGCACAGCGCACTGATCCAGTCGGGCAGGCTGGCGGCCGAGGAGGTGAAGGCGTCGATTGGTCCCAGCAGGGTTTTCAGGATGGTGCTGCCACCCTTGAACTGTGCGATCAGGTTGAAGGTCATGAAGAAGACGATCAACGAGACGGAGATCAGGCCGAAGGCGACGCTGCGGAAGCGATCGCGGAGCACATCGGGAATGGTGATGGCCTGGGCGGTTCGGGCCACCTCGTTGATCCGCTTGCCCAGCAGTCCCATCACGCAGATCGGCACCACCATGTAGCTGCCAATCCACAGTCCCAGGCTCCAGCCGTGCGTGTAAATCTTGCTGGGGAAACCCATGAAGCTGCCCCCCGAGGAACTGGTGGCGGCCAGTGTCAGGGCGAATGCCCAGACACCCAGCCCGCGGCTGCCCAGGAAGTACTCGCTGAGAAAATTCCGGTTCTGGAGCAGTCGGTTCGAGAGACCCGCGATCACGAACACGCCGACCATGTAGATCAGGAAAGTCCAGAGAACCGAGTTGCCCGAATCGGCCTGGGCCAGCAGTGACAGGTGCAGTCCGTTCATGCGGCACCTCCTTCCGCAGCGGCCACTTCCTCCGGCGGATCCGTGTGGGTCTCCTCGTCACCGGCGGTCCCCAGTTCGTCGTCCTTCATGAAGAAGAAACAGATCCAGGTCGTGAACACGTCGGCGGCAATCCACGGCAACAGGATGCCACCAAACAGCCAGCTGGGAATTCCCATGGTCGTGCTGAGTGTCTCGGGGTCGACCTGGTGGCCGTACCCGTTGATGTAGCAGTAGGGGACGCTCCAGCACATCGCGACGAACCAGGCTCCGAAGATCACGATTGCCTCGCGGCGCGAGTTGAGAAACACGCGAGTGTGACGCAGGGCCGTCGTTGTGGACGTGGTGGCGGCGGTGTCGTGAGAACTCATCAGGGGGAACCTCATCATGTCGGCGCGAGACCGGTGATTGTACTTCTGCCCAGATGGTGTTGCAAAGAAGCAGGGGCCGTTGCGTGATTGAGTTCACGTGCGTCCTTCTCCAGAATGGGTGGTTCAACTCCCGTGGGAGAGGCAGCAGATGAGCGAAGCGTTGCGAGTGGGATTCGTGGGAACCGGCCGAATGGCCACCGCGTTGGCCGGGGGATTGGTCTCGTCGGGGTTCTGTTCAGCCGGTGCCATTGTTGGCAGCGACGTGGTGCCGGCGGCGTCCGAGGCATTTGCCGGGGCGACCGGTGGCTCGGTCGTGGACAGCAACGCCGAGGTGGCTGCGCGGTCCGACGTGATCGTGCTGGCCGTCAAGCCCCAGCAGATGTCGGAGGTCCTGGCCGGCCTGGCTCCCGCGATCACCGATGATCACCTGGTCGTTTCGATCGCCGCGGGCATCACGCTGCAGACCCTGGCCGACGGGCTGGGCGAAACCACCCGGTTGATCCGGGTGATGCCCAACACGCCCTGCCTGGTGGGCATCTCGGCCTCGGCATTTGCCGTCGGGGAGGCAGCCACCGGTGACGATGCGGAACTGGTTGCGAAGTTGCTGGCGACCGTTGGTGTCGCCGTGCCGGTCAAGGAACCGCTCATCGATGCCGTCACCGGCTTGTCGGGCAGCGGACCGGCGTACGTGTACGAGGTGATCGAGGCGCTGTCCGATGGTGGCGTGTTGTGCGGGCTGCCCCGCGACGTTGCCCTGCAGCTGGCCGCCCAGACGGTCAAGGGAGCTGCCGAAATGGTGCTGGTCACCGGGGAACATCCCGGCGCTCTCAAGGACGCCGTGGCCAGCCCCGGTGGCACCACGATTGCCGGCCTGGCCGAACTCGAGCGGGCGGGCCTGCGGGGGACGTTTATCAATGCCGTGGAAGCGGCGACTCGACGGTCAAGAGAATTGGGAACCGAATGAACCGGGACGACGACTGGGCACTGTTGTGCGAGTACACCCAGAGCGACAGCCTGCGGAAGCACATGCTGGCCGTCGAATCGGCGATGCGTGCTTACGCGCGGAAGCTGGGCGAGGACGAGGAGACGTGGGGCCGCGTGGGGCTGTTGCACGATTTCGACTACGAGCGATGGCCCGATCCGCCCGATCACCCGCTGCAGGGTTCGAAGATCTTGGCCGAGCGGGGGTATTCCGAGGAGGTGATTTACGCGATCAAATCGCACGCGGATTACCTGGACGACTGTCCCCGCGTGTCCGTGATGGACAAGGCCCTGTACGCCTGCGATGAACTCTGCGGGTTTCTCACCGCGTGTGCCCTGGTCCGTCCGACACGGCTGGAGGGATTGAAGTCCAAGAGCGTTCGCAAGAAGCTGAAACAGGTCTCGTTTGCCGCTGCGGTCAATCGCGATGACATCACCAGTGGGGCCGAGGATTTCGGGGTCGAGCTGAACGACCACATCAATTTCTGTATCGAGGCGATGCAGGGGATTGCCGACGAGCTGGGATTGGTTCCGCAGGAGAACTGATCCGGACATCACAACAGGAGGGGGTTCGGGATGAACGGTTTTTCGAGAGTGCTGGTTGTCGGCCTGGTCGCGGTGTTGGCCCTGTGTGGACAAGCCCGTTCCCAGGAGGTCAAGCCGTGGAAAAACATCACCGAGTCGGTTGGCCTGAAGGGCCTGGGTGGTGGCGTGGTTCACTGGATCGACTTCGACGCTGATGGCTGGACGGACCTGTTCGACGGCGGCAGCCTGTGGCACAACCAGCAGGGAAAAAGTTTCAAGAAGGTGGAGTCTCCGGGGGTGAGTGGCGGGGGGACCTGGGGCGATTTCGATGGCGACGGAAAGATCGACTTTTACACGCCCGGTGGCGGTGGACGACTGTTCAAGAACACCGGCGGCGGCAAGTTCAAGCACCTCGAGGGGGCTGTTCCGAAGCTGCCGATGGCCGCGCCGATGTGTGCTGTCTGGGGCGACTTCAGTGGTGACGGGTTGTTGGACCTGTATGTCGGTGGTTACGAGGCCCCGGCTTACCAGATTGACGTTCGCTATCGAAACAACGGCGATGGGACATTCAAGGAGGTCTGGCGGACCAAGGGTGCGCCCAACCCGGCCCGTGGACTGACGACCGCCGACTTTGATGAAGACGGCGACCTGGACATCTATGTCAGCAATTACCGCCTGGTTCCCAACTTCCTGTGGCAGAACGACGGCAAGGGGAACCTGTCGAATGTTTCGACCCCGTTCGGGACGGCCGGCGATGGGGGACTGGGTGCGTGGGGCCACACGATTGGAAGTTGCTTCGGTGATCTCGACAGTGACGGTCGCATCGACATTTTTGTCGGCAACTTCTCTCACCCACCGGCCTACCAGGATCGGCCCAAGTTCCTCCGCAACCTGGGCAAGGCCAAGAAGTACCACTTCCAGGATCTCTCGAGCACCGCCGGGTTGCGGTGGCAGGAATCGTACGCCTCGCCGACCCTGGGCGACTTCGACAACGACGGGTTGCTCGACTTGTTCTTCACCACGGTGTACCCCGGCGACAAGAGCGTGCTGTATCGCAACAAGGGCGGGTTCAAGTTTGCCGAGGTGCCCAATGCGGCCGGAATGGACCGGCCGCAGACCTACCAGGCCGCGTGGGCCGACTGGAACAACGATGGGGCGCTGGATTTGATCGTGGGTGGCGGGCTGTACCAGAATCCCGGTACGGCGGGCCACTGGCTCAAGGTGCGATTGATTGGTAGTGGGCCGGTCAACTCGACGGCCATTGGTGCCTCGGTGCGGATCCGCGTTGGCAAGGACGGAAAACGGGTGGTGACCCGGCAGGTGACCTCGGGCACCGGACAGGGCAACCAGGCGGATGCCGCGATGCATTTCGGACTGGGTGATCACACCGGCGAGGTGACGCTGGAGATTCTCTGGCCGGGCAACCGCAAGCAAACCGTCAAGACACCGATCGACCGGGTGGTGACGGTGAAATTCGCGGGGAAATGACCTCGCACCGGCCCGGATCTGTGTGACGATCCAGATTCGGGTTCGAATTCGCGTGACACGTTCCTCCCCATCCCGCCTGTTGACCTGGTCACGAATTCTCGTGGCCGCTTTGACAGCCGCGGGCCGGGAGAACCCCACCGATGGTGGTCACCGAGCGTCGCTGTTTGCACGATCCCCTGCAGTGCATCATCCCTCCTCACATGCTCGAACGACTGGCCGAATCGAGTGATCCGGCCGTGGCCGGGCCGGCCCGCGACTCGATGCTGCAATCGATCCGGACGCGGGCGTTTCGCGAGTCGAGCCGCCTGGATTCCGATTGGCCTGCCAGGGCCACTCCACGCGACCGCAAGCACCGGATGGTGTATGACGCCGGTGGCTCGTTCGACTTGCCGGGTCGCCTGGTGCGGGCCGAGGGCGACGCGGACACCGGTGACATGGCGGTGCGGGAAGCCTACCGGTACACCGGCAGCGTGTGGGACTACTTCAAGAAGGTCCACAACCGCAATTCGCTCGACGATCGGGGAATGACTCTCACCTGCTGCGTTCACGTCGGTCGCAACTACAGCAATGCGTTCTGGGACGGATCCCGGATGGGGTTTGGTGACGGCGATGGCATATTGTTTCGGCGATTCACCAGGTCGATCGAGGTGGTGGCTCACGAATTGGCTCACGGGGTCATCGCGTTTTCCAGCGACCTGAGGTATTTCGGCGAGTCGGGTGCGCTGAACGAGCACTTCGGTGATGTCCTGGGTGTGCTGGTCCGGCAGTGGAAACGGAAACAGGAGGTGTCCTCGGCAGACTGGACAATTGGCAGCGAATTGTTGGTCGGCGCGCCGACCCGCCGCGCGTTGCGCGACCTGTCGGCACCGGGCACCGCCTACCGGGACGATCCGTTCCTGGGCGACGACCCCCAGCCATCGCACTGGGACGACCGGTACCGGGGGGATGCCGACAACGGTGGCGTGCACATCAACTCGGGGATCCCCAATCACGCCTTCTATCGCGCGTCACTGGAACTGGGGGGGTTCGCCTGGGAAACGCTCGGCGAAGCCTGGTACCAGGCCCTGCACCTGTTGAACCGTGACAGCCGGTTCCAGGACTGTGCCGAGGTGACCGAGCGGGAAACGGCACGGCAATACGGTGTGCGGAGTCGTGAAGTGCGGAGCGTGAGGAGGGGATGGCGGGCGGTGGGGATTGTCGTATGATGGGGCCACCTGGGGATAGTACCTGCTGTTGAAGGGTTCGGTATGCGATTCGATGCGACACGTGCCGCGGTGCTCGTCCTGTTCCCTGGCCTGCTGGTTGTTGTGACCGGTTGTGCTGATGAGACAAACCAGCCGGTGGCCGATGTCGACAATTCGGCCAGCCTGGATCCCGCTCCTCAATTTGATCCCGTCACACCCGGTGGGGGGACGGCCGGTGGCGAGCCGATTGTCCCGCCTGTCCCGCCTGTCGTGGTTCCGAAAGCGACGCCCAAGAAGACAGTTCCCAAGAAGGGCAAGGACGAGGGGTTCGACGAGGAAGAGCCGATGATCCCCGTTGAACAGGCCGGGGCCATGGTCGCGCTGGAGGCGGTTGGAGCCGAAGTGAAACTCGATTTCCGTGATCGCATTATCGATGTCGATCTGAAGGGGACCGAATTCGACGACAAGTCCGCCATCCACCTGTCGGTACTCAAGGATGTGCGGTCGATCAACCTTTCGGAAACCAAGATCACCGATGCCGGATTGGTCCATCTCTCCAAGCTCCCCAACATTCGCCGCCTGTTCCTGTACGGCACCGACGTGACCGACAAGGGGCTTCCGCACCTCAAGGGCCTGGCGAGTCTCGAGAACCTCTGCCTGGATGAAACCCGTGTCAGTGACGAGGGTTTGTCGAATCTCAGGGGGTTGTCAGCGCTGGAAGTTTTGCACCTCAGGAGCCGTTTGCCGGTCAGTGATCGCAGTATTCCGTTGATCATTCGGTTCGAGAAATTGCGGGAATTGAAGGTCGACGGGACCAAGATCACTCCGGAAGGCCTCGAGCGACTCAAGCGGAAGTTGCCGGATTGTCGAATCGAGTAGTAGGCGTGTGGTGCAGGTGGTTTTCCGGTCGAAAATCCCGGAAAAACAAAGCCCCGAGGGCCGCACTTGACCAGAGGTCATTTTGGGCCGTATTCTGTGGGGAACGGTGGCGTTTTTGGCGCCGATTCCGTTAGGGAACCATTTCAGAGGTTTCGTCAAAATGCGTTGCATTACTGCTGCTGCATTGCTGTTTGCGGTCGCATTGACCGGCGCGTCTGACACGAGTCAGGCAGCCAACAATGTCGTCGCTGCTCCAACAGCAACCCAGACGCGTTCGAAGATTCAGCATTGGGTTGCTGCACAGGGCGTGACCGACAAGGCGGTTCTCGAACGGATTGGCAAAGCATGGGCTTTCGACAAGCAACCGGTTGCCGGTAGTCGCATGCTCGACCTCGTCGTCGGCACCTTTTCGAGTGTCGATGACAAGACAAAAACCTTTGTTTCCTCGTGCAAGCTCGAGGTGGGCACTCCTGTTCCGGATGGCAAGATCCTGGAAGGGAAGGACGCCTTCTACACGGCGAACATGCAGCTGTATTTCGGCCGGTTCCTGGCCCAGAAGCAGATGTATGACGAGGCACTGGAATTGTTGGCTGCCCTGGAGACCAAGACGGTTGTTGATCCTGCCGGGTTGTTGTATTTCAAGGCGGTTTGTGAGCACCAGTTGCTGAAAAAGACTGAGGGCCTGGCGACGATTCGCACGTTGCTGGAGAACACCACCGCGGTGCCCCTGCGTTACAAGACCACCGCCGAGTTGATGCAGCACGATCTGCAGTCCCTGAAAAAGGATTCACTTTCGGAGATCTCGCGGAAGATGAAGGACGTCGAGAGACGGCTGGATCTCGGGCGAGGTGGCCAGCGTGTGCAGAAGCAGGAAGACGAGATCGTCGCCTCGCTGGATGCGATCATCGAAAAACTCGAGCAGCAAGGCGGTACGTGACCTGGCTGTGGCAACGGCCCGGGTGGTCGTAATCAGTCCAACAACCCTGCCCAGGACAGCTCGATTCGCGGAGGCCAGGGGCCAGGCAATGTGGCCAACCGCAACACCGGCAACCGCACCGGCTGGGGTGCTCTGCCTCCCAAGGCCGAGGCGCGTGCCCGCAATATTCTTGATCGCAACTACCCGGCTCACTACCGGAAGGCGATCGACGAGTACTTCAAGCGATTGGCCGAGAGACAGACGGCTTCGCGGAAGTAGTTGATTGCAGCGACACAGTTCAAAGGGGCCGAACCTGCCCACTTTAGGTTCGGCCCCTTTTTTCGTGCGCCCGTCCTGTCCCCTTGCACCTCTGCACCACAGTCGGACAATGGATTGTTCTCGCTCACCTAACCAAGGGCAGCCCGATGAATCGTTTCATGACCCTGTTGTGCTCGTTTGGATACCTGGTTCTTTCGGCGACATCTCCGGTGTCGGCCGAGGATTGGCCGACCTACCGCCATGACGCCACCCGGGCCGGGGCGACCGGCGAGACCCTGGCCTGGCCGTTGACGAGCCAGTGGACTTATCGCACACCCGTGCCGTTGCGGACGGCGTGGTCGGGTGCCGAGGGACGTTCGGTGGAAGGCAAGGACCTGCATGACCGGGTCCGATTCGATGACGCCCTGCACGTGGCGGTCGTGAAGGGGCGTGTTTACTTTGGCAGCTCGGTGGATCATCGGGTTCACTGTGTCGACGCCGTGACCGGACGGACGGTTTGGACGGCGTTCACCGATGCCCCAATCCGGCTGGCTCCAACGGTTGCAGAGGGACGGGTCTATATCGGCAGCGAGGATGGTTACGCGTGGTGCCTGGATGCAGCGACCGGCCGTGTGCTGTGGCGGTTGCGACTGGGCCCGGCCGATGAACGGATCGTGGCGCGGGGCGAAATGATCTCGCGATGGCCGGTCCGTACCGGGATCCTGGTGGAAGACGGGGTTGCCTACTTTGGAGCGGGCATCTTCCCTCACGAAAACGTTTACCTGTCGGCAGTCGACGCGAAGACCGGGAAGCCGATCTGGCGGAATGACCAGGTCAGCCACGCCAATGCGGGCCGGGCCGACCTGTCCCCACAGGGATACCTGTTGGCGACCAAGGCAGCACTGTATTTTCCCTCGGGCCGATCCCGCCCCTCGGCGGTGAATCGCAAGACCGGAAAGATCCAGGTCATCGCCGGTTGGCGAGGCGGCTCGGCCGGTGAAACGCTCACCCTCTCGTCCGGCCAGGTGGCGGGTGCCAATGCCGTGATCCTGGACGGGGCGTTGCGGACCTTCACGCTGGGAAGCCAGGTTGCCGGTTCGAATGGATCCACTTATGTGACCACCGGGGAGACGTTGGCGCGGATCAACCAGAAGGTCTACTCGACGGTCAACAGCAATCGCGCCAAGCTCCGCAACGACCTCCGTGCGGCGTACAGCGAATACCGCTCGGGCAAGATCGAGAAGGAGGCCTACCTGGTCAAGGCCGAGGCCGTGCGGGCGAAGCTCAATTCGCAGGAGGAGGTCGGGGTCGAGTGGAAGGTCAAGTGTGCTTCGAATGCTGCAGTCATTGTCACTGCCACGCAGGTGGTTGTCGGTGGCGAGGACACGGTTGAGATTTTTGACGCGAAAACGGGGAAATCGATCGGGCGACTGGCGGTGCAGGGAGCGGCCCGCGGACTGGCCATTTCCGACGGTCGGCTGATGGTCAGCACCGACACGGGTCGGATTCATTGTTTCTCCGCCGGGCCCAAGGGCAAGGAAAATGTCGCAAGCAAGCCGGTTGCCGATCCGTACCCACGGGACAAGTGGACCGATGTTTACGAGGCGTCGGCCAAGTCGATTCTGTCGCGGACCGGCATCGAAAGTGGTTTTTGCCTGGTCGTGGGTGCGGAGCAAGGGCGACTGGCCTTGGCCCTGGCCCGCAACAGCGGGTTGAAGATCTACGGCGTGGAATCCGATCCAGCCAAGGTGGCAGCAGCGCGGAAGGCCCTGGTTCGGACCGGTCTTTATGGTCACCGGATCACGATTCACGAGGCTGCTGCTGGCGAGATCCCGTACTCGAACTATTTTGCCAATCTCGTTGTCAGTGACACCCACCTGTTGACCGGTCGTGTTCCTGTTGCCGGCGAGGTGGTGGCTGCCCATCTCAAGCCGTGTGGTGGGGCGATCTGCCTGGGTGGAACTCATGCTTTTGATGACGCCTGGCGGACCAGCCTGGGGTTGTCCAAGCAGTCGGTGACGACGACGGACAAGTCATTCACGGTTGTCGAACGAGGCAAACTGCCCGGGGCCGGCAGCTGGTCGCACCAGTACGGTGACGCCGGCAACACGGCTTGCTCTGACGACCAGCTGATCCGGGGTGGACTGGGCGTGTTGTGGTTTGGTGATCCCGGTCCGGGCAAGATGGTGAACCGTCACGACGGCGCCGTGGGCCCGGTGTCCACCAACGGGCGGATGTTCATCCAGGGCACCGACAGCCTGTTGGCCTACGACGCCTACAACGGGCAGTTTCTCTGGGAATTCAAGAACAGCAAGGCGATCCGAACGGGTGTCTTCCAGAACCATGCGCCCGGCAACCTGGTTGCCAACGACGACAGCGTGTTCATGATGCTCGATTCCCGGTGCCTGCAGCTGGATGCTGCCACGGGCAAGCTGCAGGCGACTCACCTGCTTCCGTCCAACAAGAGCGTGAAAGAACACGAGTGGGGTTATGTGGCGCTGCTGGACGGGATGCTGATAGGTACCGGAACCCGCCGCAAGCGGTTGGATGCCGCCCGGGCTCGTCGCGGCAAGCAGACCACCGACGCCACCGATGCGATCTTTGCCATCGACCTGAAGACGGGCAAACACCTGTGGAGTTACCAGGGCAAGAGCATCGACTTCCGGACCATCGCCCTGGGTCCGGGCCGGGTGCATTTCATCGACAGCACGATCACTGCCGAGCAGAGGCTGGCGTTGTTGAACCAGGACAAGACCGAGTTGCAGAAACTCAAGGGCGAGGAACGCCAGCGGGCCGAGGATCGGCAAAAACGGATCGACGCTCGCACCGCCATGGCTCTCGATGCCAAGACCGGCAAGGAACTCTGGCGACAGCCGGTCGACGTCACCGACACCAGTGACATCGGCATCGGCGGCGGCCGATTGACGATGGTGTACAAGGATGGCGTGTTGCTGCTGGGTGGTGCCAATGCCAACGGTCACTACTGGAGGCAGTTCATTTCCGGGGAATTCAAGAAACGCCGCCTGGTGGCGCTCTCGTCGGTCAACGGTTACAAGCTGTGGTCCAAGGACGCCAATTACCGGCACCGTCCGATCATTGTTGGCAGCCGGATTATTGCCGAGCCGTGGTCGTACGAACTGAAGACCGGCAAGCAGATCACGCGGATTCATCCGTTGACCGGACAGGAGGTTCCGTGGAGCTTCATGAGGCCGGGGCACCACTGCGGGATGAACACCGCCACGCCGAACATGCTGTTCTTCCGTTCCGGTTTCACCGCGTTTTACGACCTGCAGTCCGACAGTGGCACGCGGCATTTTGCCGGACACCGCCTGGGTTGCTGGATCAACGCGATTCCCGCCAACGGGCTGGTGATGATTCCCGAGGCGAGTGCCGGATGCGTGTGCCTGTTCTCGATTGCCTCGACCATCGTGATGGAACCCCGTCCCCCGAGGCGGCCGTGGGGCATTTACAGTGGCATTGGCACGGCGACGCCGGTCAAGAAGCTGGCATTGAACCTGGGAGCCCCCGGGGATCGTCGCGATGCCACCGGAAAGCTCTGGCTCAGTTATCCACGTCCAAAGTCTCCCAAGACGACCGGCCTGGAGTTGAACCTGGATCTCGGTGAGACCTTTGTGAAGGGTGGAAAGTTTGTCAGCGACGACGGTGATTCCAGCGAGACAAATGCTCGTCCCGCATCCTGGGTCTACTCGTCATCAGCCCAGGGGATCAAGCGGTGCACCGTGCCTTTGCGAGGAACCGGTGACCGTCCCGCTCGGTACTCGCTGCGACTTTACTTCTCCTCCGGAACGGCCAAGACACCCCAGCCAGGACGTCGGGTCTTTGACGTGCATGTCCAGGGCCAGGTCGTGTTGAAAGATGTCGATGCGGCCAAGACCGGCAAGGATGGCACGGCGGTGCTTGAGGTCCGCAATGTTTCGGTCAAGGATCAACTGGCGATCGAACTGGTGCCCAAGACGGGCGAACAACCGATGCTCTCGGGAATCGAAGTGTCTGAAATTCCTGCCGGTCGATGACGTCGCCGGGCGTGTTTTCTACAACGAGAAGTCCATGACGCCAGAGAAGGGTTCGGTCTACGTCGACGTCGATGCGATGGAATGGCAACCGACGCCGTTTCCGGGAATCGAGATCAAGATCCTGTACCAGGAATCCCAGGGCGAGGGATTTACGGCGTTGTTCCGGGCCGAACCGGGTGCCAGGTTGCCCCGGCACCGCCACCTGGGTGTCGAGCAGAGTTTCATCATCGAGGGCAGCCTGGTCGACGAGGAGGGAGTCTGTACCGCCGGCAATTTTGTCTGGCGGCATCCCGGAAGCGTGCACGAGGCCCACACCCCGGATGGATTACTGGGCATTGGAATCTTTCAACAACCCAACGAGTTTCTTGAGACCGACGATGACTGAATTGCCTGCGGCACTCGAAAAAATCGATGGCGACTGGATCGCCGATCTGACCGAGGAGATGGTGAAGATTCCCAGCGTGACGCTGGAAGAGACCGAGATCTGCGCGTTTTATGAACGGCAGTTGGTGGACCTGGGCCTGGAGGTCGACGTCCGTGAAGTGACACCGGGACGTCCCAACCTCTACGCCCGCGTTCGCGGCAACGGCGATGGACCGACGTTGATGCTCAACGGACACCTCGACACGATTCCCAACCAGACCAACCAAAAGTGTTACCGGGACGGGGATCTGCTCTACGGTCGTGGCACCACCGACATGAAGGGTGGAATGGCGGCGGTGCTGGGCGCCGCGCGGGCACTGATCGAATCAGGAACCACCCTGGCGGGGGACCTGTGGCTGACGGCGGTGGTGGGTCACGAGGAGCCCGAGGCCGAGAAGGACGGTCCCAAGGCACTGATCGACGACATCAATGATGGCCGGATCGCCGCTGACCGGATCGTGATCGTCGAGGGTGACGATGAACTGTGGGTGATGAGCATGGGGTCGATGGTCTTCAACATCACGTTGACCCCATCCAACGGTGGTCGACACACGCAGTACGTCGACTTTCGAGACAACCCGATCCGGTTCACCGGTGACCTGATCGCAGCGGTCGCCGCACGACAGGACGAACTGGATGTCAACGAGGTCCACCCGTTGGCCGGTGCCGAGCGGATCGACGTGGGGATCGTGAATGCCGGCGACTATTTCAACCGGACACCTGTCTCGTGCCGTTTCACCGGGACGAGGCGGTGGTCGCCCGGCAAGAGTGCCGACGGGGTACTGGAGGAACTCCGGCAACTGGTCGCTCCGATTGCCCAGGCCGGGGGGATGACCGCAGAGGTGACGATGGAACACGAACGCGAGCCGTTCGACACCCCGTTGGATGATCCGTTGGTAGAGGCCGTTGGTGGCGCACACCAACAACTCTTTGATGAGGACCCTCGTGTCATCGGTCGACGGATTGTTGGAGATGCCAACCTGTACGTGCACGGCAGCGGCGTGCCGACCATCTATTACGGGCCGAGCAACGAAACAGCCCACGCCGACATCGAAAACGTCTCGATCACCCGGGTGGTCGACTCGGCCCGTGTCTACCTGCTGGCCGCGATGAAGTACTGCGGTGTCGCGTAGGGGGCCGCATCCGGGAGCCGTTCAGAGCAATTCGGCGGCCGTTCCCTGGATGGCTGCCCAGGCACGTTCGACATGCTCGAGGCGTGTCGACGTCTGGGCGATCGAGAATCGCAGCGTCAACTGGCCATCGAGAGTCGTGTGGGTCAGGAAGAGATCGCCGGAGTCGTTGACGGCATCGAGGAGTTTCTGGTTCACCTCGTCACCGTCGACGTGCCGGAAACAGACCAGGTTCAATGACCTCGGGGCGGCCAGTTCAAAATCCTGGTCGGCCTCGATCCATTCAGCGAACCGGGTGGCCCATTCGACGTGAGCCCGGATTTTCTTTTGCAGGCCCTCGACACCGAAACTGCGGATCACGAACCAGAGCTTCAGGGCACGGAAACGGCGACCCAGCGGGATATGCCAGTCGCGAAGGTCCACCACCTCGCCCGACTGGGACGCCCGGTTTCTCAGGTAGTCGGGCAGAACGCTCAATGCCTGCAACAGTGGTTGTCGGTCGGCGACGTAGAAGCAGTCGCAGTCAAAATTGACGAACATCCACTTGTGAGGATTGAAGGCGTAGCTGTCGGCCAGTTCCAGGCCGGCGTGCATTTGTCGAAACTCCGGGCAGATGGCGGCGGTGCCGGCCATTGCGGCATCGACATGCAACCACGCCCCGTGGTCCCGGCAGATGGCACCGATCTCCGGCAGCGGATCGATCGCGCCCGAGGATGTCGTGCCAACCGTGGCGCAAACGAAAGTCGGTTTCAGCCCGTGTGTCGCATCGGCTGCCATTTGCTGGGCCAGCAGGTCGGGCCGCATTGACCAGTTTTGGTCGCTCTCGATCACGCGGAGGCGATCGGTGCCCATGCCAGCAATCATCATCGATTTTTCCACCGATGAGTGTGCCTGGTCGGAGGTGTAGGCGACCTGCCACGAGTCGAGTCCCAATCGCCTTGTGTCACGAGGTGTGTCACCTGGGTGTCCGCGATAACAGGCAGCCAGCAAGGCGCACAGCGTGGCGCTGGATGCGGTGTCCTGGATGACACCGCCACCGTTGCCAGTGGAGAGGAACTGTTCGGGAAGATCGAGCATCTCGATCAACCAGTCCAAAACGTGCTGTTCCAGTTCGGTACAGGCTGGACTGGTGGTCCAGAGCATTCCCTGCACGCCGAGTCCGGCGGCGAGCAATTCGCCGAGAATGGACGGGGGCGAGGTGTTGGCCGGGTAATAGCCGAAG
>MDTE01125271.1_pt1 | contig 18796 bp, 26 predicted proteins | sample 811231 | NCBI WGS metagenome assembly MDTE01 (sample SAMN05326651, study PRJNA326480) | marine metagenome | isolation source: seawater | place: Indian Ocean: Red Sea | collected 2010 | reverse complement strand
TTTTTAAACCGCTGAAGATACCCATACCTTTTATCCTAAGAGCTTTCCCAATGTTTTTGGTCCAACAATACCATCTGCTACCAAGCCGTTTGAACTTTGCCAATTTTTGACAATTTTCTCTGTGCCTGGCCCAAAGATGCCATCTGCTGGACTTATGTCTAATTTTTCTTGTACTTCTGCTACAAGTGGTCCTCTCGAACCTTTTCTAATTGTTTGGTTATAGTCTGTTTTAGGTTCCTCGTAATCTCCACCTAACACATCAATTGCATGTAGGTAATGTTTCTTACGATCGTCTAATCCTATAGTTCCACCGTTTATTCTTTTGGTAGCACCTACAACATCCATATCGTCACACCATTTGTTAATGTTGTTTGTGTCCCAAAACCAACAAGCTGAATCTAACGCACCTTTTTTGGTACGCACATAGTCAACTGCTTCTTCTGGTGACATTTCCATTGCTTTTCCGAATTGTGTGTAGTTGTATCTACCAGTGAGCTGTAATATGCCGCCGCCTCTGAAACGCCAGCCGTCACCACTGTCGGTATCGCCATTGTCCATCCTGTTTGCATAAATGACATTAGCAATTTTTTCTGGTTGTCTATGGTATTCGTTTGCATCTCTTCCTGCCCTCCTAAAGTATTTAGGAAAAATTGTGTTAAGTGCTTTGGCGCTATAGTTTAAGTTTTCACTCATTACTCTAAAGCCGCCGGACTCGTGTCCACACTGGGCAATAAACATAGCAACTCTTTCAATTGTGTCTACTTCCCATAAAGGAAGTATTTCGCACATTGCTTCGTACCAATCTTTCCAGTCGTCTCTATGGATAAGCTCTTCTGCCATCCACTCTTCAAAATCAAATTTAAAATGTTCTTTAGCCATTATTCGTATCCTTTTGTTGACATGCTTCACATCTGCATTGTTCACATACTTTGATATTTATGATTTTATTGTCACCGTCTGTCATATCTTTATATAGTGGTGTTCCACAATGTGATTGATTTCCACAGTTTCGACAGTTGCTCATCTAAATCCTTTTGAGCTGAAGTTGGTATCCTTGGTTTTCTAGTACAAGATTTTTGCCATACTTTGTTATATTATAGTCACCTAAATACTTCGTAGCCCATATAACTTCAGCCATATCTTCCATATTGATTGTTTCTTTAATTTCTAAATCTTTACCAAAATCAACAACCTCAAATTTTACTGGTTGCTGAAATTTATTTTTTACTTCTAATATATCACTCTTTAAAACTATGCTTTCTGCATAGCTGTTACTAAAAAAATTCTTGTAGTTTTCTAAATGTGTTTCTGTAGTGAGCCTCGTGTAAGCATCTTTGTCCATTGGAATCGATACTAAACTTTCTTCGTCCAGTGGCATACTTTTAAAATTTTTATAATATCTAAACCGCAAATTATCTACATCTGCTAATTTTCTTACTCCGTCTGCTATTTCTAAAATATGCATTGGAGCATCTTTGTCTCTTTCCATTTCAACAAAAACTTTATAAGAACCATCTGATTGTTCTCCACTTGATACATCTGCATCAAGTACAAACGAATATCCTTTTTCTATGAAGTTTTCTAAATCTTTTGCTGGTTCATTTCCGTTGACTGAAAATGCTAGGGTAATTATATCTTCATCGTTACCCATTTTTGATTTGTATGAATCTATTTCTATTATATTATCTACTAAAAATTGTAAATCGTTTTTAAGTAATCCCATTATACTACTTCTCCTGCAGGTTCTGCTCCTGCTCCTGCATCAGCTGTAGCTTCTGCTGGTTGTGGTTCTGCTGGCACAGTAGGTTGTGTAGCAGGTTCTACTTCGTATTCATGCATTGATTTATATCCGCCGTAAATGTCTGCAATAAGTTTTTTAGGCATCATTATTTCTACAACCCATATTGGATGTGTATCTAACATACCTTTTTTTGTACCAGGACGGATATCTGTTGGTTTTCTAATTTTACGTGGTTTAATTATTAGGTCTTTTTTGTATGTAACCTTACAGTCGTAATCAATAAGTCTTTTGCCGCCCATAGGATCTGGCATTTTATCTCTATCCCAAAAGAATCCGCATGTGACCCAGTGTCGTGATATGTTTGGTCCAAAAGCTAATTCGCCATCAGACCAATTATCGTATACATAGATATCTAAGTCATCAAGCACTCTTTCAAAGTCTTTAAGAACCGTAAATGCAGTATCGCTTTCGTATATGCCTTGTATGTTCTTTATAACGTCTAAAATGTCTTTCATTTTGTGAATCCTATATGCTATTATTATTTATCCTTAAATTGTCTGTGTGCTTTTTACCTTGGCTAGATCATATAAATATTTTTGTAGCAAAGAAGGCTACTAGAAGTACAATAAAGGAGGACACTTCATGAGTGCAAAGCGAGCTCGCAAGAGCAAGAACTTTCACAATAATGTTGTTCATATTAACCAGTACCTTCCAGAAAAGAAAAAAGAAGTTAAGATTTACCCTCGTAATAGATCGCAAGAAACCTATCTGCTTACATTGTCGGATTCGGGAAAAGACGTAGTCTTTGGCATTGGTCCGGCTGGTACAGGTAAAACCATCATTGCGGTTTTAACTGCGGTAAAACTTTTCAAAAAAGGTACTATTGACAAGATTATTGTAACAAGACCTGCTGTTTCTGTGGACGAAGATCTAGGATTTTTACCTGGAACTTTAGAAGACAAAATGGCTCCGTGGACAAGACCAGTATTTGACGTACTTAGAGAATACTTTAATTCTAAAGAGATTGAAGGTATGATAGCAGAAGGTGTTATTGAAATAGCACCGTTAGCTTACATGCGTGGACGAACGTTTAAACGTGCATACATCATAGCAGACGAAATGCAAAACTCTACAGCAAGTCAGATGAAGATGCTTCTTACACGGTTAGGAGAAGGATCCAAAATGGCAGTCACAGGTGATTTGAATCAAGCTGACAGATTAAAAGATAATGGACTTATCGATTTTATCAATCAGCTTAATAAACATGGTTCAGCTAACAGGATTGCTTGTGTATCTTTTGGACATAAAGACATCGAAAGGCATGAAGCTGTTAAAGAAGTGTTAGAAGTCTATGGTGACGAGTGAGTTAACTCTTTCGTCATAGGAAAAATTTTGTTGATTACTTCGGCGCAAGCGTGAGCGATAAGCATGTGTTCTTTTTGCGTACCGTTTGCACCGCGTAATTCTATGTAATGGATCCAACTTCTTAAGGTTCCATTCATGTACAGTCGTGTTTTGGTATTACCTTCGGGTAAAACTACACGAGCTTGCTCTTTCGCGATTCCGTTATGGATAGCCCATTCATACACTGACCTTGCTTTATCAATAACTTCACGTTGCTTCTGTCGCCACTCGTAATGCAAGTCGCTTTCGTCATGAAGTTCTATTGAATTTTGTCTGTTTTTAGGATCTTGTAATCTTGCTTCTCTAGTTGTAAATGTATCACCCATAGAGTCAGGGTCAGCATATCTTTGGCTAAACTCCTGAAATGCGAAGCTTCTGTGCCTTACTATTTGATGTGCAATGTCTCTTGTAGTTTCAATTTCTAAACAAGCATTAGCCATCTCTAATGGAGACCAGTGTTGGTGTTTTATTAGATATTTGATTAACTTTTCACTTGTTTCAGTATTCATTTGATTACTGGGATTACTTACTCTTGCACAATAGGCAATTAAATCTAAAACATTGTCATTACTCATTCCTTCGTTTACAAAGTTCAAAGTAGGCCTTGAATAACTTACTAATCTTACATTCATTTTAAAACTCCATATCTGCGGCTACAATAAATCTATCTTCCATAGATTGTACAACACCAGGACGGTGCCATACCTTTCCTGGATATATCATCCAGTGTCCTGTTTTCCAAGGAACAAAAAAGTTTCCTTCTCCTTCAGGGTTAATAGGTGCAAGCTCTGTGCCTGCTTTGTCTAAGTCCTTAACGTCATCAGGTAATTGCATGTAATAAACACCACTTACTGTTGTTGTTGCAGTGTTATGATTATGATGATGCCAAAGTTTATCTCTATCTTCTTCGTGCTTTAAACTTGTTTGAAAACTCCAACTTTGTATTTGCTTAATTTGTACTTCTCGTCCTAGATACCTAAAGCATGACCAAATAAAACTCATTTTTAAATCTGTGAAATCTTGGAATACATTCCAGTTAGTTTGATACTTCGGACTATTATGCCAAAACTTTCCCGCTTTGATTCCTAAAGAGACAGTGCTGACCATACTCTTTCTATCTTTTTCTGTGATTAAATTATTCCAATCATAGTATTCATATTCTATCATTAACCTGTCCTTACGACTATATGCACTCCCCAAGGACTAACAATTGGAGGACCTATCGTATCCATTGGTATGACTTTTACTGCGTTTGCGAAATCAGGATGAAAATGTTCTTCTTGTTGCCAGCCTAAGTCACCGCCATGCCTTGGTCCACTTGCACACGCACTATATTTTCCAGCGGCATCTGTCCAACTAATCTGTCCTGATTTAATTTCTTTGATGAGAGTTTCTGCTTCAGTCATAGCCGCACCTAATGGTCTTTCGTGTGAACTATTTTCAGCATCTTTGTGACTTAATAAAATATGTTTACATTTAAACTTCATTTAATCTCCTGCTCCGGGTTTTTCAGAAAAGTATTTCATTTTGTCTTTGACATTAGCCCACTCTTCTGCATCTTCTGGTACTTGAGATTCATCCTTTGATGTTATGTTAGGCCATTCATTTGACCATTTGAAATTCAAATCATACCATTTATTATCTGTATCGTTGAAATCCTGTATAATTGCATCTACTGGACATTCGGGTTCACATACACCGCAGTCAATACATTCGTCTGGATTTATTACAAGCATGTTTTCACCTTCGTAGAAACAGTCAACAGGACATACTTCTACGCAATCCATGTGCTTGCATTTAATACAGTTGTCATTTACTAGATATGTCATAAATCTCCTTTTTCACGCATTTCAGCACGAATATTAGTAGCACTAATACTATGTATCTCTTTACCTAAATCGTGTTCAGTAAATGTGTATCCTACACCACGTCCATAACTTATGTCTACAATGTTAGGAACTTTCATAACAATGTATTCTTCATTCATCTTGTATCCATGTTCTTCTAAAGCATTACGAATGCTTACTACAACTTTTGTAAAATCAAAAGGATTGTCGTTTTGTACTAAAGTCCTACCTCCTCCAGCATCTTCACCTATAATGCCACCAACATCACGCACCATAATTATGACCTGTCCAGTTTCAGCTAAAGCCCGTTTGAAAAGTTCAGTATGCCCGTCATGCCATGGTTGCCATCGACCAAGCATTTGTGTTGTAGGTTTTTTCCAATCAAACATTATTTCTCTCCATCCAAGTTTGTACTACTTGAAGTAATTGTGCATGAGTGTCTTCAAACCATTTACTTACATGATAATCACAGGAAGGTGGTTGTTCAAACATTTTATTTGTATCTTCAAACCTTCCTTCTTCTATTGTGTTCATCCACACTGTAAAGTCAGGAGCAAATTCTTGTCTTGCTCTTTCTGTAGGACAAACAAAATCTGCTATGGCAACTTTTCCTGCCATAACAACGCCATCTGCAAGATGTCTCATTCTTTGTGCTTGCCTCAAACGTCCTTCAGGACTGAAGTCCCAGTCTTTGTAACGTTCTCTTACTGCGTCTGCATTTATGTGTACGCCGTTAATTAATTCTGCAAAAGGTTTTGCTAATGTGGTTTTGCCACTGCCTGGCAAACCAAATATTAGTATCTTCATTTCATTCTCGCTAATCTAATCATTGTTGCCGCCAAATTTATTTCTGGATCAGCAACCAATGTATGATCTACAAGTCCTTGTTTAATGATTAAGATAGCACTTTCTTGTTTTTCTTCATCACCAAACAGTTCTATATTATCATACAACCATTTGTAAACATCTTCCATTTCGTCTGGACGAGCTTGACTACAAACAAGTTTTCTAGCTTTGGAAATTTGTCCTGCTTTGAATAGTTCTGTCATTTCAAGTTTCCAGTCACTCTCACCAGCATCGCTTTTTTCTGGCGGAAGTAATGATCCACTTACACTATTCATTTGCACCATGTTAATACATTTACGTAAATCAGGATACGTTGCTTTTACGTATGTATCTAGTGTATCAATGTCTGGTGTAACTTCTTCAGCAATAAGTATTTCAGCAACACGAGCTGTAAACTCTGTTTGATCAATACGTTCGATATGAAAACCTTGACATCTACTATGTAGTGCTGGAATAATTCTGTTGGGATAATTACAAGTCAAAATAAATCTGCTTGTAGTGTGATACTCCTCCATTACACCACGCAACGCCGCCTGTGCGTTAGGCGACAAATAATCTGCCTCATCTAGTAATACAACTTTAAATGCTCCGAACGGAATCATTTGTACAAAGTTTACAATCTTATCACGAACGTCTTCAACTGAGTTTGTGCGACTTGCATTAATTTCTAATACATCAAGATCGTTAACTTCTAATTGATTAAGCAGTATCTTTGCAAGTGTTGTTTTACCAATACCTGCATTACCTGAAAATAGTAAGTGTGGAATAGTACCGTCTTTTATCCATTGTTGTACTTGTTGTTTTTGATGTTCATCTCTAAATACATATCCATCAACTGTATTAGGACGATATTTTTCTACCCATAATTCTTTCATTTGCCTAACCACCTCCTTGCCGCATCAATTGGATTTCTCAAGCCTTCATAAGTCTTTTCGATAAAGTCTATATGTTTAGTTAGCTTGTCATTTAGTTCTTTGATTCCAGTCTGAATCTCTGTGATTTGTTTTTCATCGACAGGTTGCCAATACTGAAACTTTTTATTTGTATTTGTACCTATATATGCCTGACCAGTTTCCATATCAATAATTTTCCATTTGCTAGGACATTTGGTTTCAATTAATAGTTTGATAGGCTGATCCAATTCTTGTGCTTCACGCCCATCTATCAGTTTTCTAGTTTTCACGTTCTACTCCAAAATGCTTATATGTTGATTGCACACACTTGGCTTGATAATAACAATCAGCTAATGCATTGTGTGCCGCTTGTTGTATTTTCTTTCTTGGATCATAAGGAAGCATTTTGAATAGTGTTCTGCTATCTCTAATCTGCCAATAGTTCCAAGGTGTAGGCTTACCGATATTTTTATACAAGTCTTGCAATATCACAAAATCAAATGTAGGTCCTTGACACCAAATATAGTCTAAACCTACACACCATTTGTTAAGTTGTTTTGTCAACGAATCCATACTTACACGTTCATGTTCTTCACCAAACGCTTCGTCTTGTATTTCTTGTGGTTGCTTGCTCCACCATGCTAAAGTATTGTCGTCAATAGTTCGACCTAAGGTAGTGCTTTGTTCTTCTATATCACAACGAAGGTACAAAGGAGCATGTGGTTCAGCTTGGCTAAACGGATTAAACTTTACTGCACCTATTGTCATTAGTACACTATCAGGATTTACACCTAGTGTCTCTAAGTCAATCATTCCATGTGTTGCCATTTATACCAACTTCATTAATATAATAACTTGTAAAACTAAGACAGCAATCGGTACAATAGTTCTTACTAATTCCATTGTATGATTATACTCATCTAGTTTTCTTTCAAGTTTGTTTCTTCTTGCCATATTACCCTTTCCTATTTTCTTGGCCCATTGCACTTATTATAAGCAATATATAAAGTATAGGCCAAGCCCAACCTGTGATTGTGCCTGTCAAATGTAGGACCATAAGAGCAACTCCAGTCGCTCCTGTAGTTCCTATACCGCTAGATTGTGCTTTTGGAAACTTCATTGTACACTCCTATAATGTTAATAATAACATCATTAACACGGAATGTCAACTACTTTTGGCTATAGATCACCTTGTTTTCTGTTTTCCGAATAATGGACATCAAATTCGCCACCTGGATATCTTGCCTTGAGCTTGTTAACATTTTCTTCAATTACTTCGTTAGGATCAATACCCAACGCTCTGCATGAATTAACCCAATACCAAATAATATCACCAAGTTCTCGCTTAATATGAAATTTGGTATCGTCATCCATAGGTTTACCTTGGAAAACACACTTTTTAACAATTTCAGCATATTCGCCGCCTTCTGATGCGATGCCAATTGCACCAGTTAACAATAGTGCAACATTGACATCATCGTTGAGTTCGTGTAAGCGGGCTTGTAAGAAAGCCCAATCATTTGATTCATCGGAGGTCACACCCTCCACGAATTCTTTATACTTGTTTAAGTCTACTTGCAATTTCGCCTCTTCTAATTTGTAAATTCTTCTGGTCTAATATCTGCAGGACCATCACTGTATTCATATCCTATACGATGATCAGATGGTCTTTCATCTGAGTACGCAAGAATGCTTTCAGCTTCTACCATTCTAAGTGTCATATCTTCGTCACCTAAAGTAATAGACAATCCTCTTGTCCAACGTCCGTGTTCAACAAGGATCCACTGTCCTTGTTCGTAAGGGTCATTGTTCTTAGGACCCTTTCTAAAGACTTTACACCATCTTGGGTAAATGCCTCTAGTGGTGCCATCATCACTACGGATAATAATTCCGCCCTTTGTAACTTGTTCACCAAATTCCATATCAGAAACAATTACTCTGTTTCCAATCGCTTTTATGTCGTCTGCTTTTACGGATACTAGGTTAGCTCCCATTATTCACCTCTTTTTACGAAATTACCATCAGCGTCTTCTACCCAATCATCTTCTTGTTTAGATTCTGCTTTTGTCTTGCCAGGCTTTGCCTTAGTAGATGAAGTTTTAGGTTTTGCTTCTTCAACTTCAACTGCAAGTTCAGGTTCAACAATAGGTTCTTCAATCGGCTTACCTGTAGGCTCTTCAAACTGTGTAGGTGGAGTATTATCTTCGTAATAGTCTCTTAGGACTTCTTCACGTTTTTTGATAATCTTTCCGCCAGGACCGAGTTCGTCACCCCTTGCATTTACTCTAACGTTGCCAACAGCAGGAGTTAATTCATTTCTTTGTCTAAGCAAATCCATATCAATTGCTTTACCTTGCATTGTTTTGTATTGCTTGCGACCTGTTTGTCTAACTGCCATAATTGACCTCCTTTATTATATACTTACTTATCTCAAGAACTCACGGTAGTCTAGGTCATATTGGATTGAGTTTACCTTGTGTATACCAATTTTGTACAACACATAGCTTGCTACACTTGATCCTCTTCCTACTCCCCAGACAATGTTATTTGCTCTCATAAAATCCACGAGATATACCATATATCTAAGTAGATTGTACATGTTTCTTGATTCAAATTCAATTAGTTCTGCTTCTACTCTTTCAATTTCTTTATCTGTCTTACATTTTTCTATGAGAAATCTTTCTATATCTAATGCTTTATAATTGTCAGGCATAAACCATTCTTCCTGGCATATCTCATCAAACTTGTTTATATCAACATCAACTGGTTCATATACCTTTAAAGTCTTATTGCCTTGTTCAGTTGCAAATTTATTGAACTTTTGTATTTCAGGATTTGGTTCACAGAGAACTGTATGACATTTCTCAATATGGCCATCATAGATCATATCGATAAGATCATCATTCGTGAATCTGGGTATACCTAATTTGTCAGTCTTCATTAGCATTTAATATATTTTACGATATATTAATTAAATTGTCAAGATCTAAATCGCCATTTTCTTGGGTTTCTAGCCGATTTTTTTCTTCTTTTATTCTAGCTTCTTGTTTATAGTATTCGATGAACGTAGAAATTTGTTCTCTAACCTGCGGATTGGTAGCTTGGAAATACTTTTTGGTTAAATCGGAAATCTTCTCTTGTAATTGAGAGACAGTTAAATTTGTTGTATCCTCTGAAAAAGGATGTAGCATTATTCAAAGTAACCTAAGTAGTTTGCCCAAACATTTGCACCAGCATCATAACTTGTAAATTCAAAGATATAAGTCCTTGTATTTGGCAAATCAATTAATGCTGTAGTATCGCTTGAAGGCCAAGTGCTAACTCTTTTGAATGTACCTGCTCCTGCATTAGAAGAAAAAGTAATTGTTCTTGCTACTGTGTCACAGTTTAAATACACTCTGATAGTTCCAGCTTTACCTGTTGCTGGCCAAGCAGAAAGTGTAAGAGTTACATCTGCACCAACAGTGAACGATTGGTGAGTACCATTTGAGAAGTTAATGTTTTGGCTTGTGTTTACAGTTCCTCCTGCAAAATAACCTTCGCTGTTATTAATAAGTTCTGCATTTTGAATCTTGTTTCCAAGGAAATTGTTATCAGCGTTTAGTTTTGCTGTGTTTGTTTGTAAAGTTTCAATTTCACTCTTTGCCGCAACAAAGTTAGAACTGATTACGCTAAAGTTATCTCTAAAGCCTTGTGAATCATTATCTTCACCAGCTCTTGGATATTCTGTATTTACGCCAGTTTCGTTAATATTACTTGCCATATTTTATCCTCTCATATTATTTATCAGTATTAAACATTGAACTGGTAATTCGCGAATGGAATATATTGTTCATTACTATTGCCATTTGTACTGTCTATATTGTATCTATCTATTTCAATATTGATGTTTTTAAAGTCAAATCCACTGTTTTTGATATTCAAAATCACTGAATCTGCTTGTCCTGGTTTACAGTAACATAACGGAACAGCTAATACATACCCTAATTCTGCTTCTCCTGTAGATTGGGCAGTCCTCATCCACAACGGATAAAATTCTCTCAAGTTGTTACCTACTGCACGTATTCTTTCACGCATGTTTGATATGTTACTGATGTATTTCTTTTGATCTTTAGACTCACTTACATTGATAGCATTACTATCAATTTTAATTGTATTCGTCTCAGGACGTAATCTAATTGGATCTGAGTTAATACTATCATCGATATTTGCTACAACAATTTTCGAACCGTTTTGTAGTATCAAAGGAATTGCATTTCCTGGAGCAAATAAAATAGGACCAGTTCTTGCAAACAAAGTCACCGTACCTGTGGATGCTGGTGATTTAGCACTGCCTCCTCTTAAAACGATATCAAAGAAACCTTCTCCTGTACCTACACCTGTATTATCATCTGTTACTGCAAATTGAACACTATCAACAGTGATCTTATTTTTTGTTATTGCATCAAATGTTAATGCAGTTTTTCCTGCTGTCGGTTCTGCAGGGTCTATTAAGTCTAAGTAAATTACTTCATAAACGGTATCGTTACTTCCAGGATTCTTAGCAATAGCTTTTTTTATTGCTCCAAACTTGTATTTTTTTCTTTTATGGTTTCTAGCCGCGGCCGCAACATAATCTCTTACATCTTTAGTTTCTATTCCTGCATAGGCTAAAACTTTAATGTTGTCTTGTAAACCAAATGTAGAATCATTAGGTCTATAAATTGATTCCGGTGTGAATATGGTAGGATCCGAAATAAAGTTTCTAAACGTAGTCCTATCATTTTGTTTCAATAAAGGAATCATAGAAATATTACTGTAAAGTAAATCATCTGGATCAGTAGTAGTAATTGTAAATGTTCTTGTTGTTGCACTGAATCCAAATTGGTCTTGGGCCTTTACTGTAAAGGTATATGATCTATCAATAGTCGTTGTAGCACCATCTAAAGTAAATGCACCTGTGGCTTTATCAATAGTAGTCAATCCTGGTAATCCTGTAGTACCAAACTGTCTTATCTTTCCTTGTAACTGTCCGTCGATACCTAGTGTAATACCTGGAGGTAATCTTCCACTATCTAATGTATAAATTAAAACAGCATTTGGGACATTGCTTGACGCACTAACACTTAAAGTAGAAACAAAGTTTGCTCTTAAATTTCCTAATGCTGAATCTGTGTTCCAGTTGATTGTGCTTTCTACTTCTCCTAATAATTTTACAGTAAATGTTTTGTCTTTAGCAACAGTTCTGTTTGTTTCAGATGTTGTTCTTTTTGTAAAATTATAAAAGCTCATTGTTACAACTTTATTTGCTGTAACTTGTCCTGCTTTGTCAAACGTTCTGTAACCAACATCTGTAACTGTTCCTACAAAAGTATCTCGTATGTAATCCTCAAACCCAACATCAATAGTTGTTACAGCTGAATCGTTGAACGTTGCTATTACTCTTCCTGCACTTACGACCCATACTTTTTTACCAACTATATTACTTGCCACATATTGTGGATTGTCTGATGCATCAGCTTCTGTAACTCCTACCTCATTGAATACTATCCAACCTGTTTCGTCATTACCTCCAACGAATTGTGCTTCTGCAAAATTAAAGAAAGGAACATTATTTTCTCCTGACCACTCTTGAGCGACACCTATATTATTTGCAAAATATTGTGTTGAAGTGCTTGTTGCAGAACCTAGTTGCCTTAATGCTTCAACAGTAAATTTATATTCTTTTGTTACTGCTGGCTGATATGGAATTCTTCCAGCTATTTCACCATTAGTTGAATCTAATGCCATTCCAGGTGGCAAAGCACTTGCAGTACCATCTGGATTAGCTGGTTTCACACTAAAGCTAATTATTCCTTGGTTGCTTGTAGGATCATATACGTCTAAGAACAAAGTGACATAGTTGTTTGCTCTTCTAAAACCTAAATCGCTAGGTGTGAGCCATACCGGTGCTCTAAGAAAAGTATTATCAGCTGTGAACAATCCTGTTCCAACCTGCATTATTGTATTATCTGTTCTTAGGAAATCATCTCCTACAAGGTAAATTTGAAACTTTCTTTTTGCAATTACTACGCCGTCACTGGCACTTACTGTAAATTCGTAATACCTATTTAATTTTTTTGGACTCTGTGTTGGAACAGCATAATCATAAAAAGTTGTATCATAATAAAAACTTTCAAACCCGTTAAAACTTTTTACTCCAAAATCAAAAGGATAATTTCCGTAACTGTTTGTATCAAAGTAACCAGATCCTGCTCTTTTCTCTAATGCAAGAACAGGCTCTACCACACCTGTTAGTTTTCCTGTAGTTCTTCCTAACTCAATACCAGGAGGCAATTCTCCATCATTTTCTCCAATATAATATTCTATACGATCACCTGCGGGCAAATCAGGATCTATTAATTGTAATTGAAAATCTACTGGACTGCTATCTAGAATATAAAATGCATTGTTAGGTCCTAAAGGCAAACTACCTTCATTGGTTATCCATTGTGGTGCGTCTGCACCATCAATAGTCAGTGATAAAGTTCGATCTTCAATGTCGTTTCCTTTTCTAGCTCTTAATACAAAAGTAAATGTCTTTAACAATTTTACTTCATATGGAGTGCCTACAAGGTTAAGATTATTTTCAATTCTTAGTCCTCCAGGAAGTTCACCACCTATCAGCGTCAAACTATCTACAGAGTTTACTGGTAAAGGAATTGTTTGTGTTATTGCTTCTTGAAAAGTTCCTAAACTATGATTGTTTCCTACAGTCCATAACACATCCTCTGGTAACTCCGTGCTACTTGGAACAAGCATTTGTGTTTGTCTTACTTGTTTTGTTTCTTCTCCAAAAATATATGGATAAGCAGGTACGCTCAAGTTTCCGCTTTCATAAGTCAAGAAGTAAGCGTATGTTCCATTAGGATATTCAGGAGTCACACAAAATCTACCATTGTATGAATCCAATGTTCCTGCATTTAAAATATATTCATAATCATTAATAAATGTGCCTGCTGGTTTAGTTTGATAACTGTATCCACGTCCTGATGCTTCGTTTGTTTTTGTTCTATATGAACTTAATTGTTGACTAACTCCACTGGTTGAATCTGTTGCTATTGTATATCCAAATGGACCATAAACTGGATAGCCGTCAAAGCAGTATCCTATAATTTTACTATGTCCGTCAGGATGTCTAAACTTATCGTTATTGAAGTTTGAAGAGTTATAATAATCATTTGCTTGTGAAACCTTTTGATGATTCCAGCCGTCGGATAAAAACTTACCACTGTGATAATGATACTCTCCACTTTGTTCTGGATGTCCTCCAGCAAGGTCTGCACCTAGACTGCTTTGATTGAAAACAGCGTTGTAAGTAAATCCAGGAGCAGGAATATCATCACTTCCTGGAAGTGGACCTGCTTGTGTGCTAGGATTGAACAGTACCACACCATTGGTTGCTATACCGATAGCGCCTAAAGTTGTTCTTTGTGGATTGCTGGTATTTGTTCCGCCTCTATAGGTAAAACTAAAACTATGATCTTGCTCTGTAATATTATTTGGATTATTGTTAAAAATCCTTGGAGAAACTCCATCATTGGTCATTGTAGACCCAGCTTTTGCAGGATAAGGATCACCGTCACTTATTACAGTTAAAACACCGTTTACTAATGTGATTGTAGTTGTGCTTGGGTATCTTCCTGTTAAATCAGAAATACTGGTTGTATTTGGGTCAAATGCCATTCGTAAACTCCTATATACATATTTATGCTATGCGGAGAATGTACCCATATCAGCAACTGGCAAAGATGATACTTCTGTAAATGTACTTGATCCGTCGTCATAATCAATTACCATTTGATGAACAAGATAATCTAAGCTGTTATTGAATGTTGTAGGATGGAATTCACCTTGATCAAATTTTAAGTAAGGTGCTACTCCAGAAATATCACGTATATCAACTCCATAAACATTACTTTTTATGTCGCTTGTATTTGTTATTTCTTTTCCGTTTCCGTTTAAGTTTCCACCTAAAGTAGGAGTAGTATCTGTAATCAAAGAAGTTTCAGCGGTAATTGTTATTGTAGACCCGCTTAAATTGGTAGTAACAAGGTTACCACCTGCTAACGTGAGTGATGTATTGTTAGAATCTAATGTAATGTTATTATTGTCTGCAAAAACCTGTAAACTAGGAAGTCCTGTTGCTGTACTGTTAATCGTTATTGCATTTCCGTCACTTGTTAAAGTTACAGCAGTACCACCTACAATTTTTTTAAATTGCATTTCTGCACCACTTAACTGTGCAAAGACACCTTCTCCTGCTGAACCTAAATTTGCGCCTGTAGTTTTTTCAGGTTGTCTTAGGTCTAACTCTGAGAAGTTATTATTGACCTTTACAAACGCTTCTCTTAGATCATCACCTGTACCGTCGTTTGCAATAGTTCCTATGTTTACTGTTTGAATTGCCATATCATTAAGTCCTTATTGTATTTACCTTGTTTTCCTTAAACCAAAAACATTGCTTGTGAATGGTACAGCTTTATTATATCTGTTAAACAACATTCTGTTGTTACCTCCACAGATATCTGTTGTATCACCATAATTGGTGGCATTGCTTTCGTCCTTCAAAACTGCTAGAGCATCTTTCTGTAATTTGTCCTGTAACTGTGCAGGAGTCAAACTTGGATCAGCTTGTAAATATAAAGCGCCGACACCACAAACTTGAGGAGATGCCATAGACGTACCTCCTATTGTTCCTTGTCTAAATGAACTGTTACCCCAGTATGCCGCATCTGTATAAGCATTAGACGTGCTGAAACAACTTAAAATATCTGTGCCTGCGGCAAATATATTAACACCAGGACCCGTTGAGCTAGAGCTGACTTTTCTTTCTACTGTAGCACTCTGTGGAGTCGAATCCATGTTACCTACCATCAATGCTCCTTCGTCAAAAGGAGAACTTCCTCTGTGATAATAATTATTACTGCCTGTGCCATAGAAAACAATGTTATTATAATCAGCACCAGGTCCTACTGAAGTATCTATTTTAAAACTATTATTTCCAGCCGCAATGCAAATATGCACTCCAGCATCTATGCAATCTTGAACATCTGCATCTACACTTGCCACTCTAAGTGGAAATCGGTAAGAAGGAAATCTATAGTATGGATAAAATCCGTATGTGTCTCTCATGTGCGAATTAGGTGTGCTGGAAAAACTACTGTCATTCCCAGAACTATAAGTTGTACCTCTATAATTAATACTGGTTATTCCTGAACTTATACTTGCACTATATCCCCAACTTGCATTTACTATTGTTGGTCTTTTGTATCCAGTATTAGGATCAACAGGTTTATTTTCATGCCAACCTTTTATTACATCAAAACAACTGTTAATGCTTATGCCGCCAGTATCTCCACTACCTTCTAGTCCACCTACCTTTACACTATACACCCTTGCATTAGAAGCCCAACCAAAATGTAATCCAGTTGCTGTTCCTCCACAGTGGGTTCCATGTCCATCAGTGTCTCCATAATGACTTGCACTTTGTGAACCTGTTACACCTGAAGCTGAAAACCAATCTATTTGCTGTACTCTACTTACACCATTTGCATCATTGAATTCTGGATGATCTACTTGCAGACCGCTATCTTGTATAACAATATCAACTCCTGTACCGTCCATTGAATATGGTCTTGCATAACTTGATAAGTTATCTCCAGTACCATAAACATTTTCAATAATAGAATGTCTTATTTTGCCCCAATCGGTTCTATTGCCACTTTCTAATGTTGATTTGGAAAAGTCTCTTATCTGTGTTGCTTGGAATCCTATTTCAAGATCATCTCTAAGGTCAGGTCGAATCTGTACATCTGTTACTCTTGAATCATTTCTTAATGCTTCTGCTTCGGCATCAGTTAATGCGTAATGTGTATTCCTTGTAGACTTTTGTCTTGGATCTGCAACGTCTACTGTTCTATTAGGAATGTCTCCTGCTCCAGTCGAAGCAATCATTTCCTGATTAAATTGTGCGTAGTCTACTCCTTTGTTTAGAGTTACAATGTATTCTTTTTCACTCATTATATACTCCTAGTGTAGATCTACCCATGCACCGTTTGCGTATCCTTGGAATTTGTTTGTTGTTGAATTGTAAATCATGTCTCCGTTACCAGGTGTTAGATTTCCTCTTTCTGTAGTTGTATAAGATGCAAGTCTTAGAGGACTTTGTGTAATTCTAACTTGATCTTGTGCCGCAAGTTCTATTGAGCTTGCACTATCTATCGTAGGAACACCTGTACCTTGACTTTGGAAACTGTTTGCAGATAATGCACCTGATACAGTTAATGATCCATCTACTTGTAAATTACCATCGACTTCTGCATCACTTTGCATTGTCACAGGCTGTTGGATTAAAATTGTTGAGCTGTCATCTGTTGCTATGGTGCTTGCACTTAAAGTGAAGTTACCAATTGTGTCGCCTGAAGTGCCGTTTACCCAAGCTGTTCCAGACCATTTTAAAACTTGATTTGTTTGGACACTTGATATGGAAACATCACTCAAGTTGTTAATAGATTCTGTTGTTATTCCTGTGATATAACCTGCTCCGTTTGTTAGCTGATTATTATTGGTAGGAATAGTAGGTTTATTTGTAATAGTAGAACCAGTGTAGTCAATGGTTACTCCGGTAATAGCACTGAATGGAATATCTGTAAGGTTAGCACCACTTCCATAAAAGTTTGTTGCGTATGCCTTTGTCCAATAGTTGTTTGATGAACCCAAACTATAAGTATTTGCTTGGAATGGTGTTACGTTTCCAAGTGTTACTGAATTGCTTGTTTCGCTTCCCTCTGTTGTAACTGTGCCTAAAGTGATTCCTGTAAGATTTGAACCTCCACCGTAGAATTCAGTTGCACCAACATCTCCGTTTACACTCAAAGATCTAGTAGGATTAGAATTGAAAATACCAACTCTCTTTGTTCCGGTATCAATCTTAATTGCTGTCTCAGTACCTGTGATCGGTTTGACTTTTATATCTAAATCTTGTTCGGTCACTAAATTTTCTATTACAGTGTTTCCACCAGATACATGCATTTTTATTCTTGGTGTCGAACTTCCACCTACTGTAATACCATTATCGTCATTAAATATTACAGCACCATTTTGAGTATAACTTGAATTGTTTGAAATCGCATCAGTTATGCCATACCCAGAAAGTGTAGTTGGTGTTCCAACTAACGAACTCCATTGCGAATCAAAAAGTGTAGGTTTGTTCGCAAAGTTGTTATAGTCAAGGTAATAAGATCCATCAAAGCCATCGAGCGTATCGGCATTCAATCCTCCACCGCCAGATGTAATATCATCTGCAGGAGCCCAATTAGCTCCGTTCCATTTTAAAACTTGTCCTGTTTGGGGTGCCGTGCTCTGCGTATCTACATCGGCTAAATCACTTATGTCATCAACTAGACTTGGCTTGTTAATCAAATCGTTGTAACTACCTGTTGAAGCAACCGTAGCAAAACTAGGCGTTCCTACAAGTTCTGAATAATTTACACTTCCGTTAACCCAAGCCGCTCCTCCTCCTTGAGCTCCCGTAGTTGAATATTTTAATACTTGATTGTTTGCAAGTCCTGTAAAGTTAGTTGTAAGACCATCGCCTGATCCACCGCCGCCTCCTGTTGCTGTGATAGTGATTGTTCCGCCTAAGTCATCGTATACAATATCAATTCCTGTGCCTTCTCTTAGGATAGCGTTTACTCGATCATCAACTCTTTCGTTTGTAAAATATAAGTTTGTACCTTCTGGCAGTTCAGTAGTGTTTGCGGCAACACTTGGTTTGTCTGTAAGATCATTGTAACTTCCGCTGAATGGATTATAGCTAACACCGCCAATAGTAAGTCCTGTTGCTGTTATGTTTCCAGCACCAACTATTCCTGATCCTGTTAGGTCTAGGTTATCACCTACTGGTAATTCTTTTAGTTTATTTTCATCGTCTCTATCAACTATAAGTGGTATTCTATTTGCCATATCCTTTTCCTATTTGTAATATTTATCCTATGGTGCTACACTCTTATATGGGTGACTTACGGGTAAATTAGCAGTCAAGC
>MDTE01094402.1_pt1 | contig 18802 bp, 15 predicted proteins | sample 811231 | NCBI WGS metagenome assembly MDTE01 (sample SAMN05326651, study PRJNA326480) | marine metagenome | isolation source: seawater | place: Indian Ocean: Red Sea | collected 2010 | reverse complement strand
TCTGGTATTATTGTTTAGCCTTTCCTATGTATTTCCAATTGCTGTTTCATTAGTTTTTAATGATAATTCTTTGCACCTGTTTCTGCCTGCTTTTATCTTTGTTGGTGTTCTTGGTTTAATTGGTTTTTTCTTTACAAAAGGCGTTCAAAGAGATCTTGCCGCAAAAGATGGTTTTGTGATAATAGTTATGTTTTGGCTTGTACTTTCTATGGCAGGATCGATTCCATTTTATCTTTCAGGTATGAGCCCTATCGATTCTTTCTTTGAATCTATGTCCGGAATTACAACCACCGGAGCTACTGTTATCTCTAATATAGAAAATCTTCCTGAATCGTTGAAGTTTTATCGCCAACTTCTTCAATGGATGGGTGGAATGGGCTTAATTGTACTTGCGATTGCTGTTATGCCTTTACTTGGCATTGGTGGAGGACAACTGTTTAAAACAGACATACCTGGTGCAATGGGAGAACAGCGGCTTACGCCCAGAATCCAAGAAACTGCTAAGGCTCTCTGGTCTATTTATCTTGGATTAACTGTTTTATGTGTAATCTTTTACACTCTCGCAGGAATGAGTATTTTTGATGCTGTCTCGCATTCAATGTCTACCGTTTCAATTGGTGGTTTTTCTACCTATAACAATAGCATTGGCCATTTTAATAACTTAACAATTGAAATAATATGTATGGTGTTTATGCTTCTGTCAGCAATGAGTTTTGCGCTTCACTATTTTTCTATATACAAAAGTAAATCCCTAAAGTATTTCTATGATCCAGAACTGAGATTTTTTGTATCAATATTGTTTATTATATTTATACTAGCAGTGTCGGTTAATGCCCTATCGGTTCAATCTGATTTATCAATAAGGGAGCTAGCATTTCATACCATCTCAACTGTTACAACTACTGGTTTTGGAATATCTGATACATCCTCGTGGTCTTTTTCTATATCATTTTTATTATTAATTGGTGCTTTTATTGGGGCATGCTCTGGGTCTGTGGGTGGAGGTGTAAAGTCATGGAGGGTTATGATTATGCTTAATCATGCCTATTCTAATATTATTAAAATGATTCACCCTAACTCAGTATTGACTTTAAAAGTAGGTAGTAAAAGTGTCGATGATAATGTTGCGACATCCGTATGGGGATTCTTTTCTATATATGTAATTTCCTTCGTTGTTTTATTGTTAGCTGTATTAATCTCAGGCCTGGACCTTGAAACTGCTTTTTCGTCAGTTGGAGCATGTCTAAACAACCTAGGCCCAGGGCTTGGTATGGTTTCTGACAATTACTCAGAGATTAATGCATTTGCGAAAGGCATTCTTGCTTTTTCAATGCTGCTTGGAAGACTAGAAATTTTTACATTGCTAATAATCTTAACTCCAATGTTCTGGGCTAAATAGCTATATATCTTTATAGGGATCTAAAAGATCATTTTTATTTTTTTTAAATCTTTTATATTCCCATGAATAATCAACAGGTCGTTTATTAATTAAATTTTCAATATCAGAATTTAATAATAGTTTGTACTTACTATCATCATAAGTGCTTTTATTCATAGGATTAATGGTTAAAAAAATAAATCCTGAACTTGATGAATTTAGATATACATATAATACTTCAGCCTTAGTTTTCCTAACAAGGGATTGAACCAAGGTTGTAGAATAAGCATCTCTTCCATAAAATTTTATATATTCGCCCATTCCTCTTTGTGGTACTTGATCAGCTGCAAAACAAACTACTTTTTTTTCTTTTAATGCCTTAAAAACATTCTTAACGCCCTTTAACGAAGTTTCAAAACACTTAGCACCGTTATGCTGTCTATCGTTTTTAATAAAGTTATCTAAAAACCCAATCTTTACTTTTTTATATAAGCTAGTTGTTGGTACTTGTGAGTTAATCCATTTTAGTAGCATGTCCACACTTCTATTGTGAATTGAAACAGCGATCAGACCATAATTATTATTTAGTTTATTTTTGAAAAGAAAATTGTTTTTAATCTTAAAGATCATGCTATTTGAATATTCATGGGCTGCTCCCCAAGTATAAAAAGTCTCATAAACTGCAATTAGAGATTCTCTTATACTAAGTTTTGTTAAAGTTTCAAGATCTTCCTTGTTCAAATCTTTATAAGCAATTTCTAAATTTACTTTGGTTATTTTGTAAGATTTAGTAAATTTGCATAATTTACTATATATGTATAGATCAACAAAAAAAACAATGAAGGGCTTAGGTATTAGAGAAATTAAGTAAAAAATTACTTTCATTATGATGTTATTTTATAAGCATGTTATATAATCTCAAGTATTAACTACATACATATATAGTTATAGTAAATCATAAATAAAAATGAATAATTATGATAACTAGACATATGTCCACTATAAGGAGAATTTAATTGCCTGCAAATAAAATGGAAGAGCTTGTTGCATTATGCAAAAGAAGAGGCTTTATTTTCCAATCTGCTGAAATATATGGTGGACTCCAAGGAGTATATGACTTTGGGCCGCTTGGTGTAGAACTAAAGAATAATCTTAAAAATTCTTGGTGGAAAGCTATGGTATACGAAAATGACGATATTGAAGGGCTAGATGCTTCAATACTAACGAATCCATTAGTTTTAGATTATTCTGGCCATACAGATACTTTTTCAGACCCAATGGTTGATTGTAAATCTTGTGGATTGCGTTTTAGAGCAGATCAAGTACCAAAAAGCTGTAAAAAAGAAGATCTCACAGAGCCTAGGCAGTTTAATTTGATGTTTAAAACAAATGTGGGGCCAATAGATGATGGTAGCAACTATGCTTATTTAAGGCCAGAAACAGCCCAACAAATATTTACAAATTTTAAAAATGTTGTCGATGCTACTTCAAGAAGTCTCCCATTTGGTATTGCTCAAATAGGCAAAGCATTTAGAAATGAAATTACGCCTAGAAACTTTATATTTAGAGTAAGAGAATTTGAACAAATGGAACTTGAATATTTTGTTGCTCCTGATTCTGACGATGACGCACATGATTCATGGGTACAAAAAAGAGTTGATTGGTGGGTACAACAAGGTGTACCCATGGAATCTATTGAATTATATAACGTACCTACAAAAGAGCTAGCACATTATTCAAAAAAAACTGTTGATTTAATGTACAAATTTCCTCATGGGCTTGAAGAGCTTGAAGGTATAGCAAATAGAACAGACTTTGATCTTGGTTCTCACTCTAAAAAACAGGAAGAACTAAGTATTAAATCTAAAGTGAAAAAGAATAAAGATTCTAATAGCAAACTAATTATTAATGATAATAACAAAGGAATGCTTGTGCCTTATGTAATTGAACCAAGTGCAGGAGTTGAAAGAGGCATGCTTGCGATCCTTAATGAGGCATATACAGTTGAGGAACTCGAAGATAAAAAGACTCGGGTTGTTTTAAAACTAAAGCCACATCTTGCACCGATTAAAGCTGCAATTATTCCTTTAAAGAAAAATGATGGTAAGTTAGTTGAAATTGCAAAAAAAATAAAAAATAACCTTCAGACTTTAGGTGTGGGAAGAATTATTTTTGAAAATACTGGTAATATAGGTAAAAGTTATAGAAAACATGATGAAATTGGGACACCCTTATGCATTACAGTAGACTTTGAAACCCTAGAAGATAATACTATAACCGTCAGAGATAGAGACTCGATGAAACAAAATAGAGTAGATATAGATAATCTCGTAAATTTGTTACTGGAGAAAATAACATAATAATTATTTCTATAATTAAAAGCCTAATTTTTAATATATTTTTTTATGCTATTACAGTCCTTTCGTGTTCTTTTATAGTACTTCTTTATCCATTTTTAAAGACAAGCACTCTCCAAATACTTGCAAAATATTGTATTTATTTAATTTTATATAGTTTAAAGTTCATATGTGGTGTTTCTTGGGAGATAAATGGTCTAAAAAATATACCAAAAGGGCCTTGTATAATTGCTGCGAATCATCAAGGCGTTTGGGAATCTTTTTTTTTACAAACAATTAACACTCCTAGTTCAAGTATAATTAAAAGAGAATTACTTTTTATACCTTTCTTTGGTTGGGCGTTAGCGTGTTTAAAACCTATTCATTTAAAACGGTCAAATAAATTCAGAAGTTTTAAAACTGTTATAAACAAGGGATCCAAAAAAATAGCCAAAGGCACATCCTTAATAATCTTTCCTGAGGGAACTAGATCCAAACCGGAAGATGGATTAAGGCCTTTTTCCAATAGTTGTGGTGTTTTATCTGTTAATAATAATATTCCAGTGATACCTATATGTCATAATTCAGGCTTATATTGGAGAAATAAGAGTTTTATAAAAAAACCGGGTGTGATTAAGATTAGAATTGGAAAGCCAATTTATGGTGATAATCCTAAAAATGTAACTAAAGATGTAAAAAATTGGATACAATCAAATTTTGAAGATATAAACTACTTAAATATCTAATTCTTTTACGGAAAGGGCGTTTTTATCTATAAATTCTCTTCTTGGCTCAACATCATCACCCATTAGGATTTCGAATGATTCATTTGCATCTTGAACGTCTTTAATATCAACTCTCATCATTCTTCTATTTTCAGGATCCATAGTCGTTGTCCAAAGCTGTTCAGGGTTCATCTCGCCAAGACCCTTATATCTTTGCACCTCTAGTCCCCTTGTGCCATTTTTAGATAGTTTTTTTACGGCTGCTTCTTTTTCAGCCTCATCAGATGCATAAATATGTTCTTTTCCTTTTGATATTTTATACAGGGGTGGCAAAGCAATATATATATGTCCTTTATCAACTATTTCGTACATTTGTCTGTAAAAAAACGTTAATAAAAGCGTTCTTATGTGCGAACCATCTACATCAGCATCTGTCATTATAATTATCCTATGATATCTTAAATTATTTATATCAAAATCCTCTTCTCCAATACCACATCCCAAGGCTTTGATTAGAGTACCAACCTCAGCAGAACCCAGGACTTTATCAATCCTTGCTTTCTCAACATTTATAATTTTTCCTTTTAAAGGAAGTATTGCTTGATTTTTACGATTTCTGCCTTGTTTTGCCGATCCACCAGCAGAATCACCCTCAACTATATAGATTTCAGACAATTTTGGATCTTTTTCTTGACAATCTGCAAGTTTGCCTGGCAGTCCAGCTATTTCTAACACACCTTTTCTTCTTGTCATTTCCCTTGCTTTTCTGGCAGCTTCTCTAGCCAACGCAGCTTCTGAGACCTTTGAAATGATACTCATGGCGTCTTTTGGGTTTTCTAAAAGAAAATCGTTGAAATATTTACTAAAAACTGTACTTACGACACTTTCAACCTCCGACGAAACTAACTTTTCCTTAGTTTGAGATGAAAATTTTGGATCTGGTACTTTAACTGAAATTATTGCCATCAATCCTTCTCTTACATCTTCACCTAACAAGTCAGTCGGTGTTTTCTTTGCGTTTTCTTTTTTTATAAAAGACTTTAAAACTCTGGTTAAGCTTCCTCTAAAACCAGCCAAATGAGTTCCGCCATCTTTTTGAGGAATATTATTGGTATAACATAAAACATTTTCAGTGTAAGAGTCTGTCCATTGCATAGCTATTTCAACACCAACATCATTCTCAATTGCAGAGCATTCAAATACTTCAGAAACTTGTTGTTTTCTTCCTTTCAAAAATTTCACATAACTTGTTAGCCCTCCACTGTTCTTAAACTTTTTCAATTTGCCAGATCTTTTATCTTCAACAGTAATTGAGACGCCTGCATTTAGAAAAGATAGTTCTTGAATTCTTTTATGAATTTTATCGATATCAAAGTCCGTTGAGGTAAAAATTTTATTTGATGGATAAAAAGTTATTTTAGTTCCAGTCTTGTTAGATTTTTTTAATTTTTTTAATTTTGCCTTTGGCTTCCCCTCTGCATATTCTTGGAAATATTCGCCGCCATCTCTGTGAACTTCCAAAGTTAATTTTTTTGAAAGGGCATTTACAACTGAGACGCCAACACCATGAAGACCGCCTGAAACTTTGTATGAATTATCATCAAACTTTCCTCCAGAGTGAAGGGTGGTTAGAATTAATTGTGCTGCTGACACACCCTCTTTTTTATGAACGTCAACAGGAATTCCTCTACCATTATCTTCTACTGTAACTGATGAATCTTTATTAATTTTTACTAATATCTCTGAACAGTGTCCAGCCATCGCCTCGTCGATACAGTTGTCAAGAACCTCGAATACCATATGATGCAGACCAGACCCATCGTCTGTATCACCTATGTACATGCCGGGTCTTTTTTTTACTGCTTCGAGTCCTTTAAGCACTTGGATATTTGAAGAGTCGTACTTGGCTTCGTTATTTTTTTTTGCCATTTTTTATCTCAATTGTTCCACGTGGAACATTTTTAATTGATTAAAACTTTTGCTTATTTTACTACTAAAACTATTATCTATACAGGAAAAGATAATTTGGTTATTGTTGTGCTTAAGAATCTCTAGTAACAAATTATAAACACGATCATCAAGCTCTGATTTTATGTCATCTATTATTAGAATTGGGTCGATGTCATAAACATTTTTTAACACTTCGTTTTGTGCGCATGACCACAAAATAGAAAAAAACTTTTGTTCGCCGCGAGATAAAACTTGTTTTGCGTCTATACCATTTATAAAGAACTTTATATCAGACTTGTGAGGTCCATGTAACGTTGTTTTTCTTCGGGTATCAGAGTCAATATTTTCCTCAAGCGTATGCAGTAAAGTTTTTTGATTGCTCCAGCCATTAAAAAATTCAATCTCAATGTGGTCAAGAAATTCAAATACATCAACAGCATTTATTAAGCTTAAGATAATTTTAAAATGTTTTAGTGTTTGATTAAAAAATGTTTCTCGTGATTTTGTTATTATATTTCCATAATCAGATAATTTAATATTCCATGCGTATATATCTGATATGCGGTTATTTTTTAATAGACTATTTCTTTGTTTGAGTGCTTTATAATAAGCAAACCAATTTGTCATGAATGGTTCTTCTGAGATCGCTATAGATCTGTCAAGCAATTTTCTCCTAAACTCCGGCGCTGCATTTGCGAAAGAAAAAGTTCTATTGTGTATTGGTGTACAGGGAAGTTTTTTTAACAGTTTGCTGGATGGAATTTTTTTATTATTTAATAAAACATGAATAGGCTTATTAATATTTTTTTCTATTTCAATGACGTCTCCTTTGTTTCCATCATACCCTTTTAACAAAAATTTAGAGCGGTTGTATTTAATTAATGCTGCTAAATTGCTACTCTTAAAAGACTTACCGCTAGAAAAAATAAATATGGCTTCTAATAAAGATGTCTTTCCTGACCCATTGGAGCCATAAAAGAAATTTATACCAGGAGAAAGTGATAATTCAACAGCATCAAAACATCTGAAATTTCTTATAGATATTTTTGATAATGGCACTTTAAACCAATAGAGGCATTACAACATATTTTAAACTTTCGTTGTTTGGTTCTATAACAAGACAACTTCTCTCTGAGCCAAAGAAATTTATTTCAACCTCTTGTGAGTTTATTGAAGATAATATTTCTTGAAAATAATTTATGTTAAATGCGATATCAATATTTTCTCCTTTATAAGAGCATGCAATGCTCTCTTCCCCACGCTCTTTGTCTGGATTGTTTGCTGAAATATTAATAATATTTTCTTCTGTTATAAATCTAACTCCCTTATGATCGCCGCCAGACAAAACACTTACCCTGCTTAAGCTTTCAGAAAATTCTTTACGGTCTATTTTCATCATAGAGCTTTCGCCGAAAGGTATGACCTGTTCATGATCTGGAAACTTTCCTTCAATTAATTTACTCACAAAATTTGTTCCCCCAGCGCTAACAGATATTGATGTTGATCCAAGTTTTATTAGGATGTTTTCGGTAGACTCTGCTACCAGCTTTCCAATTTCATTGATTGATTTTTTTGGCACTATGCCGGATATATTATTTGGCACAGCCTCATTCAGGGATGAGTTTGCTACTGCGAGTCTACTGCCGTCTGTTGCAACTGCAGTAATAATCTTGTCATCAATAATTAGGTTTAATCCTGATAGGTAGTCTCTCCAACTATCATTTCCCATAGCAAAAGCTGTGGTGCTGATTAGAGTTTTTAAGCTGTTAGAAGAGATATTAATTTCTGATGACGAGTCCTCAACCTCAAAGTTTGGGAAGTCCTCGCTTGGCAATGTTGTTAAATTATATTTACCCGACCCTGACTCAATCTTAAGATCAGTTCCATCCAAAAAGAAATGTATTTCGGCTGAGTCATGCAACAGTCGGCATAGATCACTTAATTTCCTTGCTGGCGCAGTTGTTTTTCCTCCACTTTTAAAATTAGATATTATTGCTGTTGTTGAAACCTCAGACTCTAAATCGGTCGCGGTAAGTTTTAAAGAAGATTCGTCCACCTCAAGCAATACATTGGATAGTATTGGAAGGGTTTGTCTTTTTTCAACAACACCTAGTGTAAAATTCAGCGCTTTGACAATATCTTCTTTTTTAATAGAAAAATCCATTAGTTAGTTAAAGCCCTGTTGAGGTTTCTATAGTCTTCTTCTTGAGAGGGATTTTCCTTTCTTAGTTCTGATATTTTCTTACAAGCATGAAGAACAGTGGTGTGATCTCTTCCATTAAATGCCTCCCCAATTTCAGGAAGGCTATGACTTGTAAGCTCTTTTGTTAATGCCATTGCCATTTGTCTGGGCCTGGTGATAGATCTGCTTCTTCTTTTTGAAAGAAGATCTGATAGTTTTATGTTGTAATATTCTGCAACTGTTTTTTGAATATTTTCTATGCTAACCATTTTTGCCGAAATAACAAAAAGATCTTTAAGCGCATCTTTGACTAAAGCAAGATCAATTTCTTGGTTGGTAAATCTTGCATTTGCAACAACCCTTTTAAGCGCACCCTCAAGCTCTCTTATATTTGATCTTATTCTTTGTGCTATGTAAATGGCGCAATCATCCGGCATCGATATCCCCATAGATGCTGACTTGTTTAACAAAACAGCAGCTCTGGTTTCAAGTTCTGGCGGATCTATAACAACAGGCAAGCCCCAGCCCAATCTTGATTTTAATCTTTCCTCCAAGCCGTCTATTTCTTTAGGGTATTTATCACACGTTAAAATCATTTGATTGTTTCTATCTAATAGTGCGTTAAATGTATGAAAAAACTCTTCCTGTGATTGTTCTTTTCCTGCAAAAAACTGAATATCGTCTATCAAAAGAGCATCAGCGTTTCTATAAAAAGACTTAAATTCATTCATCGCACCAAGCTGCAGTGCCTTTACCATATCAGAAACGAATTTTTCTGAATGGACGTATACTATTCTTTTTTTTGGCTCGTTTTTTAAAATTTCGTTACCAACAGCATGCATAAGGTGTGTTTTGCCCAGGCCAACACCCCCATAGATAAATAAAGGGTTGTAGTCTCCTTTTGGGTTAGCGGCTACTTGTTTTGCAGCAGCTAATGCGAGGTGGTTTGATTTTCCCTCAACAAACGCATCAAAGGTATAGCCATCAACAAGCTTCGCCTGAGAGTTTTTATTGTTTTTATATTTATCAACAAAACTCTTCTTGGTGTGAGTTTTAAATTTTAGATTAATATTTTTTTTTGAGTATTTTTTTACTAACTCTTGAATATTGTCTGCAAAATTTTTTTCTAAATAATTAAGTATAAAATCATTAGGAGCGATCAGCTCTAGTGTGTCTTTGGTTTTATTAGCCTTGAGTGGTCTAATCCAAGTGTTAAATTCATCTTGAGAAAGTGAGCTTTCAAGATTTTTAGAACACTTGCTCCACAACTCCAATTGTTTCAATTAATGTCTCCTAGTGTTTGTTAGTCTATTAAAAAATTAACAAGATATCTACAGAATAAATATAAGAATATGTTGTGGATAACTTGTATATAAAAAAACTTTCTTTTATTTCCTTATTATTATGGCTTTAGAAAGATATTCAGCTATAATTCGCATCACTTTTTAGCAAATACATTATGAAGAGAACTTTTCAACCAAGCAACCTTAAAAGAAAAAGAACACATGGTTTTAGGGCAAGGATGTCTACAAAGGCCGGCAGAGCTGTGCTATCAAACAGAAGAAAAAAGGGTAGAAAAAAACTAAGCGCTTAGTTTGGTTGATTTTCAAGTTGGACAAAAAAATACCCTACTTTTACTCAAGCAAAAATTTTAGGCTTTTTTATAGACCTGAGGAATTTGGTGGTTTGGAGGTTTCTGTGTCAAGAAAATTTTTTAGGCTTGCTGTTCAAAGAAACAAAATTAAAAGAATAATAAGAGAGGTTTTTAGAAAAGAGTCTCTTTATCTCTCAAAAGGGGTTGTTATTTTTGCTGTATTTAAGCCTTTTGCAGAGTTATCATATGACGATGCTAGGGATGAAATTGTTAGTGCGGTTGGGTGTTTAATTAGAGAGTAAATGAATATAAGGGGTTTTTATTGGGTTTTGTTGATTGGGCTGTCTTTGACCCTTTTGTTTCAATGGACCGCAGAAAAGCGTCAAGAGGCTGTTGCTGAACACCTATCAAGCGTTATGTCTTCGGGTTTTTCTTTGGAGGACGGTTATGCATCTATTGAAAACGATGATCTTGTTGTTGTGGTATCTGTTCCAACTGGAAGTATTGTTGAAACGCGGCTAAAAAAATATCCTGTTGAAAATGTTCAAGGGTCACTAGGTTATAGGGTTTTCGGCGAATCAAAAGAGAGCGCTTTCAGCTATTATTTTAAAAGCGGTTTTACAAACACCTCTCCGGTTTATTCTGTTCGTGATTTTGGAAAAGATTATCTTGTTTTGATCGATGACAATCTAGGTTTGGTTAAAAAAATATCTTTTAGTGATTCTTCTTATGAGTTGTCTATTCATGATGAGTCTTTGGTTGGTGTTAATGGAAAAATCTTTGCTGGTCTTTATAGAACCGAGGGGAGGGCTTTGGATTTAAAAAGAAATGCGCTTGATGGCGGAATGATGAACAACAGCTCTTATGAAGGAGTTGCGATAAGCTCTGAGCAAGACCCGTATGACACATCTAGGCTGTCAAGGATAGATGATCCCAAGGAGGTTCTCACAAGGTCTGGTTGGGTTGCTTTTGTTCAAAAGTATTTTTTTGCAGCGTTAATAGGTTCAGACGAATATATCTATAACTATTATGTTTTACCAAAGGAATCTGGTGTGTATAGAATGGGGTATACGGTTGAAAGCTCCTCTACAAGCAATCTGTCTATCAGTCACGAGCACCGACTTTTTGTTGGTCCTAAAATAAGAAAGGATTTAATGCAAAGAGCTGACAATCTTGAGCTTTCAATAGATATGGGTTGGTTTTGGTTTCTTGCTCAGCCCATGGTCTTGGTAATGGATTGGATAAATGGTTATATAAATAACTGGGGCATAACGATTGTTGTTTTTACGGTAATGATAAAGCTTTTGTTTTGGCCGGTTACTGCTAAAAGTTTTAGGTCTATGGCTGCTATGAGGAAAATAACTCCCGAGTTAAACGAAGTTAAAGAAATATACAAAGACGACAGGCAGAAGCAGGCTAACGAAACAATGAAATTAATGAAAAAACATGGTGCCAACCCCTTGGGTGGTTGTCTTCCTCTTTTAATTCAAATGCCTTTCTTTATTGGTTTCTTTTTTGCTTTAAGAGAAATGGTTGAGCTTCGTCATAGTGAACTTGGTTTTTGGACCGATCTTTCAGCGCCCGATCCTTATTTTGTTTTGCCGGCCTTGTTTTGCCTGGTTATGATACTTACACAGCGCTTAAATCCCCAGCCAGCAGGGATGGATCCAACCCAGGCACAGGTTATGAAATATATGCCAGTTATGTTTTCCGTGCTGTTTATTTTCTTTCCAGCGGCTCTTTGTTTGTACACGGTGGTTAATTCGGCGGTGCAGCTGGCTCAACAGACATATCTTTACAAACAACAGGGCGCTTTAAGTACAGATTAGTATGTCTGTTGTTTTTGCTTTAGCGACGCCTCCTGCTAAGTCTGCCATTTGTGTGTTTCGTGTTAGTGGTGCTGGTTGTTTTGTGGGTCTTTCTAGGCTTTTAAAAGGCTCTAAGTACAGTGTTGGTGGTTTTCATGTGAGATCTTTTTTTGGTGAAAATGGTTTAATTGATAGGGCGGGGCTCGTTGTTTTTAAGGGTCCAAAAAGCTATACAGGCGAAGATTCGTTTGAGGTTTATGCTCACGGCGGTCTTGGTGTTATGTCTTCTTTTATCAGAGCTTTTAAGTCTGTTGGTTTTGAGGAGGCGGCTGGTGGTGAGTTCACAAAAAGAGCTTTTTTAAATGATAAGGTTTCACTGAATGAGGCTGAGGCTGTTGTTGATTTAATTGATGCTGTTGATGAAAACGAGGTTCAGCTTGCTGGTAGGTCTTTGTTTGGCGATCTTTCTAAGAGATTGGTTGAGCTCGCTGAAAACATTGATCTTATAAGGGTTCGGGTTGAGGCAGAAATAGATTTCTCTGATGAGGGTAATGAATATTTTGATAGCGCTCTGGTTGATGACGTATGTTTGGTAAAAAATAAGGTTTCTTCTTTTGTTGATAGTTGTGTAAATAAGAAAAATTACTATCAAAAAAATAATATTCTTTTGGTTGGTCCTGTGAACTCTGGTAAGTCCTCTGTGTTTAATAGGCTGCTTGGTTTTCAAAGGGCAATTGTTTCAGATGTTCCGGGAACCACAAGAGATATTGTTAGCAGCGAGCTGTTTTATGAGTCTAATACTTTTTCTATTTATGACTCAGCTGGTTTAAGAAAAACTAACGATTTGGTTGAAGAGATTGGTATTAAAAACACTTTAAAAGAAATTAAAAGCGCTGACTTAATTGTTGGTGTTTTTGAGTCATATGATAAAGGTGTTATTTCTGAGTTTAAGTCTTTGGGAAATAAAGATAGTTTTATTTGCATTCAAAATAAAATAGATCTGTTTTCAAGTGAAGAAAATTTTTTTGATTGTTGTGTTTCTGCAAAAACTGGTGAAGGTTTTGAGTTACTTAAAAAAATAATAGTTGATTATTTTGAAAAAAAATCAACAGGAAAAACGTATGGTTATTTGATGCGAGATAGGCATGAGCAGATTTTTAAAAGTGTATTGGTGAGTTTAAGCTCTGCTTGTAATGGTTTAGAGGAAAATGTTTCTCTAGAGTTGGTTGCTGAAGATCTAAAGGTTGCGAGATCTGGTTTTGACGAGTTGGTTGGGAAAAAATTTTCTGACTCTCTGTTGGGTGATATTTTTAGTAGTTATTGTATTGGTAAGTAGTTGTTAATTTTTTGTGAATATTATTTTGTTGTTTATCTTATCAACAATTTATTAAATGGTTTCCTGTATTAGTTGTAACAGATTATATTCATATTTATTTTGTCTAAATAACCACACACAAAAGGCTTTAAATTGACTTATTAACAAAACATGTGTGTCCTAATAAAAATAACAATAAGTATATAATATAGATATTAATGTATAAAAATATATGAAATCATACGATGTTATTGTGGTTGGTGGTGGCCATGCTGGGGCAGAGGCCGCCTATGCTATTGATAGACTTGGGTTGTCATGCGCAATAGTAACCTTCAGTAAAAAAACCATTGGCCAAATGTCATGCAACCCAGCTATAGGAGGACTTGGAAAGTCCCATATTGTTCGAGAGATAGATGCTATGGGTGGTTTGATGCCAAAAGCTACAGATATGGCAGGCATTCAATACAGAACACTTAATACGAGAAAAGGAGATGCTGTTCAAGCATTAAGAGTTCAATGTGATAGAGATCTTTACAAAAAAGCAGTCCAAAAAATAATAAAAAATACAAACATAGATGTTATAGAAGGAGAAGTAAAAGACATTATTGTTGAAAAAAATAAAGTTAAAGGCGTTGTAACTAACAAGCAAGAAGTTTTTGCAAAGAAGACAATATTAACCACCGGAACATTTTTAAACGGGAAGATGTATGTGGGCGAAGAGATTGAGGTTGGAGGCAGATCCGGAGATGATTCATCTATACCTCTTTCAAAGAAACTTTATGAACTAAACATTCCCATGGGTAGACTAAAAACCGGAACACCACCAAGAATAAAATTATCTTCAATAAACACAAAAATAATGGAAGAACAGCCTGGCGAAAAGCCAACGCCCTGGATGTCTTTATATGAAAGACCAAAAAAACATCAAAAACAACTTTCTTGTTTCATAACAAGAACAAACAAAAACACCCACACAATAATAAAGCAAAACACTCACCTTTCTGCTATGTATTCAGGAAATATAATTGGTATCGGACCAAGGTACTGTCCATCAATCGAGGACAAAGTAAATAGATTTAAAAACAAAACAAGTCACCAAATATTTATTGAACCGGAAGGAATAAACAAAGATCTTATCTACCCAAACGGCGTATCAACAAGCCTGCCAAAAAACATTCAAAGGGAATTTATTTTTTCAATTCAAGGCCTAGAAAACGCAATTATCACCGAGTATGGATATGCGGTTGAATATGACTTTATAGACCCAAGAAACATTGAACCAACAATGAAGGCCAAATTTCTCAACAACTTCTACCTAGCAGGACAGATTAATGGCACTACAGGTTATGAAGAAGCAGCGGCTCAAGGGCTGATGGCCGGGATTAACGCAGCCAACTCTATTCAAAAAAAAGAAGAGCTTGTTTTAGACAGAAGTGAAGCATATATAGGGGTTCTTGTAGACGACCTCACCAACCACGGAATTACAGAACCATATAGAATGTTCACAAGCAGAGCAGAACATAGACTTCTTTTATCTCAAAACAATGCCGAACAAAGACTTCTATTAAGAGCTTTTGATTTAGGGCTTATAGGCAACAAAAGAAAAAACGAATACGTAGAAAAAGAAAAAGCTTACAAAAGCTTTATTAAAAATAAATTAAAAAAAATCAAAACAAAAAGTTTTATTAATAACAAAAACGAAATAATAAACCTAACAGAAAACAGAACAGTTTTTCGACTTCTTTCTAGGCCGGATATAAAAGCTGAAAAGCTTTTTAAAGCAAACAACAACGAAAAGCCGTTTTATAACAGAGCAATAACAGAAATCAAATATAGAGGCTATATAGAAAAACAAATCAGAGAGATAGAAAAAACAAAAAAACAGAATAACAAAAAAATACCAAAAAACTTTAACTACAACCTGGTTGAGGGCCTATCGAACGAAGTTAAAGAAAAGCTTACCCAAAAAACACCAAGAACAATAGGCAATGCTAGCAACATCGAAGGAGTCACGCCCGCCGCAATAAACCTTATACTTATTTATTTAAAAAAAGCTGAACTTGTGGAACAAAATGCATGACGGTTTCTCAAAAGAACAAAAAATTAAGATAGAAAAGTTTATTGATCTCGCCGTTGAGTTCAACAAAACACATAATATTTTTTCTAGAAACAAAGAAAGAGATGTTTACAATAAAGACATATTAGATTGCGCACCACTGACAAGACACATCAAAACCAAACAAACTGTTCTAGATTTGGGATCAGGAGGAGGCTTCCCAGGAATATTATTAGCTATAACCAGGCCAAATAATAAAATCAGTTTAGTAGAGAGCAGCAAGAAAAAAGGCTACTTTTTAAGAAAAACAAAAGAAGATCTTTGCCTCACAAACGTTAAAATTATTAACAAAATAATCAACAAAAAAAATACGTTTGGTGTTTTTGATGTTATTACTGCAAGAGCGTTTGCAAACACAAAAAAAATACTAGATATCACAAAACACAACACACACCGAAAAACAAAATACCTGCTTCTTAAAGGAAAAAAAACAACAATAAATAAAGAGCTAAAAGATATTGACAATAAAAGATACAAATGTGAAATAATCAAACAAGATTCAAAAGGGTTTGAAAGGAATATAGTTTCAATCAAAATAAATGAATAAAATAATAGCTATTGCAAACCAAAAAGGCGGGGTTGGAAAAACAACAACGGCCGTAAACCTTGCCGCTAGCCTTCAAGCAACCAATCGAAAAACCCTATTAATCGATCTAGACCCCCAAGGCAACGCGACAACCGCAGCGGGAGTCTCTTCAACAGAAACCAAAACCCTATATAACCATTATTTTGAAGGAGATAAAATAGAAAACTGCATATATAAAAGCAAAGATGGTTACGACATTCTGCCGGGTGATGAGGACTTAATTGCTTTAGAGGTTGCAATAAGAAACGACAACAAACAAGGCTTTCTAGCCAACACACTTAATCCTGTTTCAGGTGAATATAACTACACCATCATAGATACCCCACCAACCCTAAACCAACTAACGGTTGAGGCTTTGTTTTGTGCCTCTGGAACACTTATACCACTTCAATGCGAGTATTATTCCCTTGAGGGTGTTGCGGGACTTATGAAAACAATAAAAACAATATCAGATAAAAATATGTCTTCAAACAGGGTGCTAGGAATTGTAAGAACAATGGTTGATATGAGAAACAATTTAGCGAAAGAGGTTTCTGATGAGCTAGAAAACCATTTTAAGGGTTTAGTTTTCAACACGCTTATACCAAGAAACATTAAACTCGCTGAGGCTCCAAGCCACGGTGTTTCTGGTATAAAATATATGCCAAATTCATACGGAGCCAAAGCCTATCTAGCTTTGGCGGGCGAATTAATAAGAAGGGTTGAGTATGTCTGATGAAAAGAAAAAATTAAACAAAGGTCTTGACGCCCTTTTGGGACAAGCCAACCAAAACCAAAGGTCTGTGAGAGAGGTAGAGTTGGAAAAAATAAAACCAGGAAGATTTCAACCTAGATCAAATTTTGATAACGAAAAGCTTGAAGAGTTAACTGCCTCAATAAAAAATCAAGGTGTTCTCTCACCAATTTTAGTAAGAGAGCTTGGACTTAATGAGTTTGAGGTTATAGCTGGAGAAAGAAGGCTTAGAGCTTCAAAAATGGCCGGACTCAAAACGATTCCCTGTTTAATCGACCAAAAAAAGGACCAAGACGCTTTAGTTTCTGCGCTGATCGAAAACCTCCAAAGAGAAGACCTTAATCCGGTTGAAGAGGCTAGGGGTTTGGATAGGCTTAAAAGAGAATTTGGTTTAACACAAGATGAAGTTGCCTCTTCTACAGGAAAAGCAAGAAGCACAGTAGCCAACTCATTAAGAATTTTATCTCTACCGTCTTCGGTGCTAGATCTGCTTGCCAGCGGTAAAATTGAAAAAGGTCACGCCAAACTTCTTGCATCAATGCCTCCAAATGAAGCCGAGAAACTAGCAAAAAAAATTGTCACTAACAAAATATCTGTTAAAGAATTTAGCAACATATCAACCCCCAACAAATCTAAAAATAAAAACAAAACCAAAGATACAGATTTATTGAACATTGAGAGAGAGATGAGTGAGCATTTTGGTCATAAAATAGAAATTGAAACAAAAAATAAAAAAACAGGAAAGGTATCTATATCCTATAAAACACTCGATGAGTTAGACACCATCATCAAGAAAATTAAAAATAAATAATAAACATCTTGTTTATAAGTTGATATATTTTTATAATTCTCGCCAGATAATTAAACAATAAACCCTATTACTTTAAGTTTGAAAAACACCAACCAAAAGCTCAAAACAGCCATAATACTAAATACTGTGATTTTTATTTTAGGAACGCTTGCAAATCCTTACTTTGCTCTTATTGCTCTTGGTTATATCGTAACTATGCTAGCTGTTTATTTATTTGCAAATAAAATAAAAGATCTTGTTATAAATATGGGATATATTTGGATATCAAAATGGTCTGTCTTTGTAGTCTTTCTAGCGCTATCGGGCATTTATATGCCTGATGTATTTTTGTATTCTTTGTTAATGTTTGTTGTTTTTAATTTATCTGTAAACCCTTCTCTATTTATTTCTAAAAATAGCTTAGAACGATAATGGCATCCGAGTTAACAACAGAATCATATATAGGACACCACTTAACAAATTTAACATGTGGTAAAACAGCGGAGGGCTGGACCTGTAACCCTTACAAAGTCGACCAAATGGGTTTTTGGGCCTTTCATGTTGACTCTTTGCTTTGGTCTATTGGCCTAGGAGCTTTATTTGTGTTCATTTTTAAGAGGTCAATATCAAAAAACACTGATGCAAGCGTGGCTCCAACAGGAATGCAGAATTTTATAGAAATGAGTATTGAGTTTGTTGAAGACAACGTTCAGTCTTTGTTTGGCTTAACAAAAAACAAACTAATTGCTCCATTAGCATTAACAGTTTTTGTTTGGATATTATTAATGAACCTTATGGACTTGGTTCCTGTTGACTTTTTGCCTGTTTTAGCTGGACACATAGCATACGAGCTTTTCGGCAACAATCCCGATCTTATAAACAAAGATGGATTATTAGAACCTCATGTAGGTTTATTTGCTACCGTAGAGTGGATTAAGAGTCCAGAATCCCTTTATTTTAAAGTCGTACCCACCACCGACCCCAACATAACACTTGGCATGGCGTTTGCAGTTTTCATATTGACCATTTACTACAGCATAACCGTAAAAGGCCCTAAAGCTTTCTTGGCCGAGCTTACCCTTCATCCTTTTGGAAAATGGTTAATACCAGTAAATTTCATACTAGAAATGGTTAACTTTATTGCCAAACCGATTTCTTTGGGTCTAAGGCTTTTTGGAAACCTATATGCTGGCGAAATGATTTTTATCTTAATTGCATTAATGTTATTTTTTAGTAGCATACCAATTGGAGTACTTGGATTTGGTTTGCATCTGGTTTGGGCGCTTTTC
>MDTE01034066.1_pt1 | contig 18804 bp, 17 predicted proteins | sample 811231 | NCBI WGS metagenome assembly MDTE01 (sample SAMN05326651, study PRJNA326480) | marine metagenome | isolation source: seawater | place: Indian Ocean: Red Sea | collected 2010 | reverse complement strand
CAAGGCTAAACCAAAAATGTGATACGGGACGAAACAGACCTAAAATCACGGTTCAAATTTAGCCAAAAATTTACGGGTTAGCCAGATCTGCTACCTCTTATACACTGCCCTTAAATACCTCATACAGCCATACTCAACAAAGCCAAAAGCCCACTTCACTGGTCACCCGCTTGCCTCGGCGTAGCGGAGAGTGCGGGGACGATGAAATTTGGCCACCAATTCACGCGGACAATAGAAGCAACGCACCCCACAATCAGCGACAAGGTAGGAGGAGAGAACCGCAAAGAACCGCGTCTGGAACCGAGATTTTCTCCCGCCCCGCTAAAACCGCCCTCCCCAACCCCACAGTTCCTGTGCTACAAGAAGCTGAAGAAGTGCCTCAAAACCATCCCGAAGAAGACCGAGCCGGCAAAAAATGCGGATGGAACCTTAAAACCTGGAGAAAAGCGCAAGCTCACGGAGGAGCAGAGAGCATTTGTGAAGACCCTCAACGCCGAGCTGCAGAAGTTCAATAAGTTCTTCATGAACGCGGAGGAGGACCTCGTTATCAAGGACTCTTTGTTGGAGAAGGAGTACAGAGAGGTCGTCAACGAAGACGGAACGCTCGCCGAGAGCTTTGCGATGAAAAAATACAGAAAAATCTGCCAGGCAATTGCGGATTTTCACGGCGAGCTCGTCCTTATGGAGCACTGGGTGGGCCTGAACTACACCGCGCTGGTGAAGATCCTGAAGAAGCACGACAAGCGCTCAAACCTGTCGCTTCGCTCACCCTTCCTCGTCAGCGTTCTGCAGCAGCCATTCTACCGCACCGAGGTGCTTTCGCAGCTCATAACTAAAACCGAGACCAGATTCCGCAAACTCAACGCTGTGCTACCTGAGGGAGGTTTGCCTGTTGAGCTGCAGCGCAGGGAGGAAGCAAGGGAGCACCAGGAGGAGAGCAAGGAGGAGTCTGAGAGCGACAGCAGCGATGGAGAGGGGGACACCACGCAAGACCCATTGAATCGTACGAAGGCGGCGATGGAGTGTTGGGATGGACTAAAGAGCTCTGACTCATGCAAACGACCACTAGGAGACATCCAATCAGTCGTCACGAGTGGGAAAAGGACAAAGCAAACGACAACGGAGTAGCAGTAGTATATATCCTTCTCATTTCATGAAGACCAAGACTAGGCAAATCACGAACCCGAACCCGACTTGATGACGCTGATCACTCTTTTTCTTCAATCCATTCGGGGTTCGGCTTCAAAATCACGACGCCTTCGAGCACAGAGGCGATTGCGATGTATTTTTCAGTTGCAAGCTCTGCCCTGTCACCTGCCGAGAGAAGCACAGGAGTGGTGTGCGTCTGGAAGCCTGTGATTGTCTTGGGGCGACCAGCCTGCCCCACGACATCGACTGCCTGACCAACACGCACCGCGACAGGAAGGGGTTTACCCTCCTCGTCCACGGTCATTAGCATGCGAGGCTGTGCAGCGACAAAGAGATAATAAAGCATGTAATGGTGCTTGCCCAGAATTGTGTGCTTCATGTCAAGCATCGCAAACGCAACAGTGATGAGTCCGGCCAAGGCAACATTCGAGTGCAGAGAACGGTCCGAATGAGAAGGAGAGAGGGTCAAAAGACCCTTTCCCATGTGTACGAGGCCCTGAGCCACTCGAACAAGGAACAGAAGTGAAGGATCCTTGTAATAATAGCTGGACAACTGGCGGAGCTGACTCGCAAGGCGCGCATTGTTCGTGCCAGCGCCAACAATACCCAAAGCGAGGCTGGCAGCCTGCGCGACATCCTCGTTACTGTCATGGCTCAAACGACCGAGAACATCAGTGACGTTGAGCTTGGGGTTCGAAATGTGCAGCAACGCGAGACCCACAGGGCAAGCCTTTCGAACTGCGGCGTCACCATACTGGATCAAGTGATCATATGCACGTACCGCCATGTCCGATCCAAGCTCCTCTGCTGAGGCAATGAGGGCCACGCCAAGAGCGGCAATTGACTGCGGATCATATTTCCACTCTTGAGACTCGCTGTCGGCGCCCTCATTCGCGTCGTCGCCGTCAAGTTCAGGGTGCTCACCGCAGCGCGCCAGGAGGGCCTGCACCTTGAGAACGTTTCCACTTCCGGCATAAGCGCAAGCCTCAAGGGTAACCTGGAGGAAGTCGCTGATGCGCGGCGGCAAGGTCTTCGCCACCTCAAGAGTAGCCTCGACCTCGCCCTGACGCTGCAAGAAAATGAGGCCGAGACCAAGACAGAGGAAATGAGCAAACGGATCCTCCAAGTCTTTCTCGGGTCGAAGCATGAGGGCCTGCACGATTGCTTGCACACATTCCTCATGGCAAGTGCCGACGAAAACCAGACCCAGCGAGAGCGCCGCGAACGCCGCCACGTCGATTGGAGTGGAATCATCGGTCACAACAGGAACCAGCAGCTCCTGGACCTCCTCCTTCTGGCACCCAGCATACGCCAGGCCGAGACCCATGATTGCACCAATGCGCACAGAAGAGTTCTCTTTGTTGACGCTCTCGTAAAGCAAACCATACGCTGGATCGCAGTCGTTTCTAACGTTGACGTTGATGAGACCGACGGCAAGCAAACCGCCAGCCACAACCTGCTGCTCCATGCTGTAGAGGTAGTTGTCTACTCTGGGAAGACCGTCTTCTACGTCCCAGAGTAGAATTGATCCAAGGCTTGCCGCAGCGGACATCTTTCCGTGATCCTTGTTCTTGAAAATCCAACTTACGTTTGAACCCGCGCCCGATGACGCACCTTCACCCTCTGTATCTCCCTCCGATGCAGTTAGCAGCTTGTCCTGCCCGAACCCAGCATTCACAAACGCATTCACAAATGTTGCAGCCAGATTAGCGCGGGCGCTGTCAACAGCAGCTCCAGCCGGTGCACGCCCTTCCATCAGGTGCGTCTTATAGATATCCTCAGGCAGCTTTGCCTCCATGACGTCAAGGTCTCTTGCCAGCGTCAAGTAATTCGCGCTGAGGTTCGAGTTGCTCATGATGATTTGAAGTTCCTCTAGCTCGTCTCCATCCTCAATTTCACAAGGCCCTTCGTCCAACCTTAGTGGATGGCCGTGACGCGCAAGCATATAGCACAGCTGTCGCTTCTCCAGCTTGTCGTTGGACGCCAGGAACGTTTTCTCCATGTAATCCTGCAGTCCAAGCCGGCAAGCGACCCGCATCGCATCGGTCAGCTTGCCAACTTTCAAGAAGATCTCGTGGGCAACCTTCAGCACCTCGGAATCCTCTGGTTCAGGCAGATAGCTTGAGCAGCTGAAAAGATAAAGGCACGTGCGCGCATAGTTTCCCTCGTTCACGTGAGGAGCGAGCAGATCAAGTCGCTCGACTTCGATGAGAAGATCCACAGCCTCGGGCTCAGCGTTGTGCTTCATGTGAAAGGGGATCACCTCACTCACGAGTCCCATGAGATCCTCAACATCAGCATCTTTCCCCTCCTTCGCGCTCTCATCCTGGCGTCGGTGGAATTCTGTTCCGATCTCTGAAGCCAGGTTGCGGACGTACTGCGTGAAAGAAAAACGGTGAGTCAGTGGATTTACGTGAGAATCGTGATCGATGTAGGATCCTCAGAGTCGGGAGAGGGAAAAGTCATGCTGAGAGCTTTCTCAGAACGCCAGATCTGAGTGGGACAGGACAGGCTGTGGACCCACCTCATGACCCCAAGTGCCGATGTCTTCGTTAGATCCGAGAAGACGGTATTTCAGCGACTCGGGCATTGCATCATCAATCGGAGCATCGGTCATGGCGAGCAGGGAGATGATGTCAGCGAGTAGTTTCTTGTTTTCACCAGGTTTCAGCTTTGCGTAGGTGTCCTTGAGGGTTTGCAGATGGGGACGAAGGAACTTGAGCGGCTTCGGAACGCTCGTCATGGAGCTGCGAAAAACAAGGACAATCGGATGCTGTCAGTTCATGCGATCTCAATCGATTCCTATGGTAAGACAGATAATCCTTCGTGCTTCGCGCGCACGCGCGCCAGATCACGCGAGCGGACGTGGAAAGAGACTCACCTCGTGGCTGACTTGATCTCGCTTCTCATCGTCTCCATCGCCAGCTTTGCAACACCGGCTTTGGGGTCCGCGCTCCTCACGACCATCAATTCGAGATTTTCTTTGAGCGCCAAATCCTCTTCGGAGAGCTCGACTTCCTTCTTCTCGTCCTTCTTGTCGGCCGCCTTGGCTCCCTTATCGGCTCCATCCTTTTTCTTCTCCTCGGCAGCCTTTTCGCCCATCTTCTCCGGACGAAGAGTTGGTTGCCTGACGGCGACCTCTGCTCTCTCTTATTCTTTCAGGCGTTCACCTAGCCGCCTCGCGACACGGGCAGTCCCAGTGCGTCCAGAAGCACGCCTCGGAATCGAGACAGGCGCTGAGGCTTCTGATCTTTGCCTTGGCGGACGATCGTTGGGAGCACCAGTCCTAGTTTTTTCCCTTTTCAAACTCACAGACCACACACACAGTGCTCATGATCTGACACGGAAAATTTGGAAAAGAAAAAAAGATCACATGACCAATTCACTCTCACGAGATCATAGAGAAACGCATTACGAATGTACCGAAATTATATTTTTTGAGTGCAACGAAGATTTCACATTCGAAGAAAGTCTTCGATTGCCTTGACTGTGAACGAATATTAAATTTAAATTATGCAGCTAATCTGCGGCACCGGCGAGCTGGTCTATCTTCCTGAACTGAAATGGCCATCGTACGTTGTACAGGAACGGGCGGAGGTCGAACCTATTGTCCTCAGGTGAATAATTCTCCGCGTGATAGGACGGCGTCAGCGTGGTCATCTTGTGACGGTTGCAGGAGTAGTAGTAGAAGAAGCTCTTCACCTTCGCGGCGATCTCTGTGGGTGAAGCCCTATCTCGCCATTCGTGCAACAGTCGCTTGAACATTTCAACCGGTCCGAGCCTCGAAATTTTGCGCAGGCGACCATATACTCCGAGCTCCTCGTAAGTCATCCCCATGTCCTCTTCGTCTGTTTGAACGTAGTCGTCACAAATGGGTTCCAACTCAGCAGTGGGCGGTGCCTCCTCAACCTCTGCAAGAGTTGGGTAACCCAACCTGTCTGCCGCCCAACGCAGGAACGACCGAAGGTCTCCCTTGCTGATGCCCCCGATAGGATTTATATCCGCTGAGGAGCAGTCGTACTTTGTCATGTATCCGCGAAGTCCCTCGTCCACGTTTGCGCTTCCAAGAACCAATAAAAACCCACTGCGCCCCCGAACCCAAGGCATCAGTTGAGCCAGCACGAATGAAAGAACCATACGGATCCTTGCCTGAATGTTCTGAAGAGCTAGGTTTTCCACGTTGCTACCTCCGTCGACCCTGAATTTTGGTGTCTTCTGCGTTACAGATCTGAAAAACGCAACGACGGCTGCGACGACGGTATCGATCCTCACATCGAGATGAGACGCTCCAATCTCAGCAGCCAGCGCGGAGGAGCGACTCCTCGTTGCAGCGCTGCTGTTCTCACTGCCCAGGTAGACAGTTTGAAACAAAAGATGGGCCAGCTCTTTTGCGCAGGGAAGGGGATCATTTTCGTCAATTTGGGCAATGCGGCGAACGTCTGCAACGGCGACCTCATCCCCTGATACTGCTGCTGCCGTTGCAAGCTGACACATCGAACCAACAATAGCAGCCGTTGAGGAGCTGTCGGCACCACCAGAAAGAGGCAAGAGATATCCACTTGCACCTGAGCGGCGAAGATAATCCCAGAGCCAACACGCCGGTCCGAGTGCGATTTCTTCTTGAGGTGAATGGTAGCGAATGTCACACGGGGAGTATGGTATCCGAGAGACATCATCATTCGGGCATAAACGAAACGGGACATGTATCATGGGATACTTGTCACCTGCTGAGGCTTGCACCGCCATACTCTGGAAAGCACCTCGAAAACCAACTACAGCATCTAGGTCAACGTTGGCAATGACCACCTCGACTTCTTGAATCGCAAACTGTTCTCCTTGTGCCACAATTTCTCCGTTTACCGCGATGCATGCACAGCCGTCATAATATAGGCGCCCGCCGTCGCATCCACGTTGATTCGCGTACATGTAAACACCACCGCACTTTCCCGTAGCTGAACGAATGAGATCCATCCGAGTGTTTAGCTTACGGAGCTGATGATGACTGCCGCTACCATTGCTGATGACCTCCACTCCGCTAAGTGCCATCTGAATATGTGGGGCGGCCGGGGTGAACAGTTCTTCACAAGTCTCACTTCCCAAGCTGGCGTCGAGGAACTCAAGTGCTGCATCGCCGAAGGGAACGCAGGACTGACCGGTCATGGCAACGATCGCGGGAGGTAACTGATGATCCTCGACCTTCTTTTGGTGTTGCCAGGCCGTGAACCAGCGCGTTTCTCTATAATTCCCGTCGTTTGCGAGGCAGAGCTTGGGGCGAATCAAGAGAATCTTCCGGTTCAGCACGAATACTCTGCAATTATACCGCACCCCTCTGTGAATGACGGGCATACCGACATCGCAAACAATTTCGTCTGTCTCATCTCCATTGAGCAAATCGGCAAGACATTCCCAAGAGTGTTCCGTCGTGTCCAGTTCCAAGAAGTGGTCTTCGCAGCCATATCCTGGCAACTCGAGCTCGGGTCCGACGCGGTATCGGGCACCCCTCCTTTTGGCTGTCGATATCGACGACTTTACGCGAGCCAGGTTACCTTCGAAGTCCAGTGCCCATTGATTGAGAGCACAGGTGGCAAGACACGTTACTCTCATCGCGAGAGAATTCCACCTCACGTCGAGCTCGCAGCCCTTCGTGGCCCCGAGCGACCTTGTTTGCGTCTTCCGCTAGTGTCAAACCGATTCGCGAAAGCCTGGTTTCTCACTAAAAGTTAAGCTGCTCTCACTGGAAAACTCCGGCGGCTTCCCCAGTTTTTCTTGCACAGCGACGTGTCCGTGAACTAGCTGGACTAGTCATCACACCGGACCAGAAGATGATTCATACCGCTCTCTCTTCGCGCCTCTCGTTGCCGCAGTCGCTGACGTCGAAGCCAAGAGCGGGTTCAAGCGGCTCCGGTGCGACGCGGAGGGGCCAACTCCACTTGATCGCCGCTAAGAAAAACAAGCGGAAGGAAGAGCGCAAAGCGCAGAAGAGAGCCGAGACCAAAGCACTCATGGAGAAGCGAGACGAAGACAAGGGAAAAGAAACCTCCGATACTTCTGCGCCTTCCGGCCCTCAGCCGTACGAAGCCACCGCGACGGTGATGCAGTCGTTGACGATATGTGGTTCCTATAAAGACAAAACCGGAGAGAAACTTCTGGACGGTACCATCCTGGTCCAAGAGGCTGCCAAGGCACTGTGGAACGCCCCCTTCGTTTGCGCTAGTCACGATGCGTCTGATGTTTTCAACTACGGTAACAAAGCTGCTCTTTCCTTGTGGCGGCTCTCTTGGGACGAATTCGTTGGCCTGCCGTCCACAAAGTCTGCTGAGGATGACGAAAGCGTGCAGTCTGAGCGAAGGGAGCTTTTGGATAGGGCGGCGAAGGACGGCTACATCAAAGACTACAGCGGTATCAGGCAGACGAGCGACGGTCGTAAGTTCAAAATAAATGGAGCGACTGTGTGGACTATCACCGACAAGGATGGCAAGAAGACTGGACAAGCGGTAAGATTTGACACTTTCTCCTGGTTGGGGGATGACGGCGAGGAAGAGGAGATGATTGTTTGTGAGGGTGGTGAAATTGTGCCCAAGAAATCCATCGCCGCCGACACCTCCTCCGATATGAAAGCGATTCCTTCCGCGGTAGAGGTAGCTGAGGCCTCCGCCGCGGTGGAAGCACAGGCGGCTGAGGTGAGGCGTCTCAAGGAGGAGGATGGCCTTGACAACTCTTCGCCGGCAGTCCAGGCTGGTGTGGCGTCTCTGATGGAGAAGAAGGCCGTGTTAGCGGATCTGGAGGAGAGAATAGCTGCGGCGGCTGATGCCTGAGCGAGAAAGGCAGCGTTGGCGCACGCTGAAATCCGAAATTTAGTACCTTCGTACCTTCGTACCTCGTAATAACCCTTTTGGTCAAAAATGGATCAGATCCCATCAAAGAGGTCGTTTCGTTTCCCTGATGACAGTGCTAATTTCGCCGCCGAGCCGCTTCCGTCCCTGCCTTCTCCACTTGAGGCAGACCGTCACCTTCATATGTGCGCATCACGCACGCGAGAATTTGCAATACATCGAAGCTATCCTGCTGGGTACATAACTTTTACTTCTAATTCTTCGCTCGCTCACGAGACCGGCGGAGAGCCATGACGGTCTTCCAGGTGACGCTTCAGCCGTTCGGGATCTTGAACTCCCTGCGGGGCCGTTTCATGATCCCGTGCGTCGTCACGACCATCCTTCGAATTGGATTATTTTCCCCCAAAAACACGTTCATCTACAAGACGCTCGGTAGGACGCATCGTGATGTTCCCGTTCCCGTTCCTGTGACGGATCTCTACATATGTTGGCTGTTGGTCGTACCACGTCCTTTCCTTGTGTACTGAGAGGATGACTGACTCAGAAATCTCCTGCCCCCAGATTGGTTCACTGTCTTGCTTGCAGCAGGTACGATGATGTTCAGCATCTTGTACTTCGTTGCACTCGAGACTGAGACATACGGGAAACTTCGTTCGGTCTTTGACTCGCGTCCTTGGAGGAACAGGGATCACGTATACCTTCCCGCAAGCTCGGTGTCGCCCGCCTCAGGAGAAGCAAACCTTTGCCCCTTCTCCAACAAGATGGCAAGGGGAACCTGTCCCATCTGCTGTTCGTGCACATCAAGAGACGGCTATCACCATGGCGATCCAAAAAGAATACACGATGTCATCGGAATCGCGATGATCGAGTACGACATGGCTCGCAAAGCTGCGGAGGGTAGAGAAGGTCCACTTATTGCCCGAGTCCAATTGGATACCCTCGTGAGCTATCGAGGGAACTACCTCTTTGGAACAATCAGTCCATCTTGCAAGGGCTGCTTCATTAAGACGTGGTGCTGGAACGTCGCGTATCGCATGACTTGGCAATCCGCGATTCTGGCATTCAACTCCATGCTCTGCACGTTTATATTCTATGCAGACATCACCATATTCTACGCCGACCTTAAAAACATGCTCCTCTGCATTTCGGCTTTTTTCTCTGTTTCGACCCTGTGCATGCAATTCACAATTCTAGCAACTGCTGTGGTGTTCATCATTGAACACCCATTCATGGATGATGATTCACTGCCAAAATGGTTGATGGTAAGATTACACAAAAAGCTTGTGATGAAGTGGATTCACTACTTTGCACTGCCGTCGGCAAAATTTGGCATCCCCGCCACCAGGAAATATTGGAGTTGGTTGACAAAGGCTGACGCTGAGCAGAAGTGACTTCACAAATCGAGGGCGGTGAAAATGGGTTTTAATTCGAAACGATGTTCCTTTCAAGTCATGTACGCGTTAACTTCGCCGATGAATGTTCGTTCCTTCAGTCGAGACCTTGCAATACGAACAACCTTCGTACCTTCGTAATACTTACAGCACAAGGTAAATTTTTTCAGTGACTGTCTGCAACTGCAGTCCAGGCAGAGCTGGATTTTCCTCCACTGTCCCCAGCTTGCTTCCTTCGTGCTTTGGTTGCTCGTACGCCATCTTACACGCGCGTCCGCTCATCGTGGCTCATTATTCTACTTCGTGTTGCCCCTGATTCACCACGTCGAGCTGCCGAACCTCTGGGTCGCCGGGCTGTGGTTGCCAGAATGGGTAAGAGAAGGGGGGGAGGAGGAGACTATGAAGACCAATACGGGGGCGGTTGGAGCGGAGGGCACCGCGATTTCGGCGGGGAATTCCGAGGAGGGCATGGAGGAGGAGGCGGTGGGACCGGAGGTGGCGATGCGGGAGGAGGCAAGCCGGGATCCGGTGTAACATACCAACGACAGCTGCCAAAATTTCTCCAACAGCACAGCCACCTGCTTGGAACCAAGCAAGAAGTCGCCCAGCAGCGGGAAGAATTCTCACAGCTGACTGAGAAGCTTTCAAAGTATGGCGATGAGGACGATGTTGCCAGTGCTGCGAGAAGGGGCCTGGGATCGCATGACACCCCCGCTGTTAATCACAAGGCGGATGCTATGTCGAAAGCTTTTGGTATATCTGCGGAGGATGAAGAGCAAAAGCGATTGTCGCATGAAGAAAAGGCAAAGGGTAATCGTGCTTTCAGCGAAAAGCGGTATGAAGATGCGGTGAAGCATTTCACTCTGTGCATGAAGCTTGATCCAAAAAATCCGGTATTCTTTTCGAACCGTTCGGCTGCACACCTAGCGTTGAAGGTGAGTTCAAACTGTCCGGCTTGAAATCTACTTCTCTACTCACCTTTGCTCTGCTTTCCCAGGATTTTGAGTTGGCACTCGCGGATGGTCGTTCAGCTGTGAAACTCGATGCCGAGTGGGCTAAAGGGTGGGTTCGGGTGGGTGCGGCTTCGTTGGCTCTGCATAGGTATACTGATGCCAGAGAAAGCTACGAGCGAGCCTTGGCCCTTGATGAAGGCAACGAACAGATATCAAAGTATATTAAGGAAGCGAAGGAAGCAGAAGAGTCTTCACTCGCAGCTGGAAAATTCGTATTCCATAGCAGTAAGCGTAAGCGGAAAACAGATGACTCGAGTTCAGCCGTTCCAGCAGGGAAGCGAGTGCAGGACAAAAAGCTATTATCCTTTGACGATGACGCATGATCGCTGCTTTACTGTATCAAACTCTTCCCAAAAATCGTCTAGCTAGCTAGAGCTAGCTAGTCCAGCTCTGTTAACATAGAATTCTCGGGTGGATGGGGCATCTTCGAGTCCATATTGACGTCGTTCTCCTCCATTTTCTCGAAGCGCTTTCGCATTTGACGCAGCTTGGCTGCTTTTTCCTTTCGTTGCTGTTCTCGTAGAACCTTCTGCATGAGGGGTACCTTGTATAGATCCTCAAGATTCGTGATGATAGGGACATCCGGATGCTCCCTAGTCATCCTTTCTTGTGCTGTTTCTTTCTCATCCTCATCCGTGCTGGCCCAACCACCATCATCCCCGTCAAGGGTCACGTATTCTTGTTGTGCAATTTGCTCCCAAAGCTTGACCTGAAAGTAAAATCAGTTCATCAGCTAACACTTAGTGGAATTGAAAGCTTGCAGCAGCACGTAGACAACATCACTAGTTCACTCACTTGGTCATTTGGAGGCAGATCCGAGATTTCAGGTTCCTTGGTCACCTTGTTGACACATTCATTGGGTCCTGAGCTGGGGGAGAATTTGGTTCGTACCTGTCGAATGATCATCCACGATTCATTAGACTACCTTTGCGTTTGAAACCCAAATCGGTCGTACCTCAAGGGAGTATGGGCTCTCGCCGATGGATATCCCGCACGATTCAACGGTCAATCGATAATATCCAGCCTCAGTCGGCGTGTACGTCACAGAGTAGTGTCCGGCCTGAGTCTCTGCAACATCGAAGTCACAAATTTCGTTCGTGCTCGACGCGATCTTGATATCCAGGGGAAGATGATCACTGATTCTCCCAAAGACTGCATTTCCAAACCTGTCGAGTGCTTCCACGGAAAAACATGCCTTTACACCAAGCTCAGCAACACGATGTCCTTCACCCTTTATGTGACAACGTCTCGGAAAGGGGCGGCCAGGAAGTACTTTGACAACATAAGGAGAATCTGCGACGTGCTCGTCAGCGCCAATCATCACTGAACATGTGTATGTCCCAGCAACCTTTGTGGAAAACCTAACCGTATAACTGCCGTTGTCATGATCAATTATCTCTGCGAATGTGTTGTCTTTTGTATCGCTGTTTTCAAAGCACACATAGAAATCATCACCACCGTTCATTCGCCTATGGATATAATATGCGTCAATGTTTTGACAAAACTCAAAGGAGTGGTGATCGAGTGATGAAGAAAACTTACTTGTTTTTGAGCTCATCGCGAGCTTCAATCACAAATATACTTGGTTCGCCGGCGATTCCCCTACTAAGTCCTGGACCATGCACCCTTGTAAATGTTGGATCTGCAGTGCTCTGAAGCCAACAATCATCTTCCCATTCACCCCTGAATTTGGTTCCATCTGCGTACGAGCAAACGCCGTAGCCGTGTCGCATATCTTTTGCCCATTCTCCCTGTCATCACCCCATCAATACATTTTGGAAAACTATGCCAACACAGATGTGAACATACATTGTAAACTTCTTTTGTCGATGCATCCGTGAATTTACCCTTCCCGCATCGTTTTCCGTTGGTCCACTGACCCTCATATACGGATCTACATCGTAAGGTAATCGTCAGAGGGGGTTGAGGTTTAAGATCGAGTCAAGGGTTTCTATCCTCACCCGTCAGGATACAATCGCTTGCCGTTGCCATCTTCAGCTCCTTGTTTCCACTGCCCTTGATAGCGGCCACCAGAAATGGATTTTGAGGTGCCGTATCCCTCTTTCACATCATGCTTCCACATCCCTTCAAATTCTTCATCAGCATCCTTATACCTTCCAGTTCCGTGCCTGTGAATCGGAGGTGTAATAAATAGAAAACAGCTCACTCGGTGCAGGCAGATCCAGCGCACCTCTCGTCACTTTGCCACTCGCCGTCGTACAAAGCACCATCAAAGTAGACGCACTTTCCTTGTCCATGGCGGGCATTTTCGAACCATGAGCCCGTGTACTTGTAAGCGCCCGACAGATGAAATGTTCCCTGTCCGTGGCGCATGTCACCTTTCCATTTTCCGTCATACTCTAGAGATCCGTCTGCAGATGAGTATTTGCCGGACACTTGCACACCTTCCGAAAACTTTCCCTGGAAGTAGCTGTTATCCGCATACGTGTATCGACCACTGCCATCCATGGCATTGTTCTTCCATTCACCTTCGTATAGATCCCCATCGGTGTAAGTTTGCTTTCCCCAGCCCCAGCGTAGATCTTGCTTCCATTCGCCTTCGTACTTGTCCCCGTTGACGTACATGCACATGCCATGACCTTCGGCCTTGTCAACCACCCACTCGCCGTCGTACTCCAGACCGCTGACGTATCTGAGGAGGCCCCTTCCGTGGCGCTTGTCGTCTTTCCACTCCCCATCATACATATCTCCGTTGGAACATTGATGAATGCCCCTGCCATTTCTGATTCTCTCTACAGCTTCTCCCTGCTTTGTCGGGAGAGGTCAGATTTGTGGTCCGAAAGTTGTTGACGTATGAGGACCCAAATCCCTCCTGCTGTGGGAGCGAGAGAAACTCTCCCACGCAGCCAGAAATTGTGTATCTCACCTTGTAAACATCTCCGTTTGTGTAATCTAGCTTTACTTCATTGACGAAACTTGGGAGGTCGAACGCGGAAGGGTGCTCAACAGCACCTGAAGCAGCATCCCCTTCCTCTTCCTCTTCCTCTTCCTCCTCATCTTCTGCATCTTCATCTCCGCTCTCACCAAGCATCGACTGCAATCTGGCCACCTCCCTGCGCAGCTCATCCGTCGACAGCGAGTCAACACCAGGCTCGCTGACGTCGTCATCGTCGATATCGTCCAGGATGATTGCCATTTTGAGCCGAAGTCGGTCGACTATACTTGTGACGGCGGTCGGCTCGGGTAGTCCCCTCTGGGGACGCGAGCGTTTTTACCGGTTGGACTCCCGATTTGCCAGTGCCTCGCGATACTTTTGTAAACCCGAAGGTACGAAGGTACGAAGGTCAAAGGTAGACTACGAAGGCAGCTGGAAATCGTAACTCGAAAAAATTTTCCAAAAAGGTGCCAAATCAAACGAATATTTGGGAAGGAAGGTCCTTTTGCCTGGAGGTGTTGTGGAAATCGAGGGCGTCAATCGGCTCTGCGGCGCGCTCGCCCATGAAGGGCGGCCAAGAGTGTGTCGTTTGTGGTGAGAATACTGCAAAATACAAGTGCCCAGTTTGTCGTGCGCCGTACTGCTCCGTTGCCTGCTGCCGCTCGCACAAAGGTGAGCGCCCCTCGCAACCTGCTTCTTGTTCTGAAAGGAAATTTACTACCGACGAACGAACGAACGAACCTCACATCCTCCCTGTCCTACCGTGCCGAAGAAATACCTTGCTCCAAGCCTGAAGCCGAACGTGAAAGTGTGGGAGAGGAGGGCGCCGGAGCCTGCCCGGTTGCAGCGAAGCCCAAGGAACCGTCTAAGCGACCGAGGGCGAAGTTGCCCTCCGAAGAGGACACCGAAGACGAGGACGGAGCCAGACTGAGGCGCGAGCACCTCATCTCCATCGCATCGAGCGACTCGATTCGCAAGGCTCTCTGTGATCCTCATCTCGTAGAGACACTTGCTCACATTGACGCATCTTCTCAAGCGGAACAGGCCCTCGACACAGCCTGCGAAGACCCAGGATTCCGTGAGTTCACCGAGAAAGTACTGAACATCTTAGATCCAAAGCCTTGAGCCTTCACGACTCTCGTTAGCAAGATGTTCAAGAAGCTCAAAGAGAAGACGGCGGAGTTGAAGGACAGAGCCAAGAAGAAAGTAAGCGATGCAACTGAGCAGAGTAGGAGGTTTCGGGAAAGCATGGAGTCAATCACAGGTGTTGACAAAGCTCGGGAGCGCTTTGCTCATGCACGGAATCCTATTGGCAGCAGCGGTTCTGCTGCTGGACTCGGCGCATTTTCCGGAGCTGCCACGACCCCATCATCGCTAAGCGATGCGTTTTCGAAGATCGGCGCGAGTCCTTATGAAACCAACGGTGTAGATAGAGGACAATCGAAAGCTGAGGCAAGCACCGCAGCCCCTGTCTCGACGAGGAACGGAGGCGCGCGAGATGTGCATTCCGAGGTCGCCCAGGGTTCTTCCTCCGCTCCTGCTGATGAAATCATTTCGACACTTGCACCCGGGTTCTATCTTCCAGAGAGCGATTTCGATCCTCTGAGGCATGTATTACAGTCGATTGTGGAAACAAGTGGGGAATTCACAACAGACACGCTTCACAAGGAAGAGGATCAATTGTCCACAGTCGTCGAGGCTGTGTCAACCCTTCTCTCAAAACAAGTTCTCGATCATTACGGCGAGTTCGTGCAAGGAATGAGTAACATCACTGAATTGACCAACAATCTCGAGCAGAGTTTCGTAATCGTGAAGAATGGACGCAGAAACCTGTCTTCTGCCTCCGATAACGTTGCCGATGCCCTTCGAATCGCGGAGTCTCAGACGCGGAAAAAATCGCTGTTGTCAACCCTGAACATGCTCGTGCTTGTCCAGGAATGCCAAGGATTGGAAGCAAAGATCAAGGACAGTCTTGCGTCATCCTCGTTCACCAAGGCTGTCAATGAATATATCGCGGCCCAGAGAATATTGCAGGTTCTTGACGGACTCAGTTGCGCAGAAAGCTTCAGACAGGATCTGCGCTCACTGCTCTGGGATTTGGTTGCAAAGATGGAGGGGGTTTTGTTCGCAACTTGCGGGGATTTTCAACCGTCGCAGTATCAACCTCTGTTTGATGCGTACATATTACTCGGAGAGCAAGTCAAACCGTTTGGCGATAAGGTGCAGGAATGCTTTCTGCGTACTGTTGAAAGTCAAACAGAAGGTGTTCTGAGACGTTCGTTAGGAAAAGGAGGCGTAACAGTAGAAGAAGAAGTTGCGCATGATGCCAAAATCGGATACAAAGAACTTTGTCAGCAGTTGTCGCCTACGCAGTTTTTCTCGTGTTTCCAAAGGACTTTGGAAGTTTTGTTCGATCTTTTATGCAGTCATCATATGATGTTGCGGTGGCATGAAGCCCAAAAGCAAACGATGAAAAATGGTGATGGGCATGAGAGAGTTCAAGCATGCGAAGCTGTAGGGGCAGCACTCGTCCGCAGCCGCCGAGCAATTGCAGACATGGCGGTAGCTCGTATCTCTGCGCTGCTGCAGGCGTCGTCCGCCCCATCTTCAGGCCAGTTTAAGGCTGTCCTTGACTGGGCTCGAGCTTTCATTGGAGTTGCTGAAGCATTTTCAGGTACGCAGGCCTCTGCCCTTAGAGGCCATCTCGAACGAGCCGGGGATCGTTACTTCGAGTCGTTGCATTCTCAACGCCTTGAGGCTTTGAGCCAAATGTTTGGCCGTGAGTTGTGGGTGAGGCTCCCTGAAGCTGCCGTTCAGCAAGCACGCACAGCACTGCGTGCAGCCGCATCCCGTGGGCAGGGTGGGGGGGTTAAATTTGGAGTTGCTGCCTTCGGAGGTGTTGCTGAGGATGGCAGTGGATTCAACACTTGGATGGAGAAAGGTAATCCATTTATAGAAGGAAGAGACTCATCAGATGCTTCAACATCGTCATTCGATGGAGCAATCAGGCCAGGGCAAAAGGTACCTAGGGCAGAGGATCATGTAGGAGAAGCTGAAGACGAAGAGGAGAATGCAGAAGTGTGCGCAGCATACATCGATGAAGATGAAGACTCAGATGAGAACGATAACAACAATGCAGAGTTTAAGAAGAAAGAACCTGACGTAAGAATTACAGGGAAAGGGTTCTCTGTCCTAGGTGGGTCAGACAGAGACGGAAAAGGACTTTCGGCGCGAAACCCAACGCTTACAGCTTCATCTCTTTATCTGCTCCAGAGTGTCGCTGAATACTTGCGGCTAATGAGGGTACTTACACCGTCGATGCCTGTCATCTTCCAGGGGTTTTGCTCTTTGTTCGAGAGAACTATGGTGCACATATTCGGTGTTTTTGGCCAGCATGCAGCCCTCGAACAAGATTCTGAGAGGATGACACCTCGGTTGCGCTCCATCCTTGTTCAGGCAATGAACGGTTCAACTCTTGCTTCATTTATGCCAGCAGTAGGTGAGGGAGTTGGTGCTGAAGCATCGAGTGTCTTATCTTCAGGGAATCTGTACGGACTGAAGGAGCGTGCGGTTGCACTCGAGTCTCTTTCTTGTATTGCGGATGAGCTGATGGGCCTCAAGCCAGGTCTGAAGCAAGCACTGCCCCACAAGGAAGAACAAAAATTGGAGCGTTTCTTTGGTCAGACGATCAGCAGCGTAGAAGATCTGAGGGAGCACGTATATCGTCATGTCACAGGTTTGCTTCTCAATTTATCTTGGGTAGCAGAGACTATCGGAGACAGTGATAAGCTGAGCGACAAATTGAAGGTCGGGAAGTATGCAAAGAAGGAGATATCGACAGATCACTCCAAGTGGGTGGATGATCTATCGGCTGAGCTGACTCAATTTGGTGCAAAACTTGCCTGCGCTGAGGTAACTACAGAAGCACTGGTGATGCTTTGGGATTTCGCAATAGCTGAGACGGCATCTACAATCGTAGATGGCTTCTCTCGAGTGCGTAAGTGTTCTTCTGAAGGTCGTGCTGGCATGATTCTTGATGTCCAGATGCTCCATGGGAACATCCGTCGCTTGGCACCTCAAGGGACCAAGGAAGACTTCCGAATAGTCGACACTTACGTCAAGGCGTTCTACACGCCACAAGAGGAGATGATGCATTTTTGTCAAACGCACCTAGAGTTTTCACAAACGCAAAAGGTGGCTCTGATAAATCAGATGGCAGGAGCGTTTGGCTGGGCTTCATCCGTCAAAAGTGAAATGATTGCAGGTATCGGGGCGAATGATAGTGATACCTTCGTGTAGATCTTTTGTGATGCACTTTAGAAATCTCTTCCAACCTAAACTACTAGAGACGAGACATCACCGCGTACGATCCACCTACATGCCATCACAAACAGAGAATCCACGTAGAGCACCTAACCTGGCCATTCGAGTTCGCCTACGCAGGTCGTCGAGTTCTCTTGCAGCATCCCTTTCCTTACTCTCGCGGTTGTCTGAAAGTCTGCACTCTTGTTCTTTTGCCTCTCTAATACGATGAAGCTTCATCACTGGTTCAGGCAAGTCCTGATAATTTTTCGCGCAATCGTCCCACATTATTTTGAAGCTGTCCCTGAATAAACTGGTCCATTCAGATTCTGAGTGTTCGTGAGGCTTTGCAAAAAGCTCGATATTCATTTTCTGCAAATAAATGGTGAGAACACCTTCATCTTCATCAAGATCCCAGACGGATTCCTCAACGATGATACGGTGCTGCAAGCATCCTTCCAAAAATACTTCTCCAGTCGCGACGCTTGAGATTTTTAGGCTTTCGCTGCAAATGATTACATCGATTTCTTTCGCCCTGGCACGGAGATTGGGAACCAGGATGCGGATTTCGGAGGCAGATTGTTGCCAGCGATGCGTTCCATCAGATGCCTGAAACCAGACAGTCTCTTCTTTTTCGTTGTAATAAACACGAGCCATGCAAAAAGGATGTTTGTCGACACGTTCGACCGGTGAACCGTCAAATCGAACGAGCGAATATGTTCTGAAGTGGCAAAGAGCGCGCTGAGGGTGAAGTCGGAAGAAAATTCATCAAAGCAGATGACATACTTATAAGGGAGTTCAATTTCTGCAGATGGCTGAGATGCCTCGACGATCGAAGATCGATGAATCTCATTCGACATGCGCTCCTCAACAGATTGTATCTAAAAGGCAGTAAACTTATAACGGCGGAATGGTGAGGGAGATCGTCGTCAAATTTCGCACCAATTCGCTTTGAATCTGTACCCTCTCAATGCGAGCTGTTTGACAATTAAAACATAAATGCGGCACATCTTGCAAACTTCAATCAATAATCACCGGAATGGCTGCAGAAAGGCCCGAGTTCTTCGAGCTTCACGGATGGTAAGTCGTTCAAATATGCCTATATTTTGCTGTGCGTAATGAAGTCTTCAAAATAGTGTATGAAAATAATAGGACCTCTCCAAGAGCTTCATCATTACCGAAATGAAAATGATACATAATCTGCTCTCAAACAGATGAGT
>MDTE01156337.1_pt1 | contig 18805 bp, 23 predicted proteins | sample 811231 | NCBI WGS metagenome assembly MDTE01 (sample SAMN05326651, study PRJNA326480) | marine metagenome | isolation source: seawater | place: Indian Ocean: Red Sea | collected 2010 | reverse complement strand
GTTTATTTAGAGTTAAGAGGAGGCAAACAGTTTTCAATGAACCTGTCAAAAAATAATAACGAAAAAAACAAACAAGAAAAAACCAAAACAAACAACCAGAAAATCATTATAGATTTTATTCCTTCAAAAGAAGATACAGCGTCTCATAAACAAATGGTTAGCGAGATAAAACAGCCTATTTGGAAAAAATATAACTATTAAAATATAAAAAAGTAATTATATATTAATATATGGTTTATGGAGATTTACAGTTTTTTGACATAATTATTTTTGCTATAATTGCTATTTTTATAATTTATAGACTTAGAAGCGTTCTTGGCAAAAGAACAGGGTTTCAAAAAACCCCAGATAAACAAAAGATTGTAGAAGAGAGTATAAACAAAGAAGAATTAAAAATTCCTCAATTAAAAGAAAGCGAACAAAAACTTGAAATTGTATATAAAAAAACAACCTCTTTTGACCATAAAACATTTTTAGAAGGGGCCAAAAAAGCCTTTGAAATCATTATTACCGCCTTTAACAAAGGAGATAAAAACACTCTAAAAGGACTTGTTTCAAAAGATGTTTATCTTGCTTTTGAAAACGCAATAAACAATGGGTCAAACAACCCCAATTCCCAATTTTATTCATTGGTAATTGATGGAATTAATGATGCTAAGGTTGAAAATGGAAAAATAACTATATCTGTAAACTTTATAAGTGAGCAAATTTTAAGTGACAATGAGGAAAATATTGTAAAAAATAAAGACACGTGGGTTTTTGAAAAGCTCGAGAGCTCTAGTGGACCTGCTTGGACACTTGTATCAACATAAAAATTTGAGCTACGAAAATTTAAAAAAAAGAATTAAAAAAAATGAAGGATTTTCAATTAAGCCCTATAAAGACAGACTGGGTTTTTTAACTATAGGTTATGGCCACCTAATCCTAAAAAGTGAAAAACATTTTTTAGAAACTAAAACCAATAAAAAAAAGTTAGAAAAAATATTTCAAGAAGATTTTAGCCAAGCATTAGAGCATTTTAAAATTTTTTTAAAATTTTTTTCATCTAACAAAAGTGAAGCAGAGCTATTAATTGAAATGGTTTTTCAAATTGGAATAAAGGGCGTTCTTAAATTTAAAAAATTATTAAAAAATATGAAAAAGGGCAATAGACATCTTGTTTGTTTTGAAATGATGGACAGCCTTTGGTATAAACAAACCCCAAAAAGAGTAAAAAATTTAATAAATATATTTTTAAAAAATGAATAATAATGATGATCTTTTTTTAAAACACATGAGGGGAGTAAGCCCTATAAAAAAAAACAACAGAGTAAAAAAAGAAGAACCAAAAAACAAAAAACAATTTATAAAAAAAATAACAAAAAAACCTAACGCCGAACCCCCCGCCTTTGACAAAGTTATTAAAAACTCTGAATTTGCTTTAGAAAAAATAGGTTTAAAAAAAGGCATTAAAAAAGGATCGCTCCGGATTGATAAAAAAATAGACTTTCATGGAAAAAACCTATTAGAATCTGAAGAGATATTTACGAGCTCAATTTTAGATAATTATAATATTGGCAATAGATGTTTGTTATTTATAACTGGCAAGGGGCTTAAGTCTAATAATATTAAAAATATAGACAGGCCTAAACTTTATCACAGCGTAATTAGAGCCGCTTTTTTAGAATGGGTAAAATCAAAAAAATTTTCAAAATATATTCTTTCTTTTGAACAGGCTTTTGTAGAACACGGAGGGGGTGGTGCATTTTATGTTTATCTTAGAAAGAAAAAATACTAATTTTCATTAAGCCTAAATATTCTTCCATCAAAATATATATTTATTTTATTGGGTAAATAGTCTTCGCCCCTTTTTTCAAAAATTATTTTTTCAAACTTGTTTCTTTTGTGATCTGCCCATAAATTTGAATAGTTTGAAATCCCAATAACAGTCTCTTTTGTTTTGTTATTAAAAACAGCTTTCATTTTGTAGATTCTTCTTCCATCTATAACTGATGAGATTGTTTCTCCCAATATAATTTGTAAAAAAGAAGTTAGTGGATCGTTGTTATTTCTAACATTAAAAATATCAATTCTTAAGATTTCATTTTCAACGGGCTTTTGTTTTAATGATATTAGTTTATCATTTTGAAAAACCAATTCCATATTTTTGGTTATTTTGTTAGTTTTCCAGAAATGGCTGTATTTACTAGCTATTAATCTGTTGTTTTTAATTATACCTTCTGAAATATATTTTCCTTCAAATCTATATACTTTAGATAAGAGCCCTTCGCTTTTAAGATTTATTTCGTTGAGGTATTTTGTTTCGCTAAGTGTTATTTTCCAATCCACTTTCCCAATTTTTAAACCAGAAACTTTTATAGTAAATTCTTTATGAACAATTTCACCAAAGGCTGGAGCACAAACAAAAAACAGATAAAGAAAAAAACTATTTAAAACTAATTTCATATAACTTTAGCTGTTTAGAACTAAAAATAACATCAAACTCTTTTATTAATTTTCCTTGGTATTTTTTTGATAAATATGAAACATCATTCAAATTACCAAGGAGAAAAAAAGTATCTTTTTGACCACTTCTTAGAGGGGAGCTCATTTGGAAATGGTTGGATATGGGCGTGTTTTCTTCATAAGGCATAAAAACTCTATTTTGTTTTTTTCGCAATTGATAAGAAATATTGGAAAAAACAATTCGATCAGAAACAGCAAGATCTTTTTCATTAATTATTTCAGAGACCTCGTCTACAAAATTATTAATGCCATTTATTCGACTAAACACTTTGCTTTCCGATGAAATCAAAATAGAGGCAAACAAACATATTGCAACAAAATAATTTAAAAAAAAATTTATTTTTATAAGATATGTTTTTTTGTTAACAACAAGCCTAAAAAACATAATAAACACTGAAATTAGAGCAGGAGCAGCCCAATTAGCATTAGCCCTAACAAGAAAGCTTTCTACCAAAACCAAAAACAAAACAGGCATAGAGAACGCTAACAGAAATTTATTTTCAAAATCTAAACTAAAATATTTAATAAAAAAAATGAAAGATATAAACAAAAAAGGCCCTACCATTATAATCTGCGCAATTAAAAATTTTGAAGGCTCATAAATATTAAAATTTAAATTTTCTAAATTTGCATTATCAGAGGTGTGAGAAACAGTTATCCAACCATTTATGAAATTCCACCAAACATTAGGCCCCAAAACTAAAAGAAAAGATAATAAAAAAACAAGAACTCCAACCGGGTTGTTTTTGAAGGCACTAAATGTTTTTTTGTCTATTATTAATAATAAAAAAAGGCATATTAAAAAATAAATAGCAGCATACTTAGCAAGAAATGCTAGGCCCAAAAAAATACCTAATAATAAAAAATTATAAGTAGAATTCATGCTTATTGTTTTTAAAAGCACAACCATTGATATTGCCCAAAACAACAAAAGCAACAAATCTGTAGATATTAAAAAAGAAGATAAGCTTGTTGCTGGTATAATTAAAAAACTAATCGCACATAACCAAGAATTTTTTTTATCAAAAGACAAAGAGACGCAAAGTCCATAAATTGCGAAAGAAATAAAAAAATACACAGCAATAGGAAAGGTTTTTAATGAAAAAAAAGAATCCCCAAACAAACTTGTGTGTCCAAACAAAAACCAGGCTAGTAAAGGTGGTTTTGAGTAATATCCGAGATCAATAGCCTTAGACCACAACCAGTATTGGGCTTCATCTCCATATAGTCCAAAGTTTGTAAAATAAATCGCAGTAATTTTAAACAATATTAGGAAAAATATAGAGAAAGATAGGGCTCTATTTGTCATATATTTTTTTATACAAGGTGAAAAATATTAAGACAGACACAGCTACAATGATTTGAGAAAAAATTATATCACTAAAAAAATGTCCACCAGCAATAATTCTAATAAAGCCCAACAAAAAGCCAAAAGTCAAACCTAGATACAAATAAATATTTTTGTTTGTTAAAAAGTAAAATATTATTAATAAAAACCCAACAGACGAATCCCCCGAAACAAACGAGCAATTTGAAATACATGAATCGCTGATTTTGTACCATGGTGAAAAACTCTCCGATCCTCCAAAAGGCAAAATCTCATTTGGCCTCACCCTTCCCCACATATTTTTTAAAATAATATTTACTATCACCAACAATGTAAGCGTTCCACAAACCCAAACAAAAAATATTTGTGATAGAGAAAATTTATAATAAAAGTAGATTTTTTTTAAGGGTAAAAACTTTCCAATTATTGGCAAAACAAAAATATATAGCAACAAAATTGGAAGTAAAATTTTTCTAAAAAAAATTGAAACAAAATAATAGCTCTGAATCAAGAATTGTTTGTCGCCAAAATAAAAAAGACTACTAACATAAATGTCTATTTCAGGGCCCACTGTTGTAAATATGGCTAATATTAAAAAAACAATTATTGTTTTTGTAAATATAGAAACATTTTTTGCCCTTAGGTTGTTCCAATAAATTTTTGGATAATTATTTTTAACAACAAAATCAAAAACTTTATAAGCTATTATTGCAATAAGCGTTCCTGCAACCACATCTGTAAAAAAATGAGCACCTACCACTACTCTGCTTATTGCTATTAAAAATCCACAAAGATAAAAAAAATACTTTATGCTTGGAAAGATTAGTGAAGAAATTATAACAACAGCTATGATTGTTGAAGAGTGACCAGAAGGAAAAGAATGAAAGGCGGAATCTGTTGTAAAAAAATTGAATTCAAAACTACCATCTAGTAAAGTGTGGTTTGGCCTAGGTCTGCCAACTATATGTTTTATAATTTGAGTAATTACACCAACTATAAACAAATATGTAAATCCAAAAAAACTTAATTTTTGTAAATAAGAATACCTGTTTAATGTTAATAGGCCAGTTATTTTGGATAAATAAGAAAGCAAAAAGACTAAGATTAAAATTATAAAATACCAGAATGAATCACCAACATCAGTTATGCCGACAAAAAATTTTTTTAAATAATCTGATTCAGAACCATAATTATAGTTTGCAAAAAAGGCATATACACTTGTATCAACCTTATAAGTTAAAATAACACATATTAATAAAAGGGCGAATATAATTAGTTCTAATTGTATTTTTTTAATCACAAACAATCGTTAGGTAAGGTTGGTATTAAAATCAATCTTTATAGTATAAATTTAGAGAGATCCTGACTTTTTATCAAGTCCACAAGATTTGTTTCTACAAATTCTTTATTTATTGTTATTTTAGTTGGTCCAATATCAGAGGCATTAAAACTCACCTCTTCTAATAGTTTTTCCATGATTGTGTGTAAGCGTCTGGCCCCAATATTTTCTACATTCTGGTTTATTTCTGTTGCTAGAGAAGCAATAGAGTCAATACCATCTTCATCAAATTCCAAATCCACTTTTTCAGTTCCAAGAAGACCAACATATTGTTTGATAAGGCTGTTTTGAGTTTCTGTAAGAATAAGCTTAAAATCATCTTTTGACAAACTTTCAAGCTCAACGCGTATAGGAAGTCTTCCTTGAAGCTCAGGTAACATATCTGAGGGTTTTGATAGGTGGAAAGCCCCAGAAGCAATAAATAAAATATAGTCTGTCTTTACAACACCATGTTTTGTCGAAACTGCAGTCCCCTCAATAAGAGGTAATAAATCTCTTTGTACACCTTCTCTAGAAACATCTGCACCACTTCTCTCACTTCTAGATGTTATTTTATCAATTTCATCTATAAATACTATGCCGTTTTGTTCAACATCTTCTAATGCTCTTGAGTTTATTTTGTCTTGATCTAATAACTTTTCAGTTTCTTCTTGTAAAAGATAGGCATGAGATTCACTAACAGTCATTTTTTTTATTTTTTTTTGTTTACCAAAACCTTTTCCAAAAACATCACCAAGATTTATCATTCCCATTTGTGACCCAGGCATTCCAGGAATATCCATTGTTGGTAAATTCATTGATGCGTTTGCTGAAACAGGTATTTCCACCTCTTTTTCATTAAGTTCGCCACTTCGAAGTTTTTGTCTAAAGCTTTCCCTTGTTGATTCAGCAGAGGTTTTTGAAACTAGTATATCTAAAATTTTCTCTTCTGCGTTTTTTTCTGCCTTTGCCTTAACCTCTTTGCCCATTTTTTCTTTTGTGTTATTGATGCTAATTTCCACTAAATCTCTGATGATTTGTTCAACATCTCTTCCAACATAGCCCACTTCTGTAAATTTTGTTGCCTCAACCTTTACAAAAGGAGCATCTGCTAATTTTGCAAGACGACGTGATATTTCAGTTTTGCCGCACCCCGTTGGCCCAACCATTAAAATATTTTTGGGCACGATTTCATCTCTTAAATCTTTATCTAATTGCTTTCTTCTCCACCTGTTTCTCAAGGCAACAGAAACAGCCCTTTTTGCATTTTTTTGTCCAATAATAAACTTGTCTAATTCAGAAACTGTTTCTCTTGGACTAAAACTAGACTCCATTACAGCTCTATTGTCTCTGAAATAATATTATGGTTTGTATAGATACAAATATCTGCAGCTATATTTAATGATTCTATAGCCACATCTTTAGCATTCATTTCTGTATTTTTTAAAAGCGCTTTAGCAGCACTGTTAGCATAAGGGCCGCCCGAACCAATGGCTAAAATACCATCATCAGATTCGATCACATCGCCGGTTCCTGATAATAGCAAACTTACATCTTTGTTAGCTACAATCATCATAGCTTCTAGTCTCCTGAGATATCTGTCAGTTCTCCAGTCTTTTGCCAATTCCACACAAGCTCTCATTAATTGATTTTTATATTGATCTAGTTTTGATTCTAGTCTTTCGAACAAAGCAAATGCATCGGCAGTAGATCCTGCAAAACCAGAAATTACAGAGTCATCTTGACCCAATCTTCTAATTTTTTTAACATTTGGTTTCATTATAGTGTTGCCAAAACTAGCTTGACCGTCACCCGCAATTACAACCAAATTATCCTTTCTAATCCCTACAATTGTTGTCATTTTACCATTTTTTTATTTTACTCATTTAAAAATGGCTACTTAATTCTTTTAATCAAGTGATTTGCCTAGAATAATTTATATATCACTGATATTAGGCGTTTTTATGAGAACTGCTATAGTAAATAGAAAGACCAAAGAAACAAGTATTTCTTGTGAAATTAATATTGATGGTAAAGGTCAAAATGAAATTTCGACAGGAATAGGTTTTTTTGACCACATGTTAGAAATTTTTTCTCACCACAGTCTTATCGATATAAAGCTTAAAGCTGACGGGGATACGCATGTAGACTTTCACCATACTGTTGAAGATACTGCATATGCTCTTGCAGAGGCAATAAAAAAATCTATTGGAGAAAAAAAAGGCATTAATAGATATGGTTTTTTTTACATAACAATGGATGAGAGTTTATCAAGAACAGTAATAGACTTCTCTGGTAGACCAGAGTTAGTTTGGAAAGTAAGCTTGGGAATAAAAAAAATAGGCGAAATGGACAGCGAGCTATTCCAAGAATTTTTTAAAGCTTTTTCCAATGAGTCAAGGTGCAACCTACATATAGAAAATTTTTATGGAGACAACAACCATCATATAATTGAATCATGTTTTAAATCATTCGCAAGAAGCATAAGACAGGCGCTTACAGTTGATGAAAGGATTAAAAACATAATACCCTCCTCAAAAGGCATGCTATAAAATAATGAAAAAAAATATAACCATAATAGACTATGGTTCCGGAAATATTTTTTCAGCAAAACAGTCCTTTGCTAAGGTTATAAAAAATAACAACCTAGATGCAGAGGTTTGTATTTCTGGAAATCCCAGAACATTAAAAAACTCATCCCATGTTGTGCTTCCTGGTCAAGGAGCATTTGAAACATGCATGACTGGGCTTAAAAGTATCCCAGGCATGCTTGAAGAGTTAGATAATTTTGTAATTAAACAAAAAAGACCTTTTTTTGGAATTTGTGTAGGAATGCAATTGTTAGCAAATAACAGTTTAGAGAATGGAAACCATAAGGGTTTGGGCTGGGTAAAAGGAACAATAGAAAAGCTTCCCTCTGAACAACTAAAAATGCCCCACATGGGATGGAACTCAATAAAGGTTTTAAATAAAGGCCTTAAAATTAATCCTAAAGAAACAGATTATTATTTTGTTCATAGTTTCTATTTTAACTGTGAAAATAAAGAAAATATTATTGCCGAAACAAACTATGGCATAAATTTTCCTTCTATTGTTAATAAAGAAAATATATATGGCCTTCAGTTCCATCCTGAAAAAAGCTCTTATCAAGGGTTGGATATAATAAAAAGTTTTATTGAGGTATGAATAGTTTAGCAAAAGAAAATATGAATATAGCTGTAGAGAGCTTAAGTGTAATTTCTCAAACTGATCTTGCTGATCTTTGCAATATTACAGAACAAGCAATTAAGGCCGGAGGAGGTTTTGGCTGGTTAACAATTCCGCCCATAGAAACCTTAAAAAAATATTGGAACGGCTTGGTTTTAATTAAATCAAATATTTTAATTGTTGGCAGATTAAATGGCACCATAGCTGGTGCCTCACAAATTTCTTTTAACCCTCCAAACAACGAAGCGCAAAAGAATATTTCCAAAATTCAATCACATTTTGTTGCGCCTTGGGCAAGAGGATATGGCTTAGCTAAAGCCATGATAGACCAGGCTATAAAGATTTCAAAAGAAAATAATAAAAAAAGTATTCAGTTAGATATAAGGGAGACCCAGTTAGCGGCTATACAGCTTTTTGAAAACAAAGGCTTTGCTAAATGGGGGGAAAATCCATCATATGCCTTTATTAATGGAAAAAGAATAAAAGGTTATTATTATTTAAAAGATCTGTAGTGAAAATTTTTCCAGCAATAGACCTTAAAGAAAATAAATGTGTAAGATTGAGTAGAGGAGAAGATAAAACAAGTATTGTTTTTAATGATAGCCCAGTTGATCAAGCAAAATATTTTGAGGACCAGGGGTGTCAACGCTTACACCTTGTTGATCTTGATTCTGCCTTTGGAAGAAACAATATAAACAACGAATCAATAAAAAAAATTAGAGATTGTATATCTATACCAATCCAAATTGGTGGGGGCATAAGATCAGACAGCATAGCTAAAAACTATCTTGATTTAGGTGTGGATTATTTAATTATTGGATCTTTTGCAATTATTAACAGTGAAGAGGTTAAAATATTTGCTAGCAATTATAGAAATAAAATTTATGTGGCGCTTGATATTTTAAATAACAAGATAATGATTAAGGGCTGGGTTGAGGAAAGTGACTACACCCCAACAAAACTTTTTCAAACATATGAGGATTCAAACATAAGAGGATATATTCTTACTGATATTGAAAAGGACGGAATGCTAACAGGGCTAAATCAGGAAATGATTTTAAACAACATATCTTTAACAAAAAAGAATCTTATTGTTGGCGGAGGTCTTAAAAATTATTCAGATTTAAAAAAACTAAGAAAAATAAAATCCAACAATCTTGAAGGAGTCATAGCAGGAAAATCTTTTTATGTTGGAAATATTGATTTAATAGAAGCACAAAAAATATTGGATGAAAATGCTTAAAAAAAGAATCATCCCATGTCTTGATGTTAAAGATGGAAGAGTTGTAAAAGGTATTAACTTTTTAGATTTAGTTGATGCGGGAGATCCTGTTCAGCAAGCAAAATTCTATTCTGAAAATGGTGCAGATGAAATTTGTTTTCTAGATATAAGCGCTTCATTAGAGAACAGAGACACAATAATAAAAATTGTCCAACAAACAGCAGAGGAAGTTTTTATACCCCTTACAGTTGGCGGTGGAGTTAGATCAATCGAGAATATTCAAAGTCTGTTAAAGGCAGGGGCCGATAAGGTTTCAATTAATTCTGCCGCAATAAAAGATCCTAGTATTATTAAAAACTCATCAAAATATTTTGGAAGCCAATGTATAGTTATTGCAGTTGATGTTAAAAAAAATAACAAAAGTTGGAAAGTGCACTCTCATGGAGGAACTAAAAATACAGACATAGACGCTCTTGAGTGGTTGAAAAAAGTTGAGGATTTAGGAGCTGGAGAAATCTTGTTAACTTCAATGGATAAAGATGGCACTAAATCGGGTTTTGATCTAGAAATATTATCTATAGCTAATGAAATATTAACAATACCTGTAATAGCAAGTGGAGGAGTTGGTTCTATTGAGCATTTTTATGAAGGTGTTAAAAGTGGCAAAGCTGACGCCCTGCTTGCCGCATCTGTCTTTCATTTTAATGAATTTAGTATATTGGATGTAAAGAGATATCTTAAAGCAAAAAATATAGAAGTTAGAATTTAAATGAATAACCTGTTTTTAGATTTGTTTTCAATTGTTGAAGAGAGAAAAAAATCAAAATCAAGAAAATCTTACACTTCACAACTTTTCAAAGAAGGTGAAAAGAAGATAGCTCAAAAGTTTGGTGAAGAAAGTGCTGAGCTCATTATAGACTTTTTAAAAGGCACAAAAAAAAGGACTATTGAAGAAGCAGCAGACGTTATTTATCATTTATGTGTTTTGTTAAGTTCAAAAAAAATAACATATAATGATATAAAAAAAGAGTTAGAAAAAAGAAAAAATGTATAATAAAAATAATATTTTTGCTAAGATAATTAGAGGAGAGATCCCCTGTGATAAAGTTTATGAAGATGAAAATTTTTTATTTTTTAATGATATAAATCCAATTTCTAAATTTCATGTTTTGGGAATACCAAAGTCCCAATGTGCTGACTTTTCTGATTTTATTATAAAAAATAACCCTGAAATTATTGCAGATTTTTTCAAGAAAATTAATTTAGTAATTCAAAAACTTGGTATTGATAAAAATGGTTTCAAGATAATTTCAAACTCTGGACAAGATGGTGGTCAAGAAGTTCCTCATTTTCATGTTCATATTTTGGGAGGGGAAAAGATTAGGCTTAGGGTCTAAATGCTATTCTCTTAACATAACATAATTTATAATTTCTTTTACACCCTTAACAGTTTTAATTCCCCCTATTAGTTCTTCTAAAAGTTTTGAGTCTGAGCTAATACCTGCCATGTAAACATTTCCTTGAATTGTTTCAAAATTAAGTGCTATTGATCGCAGGCCAACTGTTTTTGCTGCCAAAGCTCTTACCTGAGTAGTAATCCAAACATCTTTAGCATATTCTTTAAGACCGGCTCTATTTCCAATTTGAATTTCGTTAATTACCTCATTTACACCCTCAACTTCCCAAACCCTTCTAACTGCATCAATCCTTATTTCTTGATTGTCTACAAGGCCTGTTAGAAGAACTCTTCCCTCTAAAACAGTGGTACTTACATCAACAAACAAACCGTCTTGAGAATTAATAAACTTTGCCGCAATATTTACTTTAATAGTTGCATCATCAACAACTGTACCCATGCTTCTTTCGCCCTCTGCTACAACCATGGTTGTTGCGCCGCCAGATGCAAGAATGCCTGCAGGCGAGCACCCAAATATATTAATTAAACAAAATGCTAAAAATAAAACTTTAATATTTTTTTTCATTTTTTATGTCTAGGGCCCTTTTATATAATTCTTTTTTTCCAATATTTCCAATTTTATGTACTATTTCAACGGTGTCGGTCAAAGAAAATTTCTTTAATAATTTCTCTATAATTACTATAATATCAGGACTTGGCTTTAAAAATGATTTATTTTTATTAAGTTTTTCTTCTTCAACCACAATTACAAACTCACCTAAGGAGTTTTTGGAATTTTTATTAAATTCTAAATATACCTCCAATGAAGAGCCAACAAAGACCTTTTCATTTATTTTTGTTAATTCTTTGCACACAGCTATCTTTCGCTCAGGCAATCTTTTAGATAAAATTTCTAAAAATAACAAAATCTTATGACTTGAAATAAAAAAAACAGAAGTGCAGGACGCATTCATTAAATTATCAACAAAATTATCAACACTTTTTTTTGTTTTAGGTACAAATCCGTAAAAAGTAAATTTATTTATAGGGATAGATGAAACTTGAAGAGCGCTAGTTATAGATGATGCCCCAGGCACAACCGTTACATATATTTGGTTTTGAACACAAAATTTAACAAGCTTATACCCAGGATCTGACATAAGAGGCGAGCCAGCATCAGAGATTAAAGAAAGTTTTTTATTTGCCAAGTTTTCTTTAATTTTTTCTATAACAGCCTCTTCATTATAATCATGTAAAGAAATTAATTTCTTTTTAATGCCTAGTTTTGATAGTAGTTTAAGAGAATGTTTTGGATTTTCACATATAATTATATCAGATTCTCTAAGTGTTATTACTCCTCTCGAACTAATATCTCCCAGGTTTCCAATAGGCGTTGACACTATGTATAAACCATTTTTCATAATATTTTTTTTATTCTTTTTTATATTGTTACAATCATGCGCTCCAGTAAATAATTCTGTTCAACAAAAACCAAGCAAAATTGATACTACAATAAAAAATGACATTATAATTAAGCCAAAAACAAAGAAAGAAAAAATATTATTAAAAGAAAAAAACCTAAACAATAATCAATCTTATAAATTTTCTGACAGAAGTTTAAAAAAAAATGTAACAATTATTTTATCTAAAAAAGACAACCAAGAAATTGTAAGCCAATTTATTAACATAGTTGAGTTGGCAGTTTATCAAAAAAAAATAAACAACATTTCTTTTTCAATTAAACTTTATGAGGACAAGGAAGATTTAAATAAATTTCTATTAAACCAGGATTTAGAAGGGAAAATTTTTATAGGACCGCTAAGCTCTTCAGATACTAATTTACTTAAAAATTTTTGTTCCAAAGGGGCTGTTTTCTTTTCATTTTCTTCAAATACAGATCTTGCAAAAGATTGTGTTTTTTTAGTTAATTTTTTCCCAGAAAATGAAATAAAGACTGTTTTTAATTTCTTTCCCAATAACTCTAAAATTGCCCTTCTTTATCCAGAAAATGCATATGGTTTTGGAATAAATGCTATTATTGACAAAATAGCTGATCAGAGCAATTCCATAATTGTTAATAGAGCATCTTATAATACAGACTTAACTAATGCTCCTGATGCAATTAAAGAGCTTGGTAAATATGAGTTGAGAAAATATGAACTTAACAGACAAAAAAAGATACTTGCAAATAAAAAAGACGAGGAGTCAAAAAGAAGACTTATAAAACTAGAGAAATTCCAAACAACAAAAGATTTTGATTTTACACATATACTGATAGCAGATTATGGATTAAGGTTATTGCAAGTGGCCCCACTTTTGCCTTATTATGATATTGATCCAAATGTGGTTAGGTTTGTTGGAACAGGGGCCTGGGATGATAAGGTTTTTTACGATGAACCAAGCTTGAGTGGATCAATATATCCGGGCATCGAATATGATAAAAGACAACAACTAAATGATGACTATCAAGAATTATATAAAGAAGGTCTTTTAAGGATATCAACCTTACCCTTCGATATTGTCGGGTTAATTGATTATTTAATTAATAATAATTATACAATTTCAACTTTTTATGAAATGTTTCTAAAAAGCAATGTAAAGTTTGCCGGAATAGATGGTAATTTTTATTTCTTCGAAAACAAAATAGAAAGAGACCTCCAAATTTTACAGATTGATAGCGGTCTGGCAAAAGTTATATCAAATTAAAAATGATTGTAATTTTGTTATTGCAATTTTCCTATGACTTATAGTGTTTTTTTCTGTTGGTTTCATTTCAGCAAATGTTTTGTTATGGTTCTCGGGGATAAAGATTGGATCGTAACCAAATCCATTTTTACCTTTGGGCTCTAAGGAGACTTTTCCATTTATTTTTCCTAAAAATATTATGTGATGATTCTCTTTTAGTGTTAGAGATATGGCTGTAACAAAAGAGGCTCTATTATTTTTCCTTTTAATCACATGTGAAATAATATATTCAAAAGCTTTTTCGTTATTAGAGAATTTTTCTAAAAATCTTTTTGATTTAACGCCCGGACGATTATTTAATGCCTCAACACAAAATCCAGAATCATCGGCAAAACAAGGCATTTTAAATAATTTTTCTCCATACCCTGATTTAATTTTAGCGTTTGATGCAAAGGTGTCGCCGCTTTCTTTAGGCTCTTTTGCTTTATGACAAGAATTTAAATTATGAATATTTATCTTAGTAAACTTAAAAATTTGTTTTATTTCAATAATTTTTTTTTGATTATGAGAAAAAAATAAAATGTCTTTCAATTTTCTTCCAGAATGTTTTTTTGTTTAGTTATAATTTGATGAATACCAATTTGTGCTAGACTATAGAGTTTTTGATATTGATCTTCGCTAAAGAAAAACTCTTCACCGGTAACTTGAATTTCAGACAATTTTTTATTATCAGAAATAACAAAATTTGCATCAACTTGTGCCGCGGCATCCTCTTCATAATCTAAGTCTAAAAAATGTTTATTGTCAACAATCCCAACAGAAATAGCGGCAACATAATTTTTAATAATTCTATGTTGAATATTATAATTTTTTCTTAACCTTTCTATTGCCTGATATAGTGCAACAAAGCCACCACTTATAGAGGCTGTTCTTGTTCCGCCGTCTGCCTGTATTACATCACAATCAATTTTAATTTGACGCTCGCCAAGTTCTTCTAAATTAATAACAGAGCGGAGACTTCTACCAATTAACCTTTGTATCTCCTGTGTTCGGCCGCTTTGTTTTCCCTTATAAGCCTCTCTTTCAATTCGCGTGTTTGTAGAACGAGGCAACATTCCATATTCTGCTGTAATCCATCCCTTACCAGAGTTTCTAAGCCAAGAAGGTGTTTTTTCATCAATTGAAGCTGTACACATAACATGCGTATTTCCAAACTTTACAAGACATGAACCTTCAGCATGAATACTAACGCCTATTTCAAAGCTAACATCTCTTAGTTGATCAAAATTTCTATCTTTTCTCATTTAATATATCTAATAATTGAATTTTATTATTAATAAACCAATTTATTATACATGAAGAACAATTTGTATTTAGAGCTATCAGACCGCACCAAGCAAATCTTTAAAACGGTTGTAGAAAGTTATTTAGAGACAGGCTTTCCATCTGGGTCTGAGACTGTTTTGAAAAAGGCAGGGTTAGACATTTCATCTGCCTCTATCAGAAACATATTATCAAGTCTGCAAAGAGAAGGATTGTTGTTTTCACCACATACTTCTGCAGGAAGAATACCAACAGATAAAGGCATGAGATTTTTTGTTGATGGACTTTTAGAGTTTGGGAGAATTTCTAAGTCTGAAAAAGAAAATATTGAACAGCTTAGTTCTTCAAAAAGTAAGTCATACCAAGAGGTTTTAGATGAGGCATCAAGAGCAATTTCAGGCTTATCAAATTATGCAGGCATCGTAATCGCGCCAAAATATCAAAAAAACCTTAAACATCTCGAATTTATTAGGCTTAATCAATCTCAGATTATGTCAATTTTAGCATATGAAAATGGAGAAATTGAAAATAGAATAATTGAAGATGCTGGAAAATATAATAACTCACAACTTCTTCAAACATCAAATTATTTAAGTGAAAAATTTAAAAATAAAAATATCAATCAAATAAAAAAAATTATCCAAGATGATTTAATTAGCTCAAGATCAAGTTTAGAAGATATTTCTAATAAACTTATAAAAAAAGGTATTGTTGAAATAGATCCTAAATTAAATAATCCATATATTTTTTTACATGGCCAGTCTAAGCTTTTAGAAGACGAGATAATTTCAAATGATCTAGATCAAATCAGAGAGCTATTTGATGAAATAGAAAAAAAAACCACATTCATAGATATTCTTGAAAATGCTAGTAATGCTGAGGGTGTACAAATTTTTATTGGTTCACAGAATTTTTTATTTAAACACTCTGGTCTTTCTATGGTAATGGCCCCATATAAAAACAAGGAACAAGAAATTATAGGCGCTATTGGAGTTGTTGGTCCAACAAGGTTAAACTATTCAAAGATTGTTCCACTGGTTGATTATACGTCAAAAATTATTGGAAAGGCTGTTAAGTGATGAAAAAGGATAAGGAGAATATTAAAGAGGAAATCAATACAAGCAATGAATCTAAAAATTTAGAAGAAGTCAATAAAGAAAACAAAGATAAAAATAGTAAACAAAAAGGCGAAGAAATCGAAAATACCAAAGAAGAGAGAGTTGAGGAAATAGAAGAAGAGAAGTTGAATGAAGAGATTAGACAATTAAAAGAAGAAAAAATTAGAGTTTTGGCTGAAATGGAAAATCTTCGTAAAAGATTTGATCGAGAAAAAATTGATTCAATTAAATATGGTAGCGTTAATCTTGCAAGAGATGTTTTGTCCCCTAGTGATAATTTAGAAAGAGCATTATCAGCAATTAATAAAGAACAAGACTATCCTCAGTCTATTAAAAAATTAATTGAAGGACTTTTAATGGTAAAGAAAGAACTATCAGCCGCATTAGAAAAAAACGGAATTTCTAGAATTGATACTCTGAATAAAAAATTTGATCCTAAACTTCACCAAGCAATGATGGAAATTGAAAACAATGATTTTGATGAAGGAATTGTCATTCAAGAAATACAAACCGGATATATGATGCATGATAGATTGCTCAGGCCGGCTATGGTAGGGGTTTCGAAAAAAACAAAAAACGATGACGAGGTAGGGGTTAATCAAGATTTAGATTTAGAAAAAAAGGATAACGAAAAAAACCCCAAAAACTAGGAAAAATACATAAATACAAATATTTAAGCTAACTTCTTGTTTTTTTAAACTTTCTTACCATATTCTTTATAGCCGCATATAAGGCAAAGACTTAATCAAAATAGGACTAAATTATTATGGCAAAGGTTATTGGAATAGATCTCGGTACAACAAACTCTTGTGTTGCTGTGATGGATGGAAAAGAAGCAAAAGTTATCGAAAACTCAGAAGGTGCTAGAACAACTCCTTCAATGGTTGCTTTTACAGAGTCTAAAGAAAAACTTGTAGGTCAATCTGCAAAAAGACAGGCTGTTACAAATCCTGAGAATACTCTTTTTGCCATAAAAAGATTAATTGGGAGAAGTTTTGAAGATAAAATAGTAAAAGATGACAGCAGTCTTGTTCCATATAAAATTGTTAAAGGTGATAATGGAGATGCTTGGGTTGAAGCAAGAAGTGATAAATATAGCCCTAGTCAAATCAGTGCATTTGTATTGCAAAAGATGAAAGAAACTGCTGAAAGTTATCTTGGAGAGACTGTTACACAAGCTGTTATAACTGTTCCAGCTTATTTTAATGATGCTCAAAGACAAGCAACAAAAGATGCTGGTAAAATTGCAGGACTAGAGGTTTTAAGAATTATTAATGAACCAACTGCAGCTGCGCTTGCATATGGACTTGATAAAAAAAAATCAGGAACAGTTGCAGTGTATGATTTAGGTGGCGGTACATTTGATATATCAATTTTAGAAATCGGAGATGGTGTTTTTGAAGTAAAATCAACTAATGGAGATACTCATCTGGGTGGAGAAGATTTTGATTTACAAATAATTGATTATCTTGCAGATGAATTTAAAAAAGATAATGGTGTTGATTTAAGATCAGATAAACTTGCACTTCAAAGACTGAAAGAAGCTGCTGAAAAAGCAAAAATTGAATTATCAAGTTCAACTGAGACAGAAGTAAACCTGCCATTCATTACTGCTGATCAAACAGGACCAAAACATCTGACCATAAAATTATCAAGAGCAAAACTTGAAGCAATTATTGATAATTTATTAAGTCAAAGCTTAAAACCATGTGAAAAAGCTTTAAAAGATGCAGGTTTGCAAGCAGCAGATATCGATGATGTTATTCTTGTTGGAGGTATGACAAGAATGCCAAAGGTAACAGAATTAGTAAAAAACTTTTTTGGTAAAGATCCTAACAAAGGCGTTAACCCTGATGAAGTTGTTGCTTCTGGCGCTGCTATACAAGGCGGTGTTTTACAAGGAGATGTTAAGGATGTATTGCTTTTAGATGTAACCCCTTTATCTCTTGGTATTGAAACGTTAGGCGGTGTATTCACACGCTTAATTGAAAAAAATACCACAATTCCAACTAAGAAAAGTCAAGTTTTTTCTACAGCTGAAGACAATCAAAGCGCTGTCACTATAAGAGTATTCCAAGGTGAAAGAGAAATGGCATCTGATAACAAGCTGCTTGGTCAGTTTGATTTAGTTGGAATACCTCCTGCAGCGAGGGGAATGCCACAAATTGAAGTTACTTTTGATATTGATGCAAATGGCATTGTTAATGTGTCAGCAAAAGATAAGTCAACAGGCAAAGAGCAGCAAATTCGCATTCAAGCATCTGGAGGTTTATCAGATGATGAAATAGAAAGAATGGTTAAAGAAGCTGAGGAAAATGCTGAAGAAGACAAGAAAAAAAGAGAGTCAGTGGATATAAAAAATCAAGCAGATAGCTTAATTAATGAAACCGAGAAAAACCTAAATGAACATGGCGATAAAGTTCCTGAAGAAGACAAAAACAAAATAAATGCCGACATAGAAGATCTGAAAAAGGTCAAAGATAGCGATGATATGGAATCTATTAAAGCAAAAACAGAAGCTTTAGTGCAGTCTTCAATGAAACTTGGTGAGGCAATATATAAACAAAACCCTCAAGCTGGAGCAGAGCAACCTGATCCGTCTGGTGAAGAGCCTTCGTCTGATAAAAAAGATGAAAAAGTAGTTGATGCAGAATTTGAAGAAGTAGACGAAGATAAAAAAGATTAATCTTCTTTAATAATATCT
>MDTE01015853.1_pt1 | contig 18807 bp, 15 predicted proteins | sample 811231 | NCBI WGS metagenome assembly MDTE01 (sample SAMN05326651, study PRJNA326480) | marine metagenome | isolation source: seawater | place: Indian Ocean: Red Sea | collected 2010 | reverse complement strand
CCTGGCTACAGACAGGTAGTTCCACGGATAGCTCATCACGATCTCGAGACCCCGTTCCCCGGCCGTCTCGATTAAATCACGACCGTGCGACGCCTCCAGAACCATCGGCTTCTCCAGCACCATATGCAGACCGTGTTCCAGACACGCTCGTGCAACCTCGTGATGCGCCGCGTGCCACACGGCGATCACCACCCCATCCAGCGACTCGTTCGCCAGCAGCTCGCGGTAATCCGTGTAAGTCGTCGACACATCGTAGTGTTCGGCTGCCTTTGCGAGCACCTCGGGCCGGACGTCCGCCAATGCCACAAGCTCGACCTCCGGATCGTTCTTCAGCGTCGGAATGTGGGCGTACGTAGACCACCACCCCGCACCAATAACGGCAACCCTGGCTTTGTTCATCGTGAACCTTCCTCGAACCCTTCCCGTAATCGCCTCATACCTGCTTTCAACCGTTGTCGATTCGGAATATACTGTGGGTCTTCATCTTCGACACCATAGGAAGCGATGTGAAGGCATTCCTGCTGACACTCACAATCTGGCTGTTGTCCGTCCTGCCGTCATTCGCCGATGAGACAGGCACTGAAGGCCTGCGGATGAAATACGAAAATCTCCTGCTCTTCAAAGCAAGTGACTATCAGACAGTGGATGGAGCGGATAGGATCCTCAAGGACTGGCTCGTCCCAAACTTCAGAAAGGCTGTCAGACGGGCCAGAAACTTCACATATGAAGGTGAAGGGAAGCCGGCTTACTTCGACTTCAAAGTCTTTGTGGAAGACACCGTGTCCAATGAACTGCGGCCTCAGGTCGAATCGAACAAACGACTCGACAGGCTGTTCTCGAACGTCCTTCCACACCTTGCCTACGCCTATCGGACACCCGGAGACAACCCGTACTACGGGAGCGACGAAACGCTTCAGCTGTATCTCAAGACATTGGAATACTGTTACGGACGAGGCCTGAACGAACACGCCTGGATCACGGATCACGCAGGCCGAGCCAGTGCCCGAGCGCAGCGTGAGGGAATGATCCGGGCCGGAGGCGACTTTTCCTCCGCAAGCCTGCAATTGGGCGGTTTCGTCCAGTCGATCTTCCTGATGCGTGAGCCGCTTGCCAACGCCGGACTGCTCGACAAATATCGCGCCGTGATGCGCAATCTCGTGGTCAACAACGGAAGCATGTATCCGGCCTTCTACGAGATCGCTCGGGAGGACGCGGGTATCACCCACGGCAACACGGTGCCAGACGAGAAAGCCTACTTCCTGAACGCGGACGGCATGCGACTCTTCGCCGACTACTTCTGGCCCTACTTCCTCCTGATTGAAGACCCGGATGAAAAGGATCGCATGACACGCATCGTCCGGTCGGTCATTGTGATGAACATCGCGAAGAAGGGCGGCACCCAGGACACGATCAAGCCCGATGGCGTCGGCTTCCATCACAATGCGGTTTACGTCGGCGGATACAGCGCATACACCTTCGAGGCCTTCGCTCAGCTGCTCTACCTTCTCTCCGACACCGACCACTACACGACGACGAATCTCGAGGTCGTCAAGGAGGCTCTCCAGAGCTTCCGTGTCATGTCCCAGAAATACACGGTGAGCTCATCCCTGAGCGGTCGCATCATCGGTAGTGATCCCACCGCGGCGGCTGTCGCCATCACCAAAGGGATGTGTCTGCTGGCGCACCCCGACGGATTTGGCGATGCGGACATGCAGGGGCGCTTCGCCGAGTTCTTCGACCCAGGCTACTTCCTGAAGGGTGAGAAGGCCTCGGACTACTTCAAAGGCAGGCGGGGCGTACCGATTCGCGGGCTAGGTATCTACCGTATGATCTCCGACCTTCGCAACACGGACATCACGCCGGCCCCGACGCCCTCGGGCGCCTGGATCAAACCCTATGCGGCCGCAGGCTTCCACCGCCGCGCCGACTGGCTGGTCACGGTGCGCGGATTCAGTCGATACCTCTGGGATTATGAAGGGCCGCTCAACAAGCAGCAGAACAGCTTCGGCCAGAACTGGTCTAGCGGCCTGCTGCAAGTGTTCTCCTCCGGCGATCCGGTGAGTGAGACGGGTTCAGGCTACGACCTGGACAACGGATGGGACTGGTATCACGTGCCCGGCACAACCGCCAGCCACTACCCTATCGAGAGGCGGACGCTCGAGGCCGTTGAGGAGAACCGAAGGCAGCTGGGCATCGACCGGAGAACCGTCCACCGTAACTACAACACCAGAAACTTTGTCGGCGGCGTCAGCCTGGGCGAGCACGGTCTGTTCGTCCAGGACCTCGAAGCAGTACCCTTTCTGTCGCCAACCGACCTGACGGCGCGCAAGAGCACCTTCTTCGTCGGTGACAAGGTGCTGGCAATCGGGTCGCACATATCAGGCGGCACCGAGGCAGATGAAACCCACACCACGCTGTTCCAGACCCGACTGTCGGACCCGGAAACCGTCACGTTGCTGAACGGCCGACAGAGCAACAGCCTCGGTATGACCAAACGTCTGCCGGCGGGACAACCAGCCGCAATGACGGACAACCTCGGGAACAGCTACTACCTCGCCAAGAGCTCTGCCGATCTGGTGGTTTCCCGTCGGGCACAAACGAGCATGACGCCCCGGTACGAGCCTACCCAGGGCGACTACGTTCAGGCCTGGATCGACCACGGCATCAAGCCGCAGGCCGATCACTACCAGTATGTCGTGATCCCCGCGGACACGGGTGCCGTCAAGCTGAGACAACTGGCGGATGATCCATCATCCCTCTACCAGGTCGTTCAATCCGACCGAAACCACGTGGTGAAATTCCCAACAGAGAAGGTCACCGCCTACGCATTCTACGAGCAGATTCCCACGCCTGACCCTCACATCGTGAAATCCGCCGATCTTCAGGCAACGGTCATGACGCAACGGCAGGATGATAGACTCGTGCTGGCCGCGAGCGTTCCCGACCTCGGCTGGGAAACAGATCTCGACGAACTCAGAAGAAGGGGCCTCTCCTACGCCAACAGCCACTACATTCGGCAGGAGGCAAAGACCCACACACTCGCGCTCATCCTGCGAGGAAAGTGGCGACTCGACGACGGCAATGCTGAGTTCTCGCACACCGGTGAAGAAACCCGGCTGGAACTCAGCGGTAAAGATGGTCTGACGGAGATACTGAATCTGACACGAGCAGAATGACGTAACTTGTAGAGCAGCCGCGACCGTTCCGTCTGTGAAACGCTGATGAAGTACGGATGAATCGTTGCTTCAGCAGACTTCACGGAGCAGCCCTGTCGCGCCGAGGGCTATCTTCTCCGACTTCTGAGCGCAGGCTGCGGCGCCGCTTCGTTTCCAGTCGCTGGGCTTCCACCCAGGCGAACGAACGACCACTTCGAGGCGGAACACCCTCGATTCTCTTGGTGCTCTTGGTGTCTTTGGTGGTTGAGCGCCTTTGGTTGCTGATCAGGCCGCGCTGCCACCTCTTCGGTCGAAGCTTTTCAAGCCGAGGTTAACCACCGGCGGGTATTGTGGAGTACGGACATGAAGATCACCGAAATCGAACAGATCACCTTCACCGTCACCACCAGTGGACGCCGAACCAAGTGGGGCTACGGAGAACTCGGCCCTGAACGCGAGGCCCCTCATTCGATCACCCGGATCGCCACCGACGACGGCCAGGAAGGCTACGCGGAGCAAGGCTGGCCAGGTTACTTCTACACCCCACGTCGGGACGAAATCGACGATCTCGTCAAACCCATTCTGATCGGTGAAGACCCCCTGGACCGTGAGCGACTCTGGCAACTCATGTCGCGCCACTACGGATTCACCGAAGGCCTGATCGGCAACATCGACTGCGCCCTCTGGGATCTCGCGGGAAGGATGACCGGATTATCCGTCTCGAGGCTTCTCGGCCGCGCCCGGGGAAAGGTCAAGGCCTACGCGAGCACCGCACCCAACCTCGGAACACCTGAGCAATACGCCCAACACGCCTTGGACTGCAAGGCCGCCGGCTACAAAGCCTACAAGGTCCACGCCAACATCTTCTGGGATCCGACCAAACAGGAAGCTGCACCCGGCCGACCGGCCTACCCCAAAGAGGACGTCGACATCTGTCGCGCCGTTCGTGAAACCGTCGGAGATGACATGGCCCTCATGCTCGATCCCTGGGGCATCTACACCCTGGACGAATCCATCTGGGTCGGCCATCGCCTCGAGGAACTGGACTACACCTTCTTCGAACACCCCATGCACGAACGTCTGGTCGAACCCTACCGCAAGCTGTGCAGCGAACTCCAGATCCCCGTGTGCGGCCCCGAACTCGCTCCTGGCGGCGTGTTCAGCCGTGCCGAGTGGGCCCTGCAACACGCGACGGATATCGGCCGAACCGACATCAACTTCGGCGGCATCACGGGCGTACGGAAGACGGTCGACATGTATGAGGCCCTCGGCATGAAGTGTGAGATCCACGTCGGCGGGTTCGCCAACGCCCAGATCCTCGCCGCCACAGACGCAGACATCTGCGAATACTTCGAGCGAGGTCTGTTGCGACTGGACGAAGTCCACACCTCGACCCCACCCTATCTGAAGGCACCGTGCGACCCCATGGATGGCGACGGCAATGTCCTGCTCTGGGACGGTCCCGGCCTGAGCTGCGAACTCGACTGGGACTACATCAACGATCACCGGGTTGCCGCCTGATTCGTTCTGGAGAAGAGTTGAAGCCAGCGAGTCGCGTTACCGCTGATGCGACCGAAGTGCACAATAGGGGGACACATACATTATGACACCTGAACAACGGTATCTCTTTGACCTCAACGGATTCCTGCATCTCGAGAACGTCCTGAGTGATGCGGAACTGGAAAAGTGTAGAGAGGCCACCGACCGGTATATGAACACCCCTCTGGAGGAACTCCCGCCTGATTTCGGGACGGCGAACAGAATCGGGTATGACCACGGGTTCGCCTGGGACAAAGCTTTGGAAGCCCTGGTGTTTCATCCTGCCTACTGGGTGATCGTTAAAGAACTCACGAACAACAGACCCCGATTAAAATCGGGAACGATGCTGGTCAATCTCCCGGGGCAGGAATACGAGAGTCAGAGGGTCCTTCACTGCGCCAGAGATGACTTCGGCCGGTACGTCACGCAATACGACGTGCGGAACGATCGCATCTTCTGCAACGATTTCGTCATCTTCCCCTACTTCTGGGACGTCAACCCCGGTGATGGCGGCTTGGTCGTGTTACCCGGCTCCCATAAATCAGAGTTCGACCGCCCGAAGACGTTGTTCGACGGGGGCATTCTCGGCGATACGCCACCTCAGTATGCGCTGAACGTGACGCCGAAAGCGGGCGACGTCGTAATCCTGACCGAACTGACCACCCATGGCACCTTGCGCTGGCAGCCGACAGAACGAAAACGTGCGACCCTGATTCTCCGCTATGGACTCCAGTATCTGCCCGGCGGCAAGGGTCCCATGTCCGACACCCTGCGCGAACGGCTGTCTCCCGAAACCGTGGAACTAATGGCACAGGGAGGTTACCAGGACATCAAAGAGATCGTACAAAGGGATGTGGTCACCCTTTCATAGCGCTGTAGCTTGGAAGCCAGCATGCCAAAAAACCTCTTCCTCGACGATCACATCATCGCCGAATCCACCGGCCTGACGCGAACCATGCACAAGCCGAGTAACCGTCGGCTCGTGCTTAAGGCAGACCGCCCCTCCGACGGCGAGAACATCACAACCGCGTCTGCCCCCATGTGGATCCCGGATGAGAACCGCTACCGGATGATCTACGAGGCTCGGGGCGTGAAGGGCCGCTACAAGGAGAAGGCTTACGGTATCGCCGTATCCGACGACGGGCTGAACTGGGAGAAATCCGACCTGGGGATCGTGCAGTATGAAGGGAAGGACACCAACTGGTATACCACGCCGGGCGACGAACGGCTATGGCACGTGATCCACGATCCGGATGACGAAGACGACAGGCGGCGCTACAAAGGGCTGGTCAAGGTGGATGGCAAAGGGCCCTCCGGCCATGGCACGAGCGGTCATCAGCCCGTCATCAGCGCCGACGGTTACCATTGGGAGAAAGTGGACTGTCCTATCCTGCCATCAGGTGACGCGGGTACCCTCACCTACGATCGTGGGAGACGCCGCTATATGGCGCTCATGAAGTATCAGGGCCCGAACGGTCGTACCTACAACCTATCGACCAGCGAAGACTACGTGAACTGGTCGCCCCCCAAACACATCTTCGGGACCGACGACCAGGACCAGCGCGAGGCCTTGGACGTGATCCGAAAACGGATCGCCAATCCGGCGCTCGCGAAACCGATCCTCGTCGAGCCTGACCCGGCACAGGGCTTCACGCGACCAGCCTACTACAAGGATCCCGTCTGGCGCGCCGAGTGCTACAACATGGGCCTTTTCCCCTACGAAGACGTCTACATGGCAATCCTGATGATCTTTTACCCGACGGGTCAGTCGCTCCCCTCCAGACGAAACACCGACGGATTCCATCTTCTGCAGCTCGGCATGACGCGCGACCTGAAGACCTGGGAACGGCTGGGCAACCGTGAGCCGTTCATCGGACCCTCTCCCCTCACGAACGGCCTCGTTGGCAACTATGACCGCCTTCAGCTACAGCCCACAAACGTCCCGATCGACGCAGGCGACCGGTTGCTGTTCTACTACGAAGGAATGAAGCGGCGAGTGCCCCAGCACGACATCTGGACCGACGGCTCTCCGCGCGATCTGTCAACGCTGTCGCCTGAGGAGCAAGCCGACTGGCTGGAGGACACGCACACGGGCATCTACGTCGTGGATCTGCGCAAAGACGGGTTCGTATCGCTTGATGCCTCGGAGGAAGGTTCACTTCTCACGGCACCGCTCTCGCTCGCGGGAACCCAGCTCATGGTGAATGCCGACGCGTCGAAAGGTCGAGTTAAGGTCGAGATCTTGGACGAGCAGTCTCATCCGATTGAGGGATTCGCCGGAGAAGATGCTGCAAATATCTCGGAGGACTGTGTCTCGGTGGTTGCGCAGTTTGGTGGGCAGGGCATTGGGTTGCTGAGCGGACGTCGTGTTCGACTCCGGTTTACGATCAAGAGCGCCAGCGTGTTCTCCTTCTGGTCAGCATAACCCGGACCAGCACCTCGACCGTCACCAAGGGAGGTAACGTGGCAAGATACAACTTCGATCAGATCGTCGACCGCAGAGCGATCAACGCGTCGAAATGGAACGTCGAGGAAGGCATCATCCCGATGTCCATCGCGGACACCGACTTCCTGTCCCCGCCGGAGATCAGCGAGGCCATTAGGGACCGTATCGCCGTGGAAAGCTACGGCTACTCCCGCATGACCGATGCCGACTACGATGCCATCCGCGACTGGATCGGGAAGCATCAGGGTCAACACGTCCCGCGAGAGCATCTTCTTGCAACACCCGGCGTTCTCTACACAATGCGCGCGGTCCTGTATGCGCTGACTGACCCCGGAGACAGCGTGATCGCCCAGACCCCGCTGCATACGCCCTCCATCCGTTCGGCAGCCCTGCGCGACAGAGTCCTGATAAAGAACGAGATGAAGAGCCTCCCGGACGGCGGATACACCTTCGATCTGGACGATTTGGAGCGGTGCCTGGCGGGAGGCGCACGGGTGCTGCTGATGTGTGCGCCCAACAACCCGACCGGGCGCGTCTGGACTCAGGAGGAGCTGTCGGGAGTAGCCGAGCTGGTCAAGGCGCACGATGCGTGGATCGTGTCAGACGAGATCCACCGGGACATCGTCTACAGTGGCAAGCACCACATCCCGATCGCGACTCTGCCGGGCATGGAAGAGCGAACGATCACCGTCTTCTCCACTTCCAAAACCTTCAACATGGGTGGCTTTCACATCGGCTCTGCGATCATCGCCGATCCCAGGCTCCGAGCCGACGTCACCGAGGTGTTCTACGAATACGGCCACTCTTGTGGGAGACCATCCGCCCTATCCATCATCGCCCAGACGGCGGCGTATAGGCACGGGGCTGAATGGCTGGAGGCTCTACTCGAGTACCTGGAAGGCAACGTCAGTCTGGCCCTGGATTACCTGCAGGAAACACCACTGGCCGCCTGCCGGCCTGACGGCACTTTCCTCCTGTGGGTGGACTGCGAGACGCTCAGCATGAACACGGACGAACTCAAGTCATTCTTGCGGGAAAAGGCGCGCATCCTGGCTGCCCCCGGCCATTACTTCGACACGTACGAAATTGACGAGTACAAGGGACCCCAGCTCCACTTTCGTCTGAATATCGCCATGCCGCGCTCACTCATCGAACAGGCGATGGACAAGCTACGGAACGCAGTACTCGCCCTCTGATTCTCTAGTCACGCCAGTCTAACTGACAAAGAAGGATCACCTCAGAGCACGCGAATAGACCCGGGCTTGCCCGATCGCCAGGGAGAGTAGCTCATGGTTCGTCTCTCTTCCATTCCAAGGATCCATATCGCCTTCATTGCAGCCACAGACGTAGAGCCCAATGATCCAGACCGCCCAAAATACAGATGACGACGTCGATCGGATCGTCGACGTCCGGCTGGCCCTCACCTAACCCAAACACGATGCCGGAGCCCGATGACACTCCGTGTTCACCCCGACAATCCCAAGCTCTTCGAGTTCAACGGCCGGCCACTCGTGCTGCTGTGCGCCACCGAGCACTACGGCGCCGTACTCAATCGGCCATTCCGTTTCGAGCGGTACCTCGAAGACGCCGCGAGCAAAGGTCAGACACTGACGCGGCTCTTCACCCTGTTCCGTGAGCTCCAGTCCCCCCTCAATCCTTACTCGACCTGCAAGCCCGAGTCGACGGACTTCGTCACGCCCTTCAAGCGCAGTGGGCCCGGCAAAGCCCTAGATGGCCTGCCTCGCTTCGACCTGACGCAACGAAACGATGAGTATTTCGATCGCCTGGATGCGTTCGTCAAACGCGCCGGCGATTACGGGATCGTGGTCGAGGTCGTCCTGTTCTCCAACACCTACGACGACGAGGTCTGGCAACTGAATCCCCTGCACCCGGACAACAACGTCAACCTGGACGCAGCGCACCCGCTCCGGTGGCAAGACTACGTCACTGAGCGCAATGTCGAGATACTGCACTGGCAGGAGGCCCACGCCCGTAGCATCGTGGAACACACTCAGCAGTATGACAACGTCATCTACGAAATCTGCAACGAGCCCGGATCGTTCCGAACCGATGACGACCTGCCCGGAGCCGACGAAGTAAACGCCTGGCAGTCCCGAATTATCGAACTGGTGCGCAGTATTCAGCGTGAGAGTGGTCGCCAACACCTGATCGCCGGACAGCAGGCGTTCTATTACGATCCCGAGTTTGAGCAGCCAGCCGACCTCACCTTCGACAAGCTCGCCTTTGACGTCGTGAACATGCATCCCCTACCCAACACCAGCTTTCGCGAGCACAGCTACCAAATGGGTGACTTCATGTCCAAGCAGCTCAAGCTCACTGCCGTACGCGACTTCGCCCTGGTGTCATACGGAAGCCCAAAACCGCTGAACTACGATGAGGATAACGTCGCCACCCGCTTTCTCGATCCCGAGGGCTGGACCGTTCACCGCAAGCGGGCGTGGACAACGGCCCTGAGCGGCGCCCATTACGACATGATCGACTTCTCGATCATCCCCGGGCGAGAGACGGGAACGTCGGAGTCCAGTCGCTGCATCCGCACCTGGATGGGTCACCTGTCGCAGTTTATCCATTCTGTGGATCTGGTACATGCTCGCCCGCTGCCGATCGATTGGCTCCTTCGGCAACCCGCGCACACCATCGCTTCCGTGTTGGCCATTGAAGGAGAGGACTACTGCATATACCTCGCCGACGGACGGGAACGCGAGGAAGCGGACCGCGGAGAACCGATCGAGGGCGCCCTGGGAATGACACTGCCGGATGGAGAGTTCACCGTAAGCACGTATGCACCCGAAACCGGCCTCTATTCACCGGCTTTGCCCATGGACGGAGGCTCGATCGTTCTAGATCTTCCCGTTTTCCACCACGACGTCGTCATCCGCATCAGGCGTGCAGACGCACCCTGACAACACCTTCGGAAGGCCGATGAAAACCGAACTACAGGCTGAACAGATCGAGCACTACCAGAGGGAGGGATGGCTCATCGTCGAAGACTTCCTGTCCGCAGACGAGCTGGTATCCCTGAACACGGCCGTGGACGAAGGCGCAGCCACCATGGGTGGCGACAAAGTGAGCGGCGAACATAACGAAGAGATCATCGAGCGTCCGGACACCTACTACGATCAGATCTTCTTCCAGCGCGTCAACCTTTGGCGCGTGAACGACACCATCAAGAGATTCTTCCTCGACCCGGAGCTGGGACGGATGCTCTGCCGTCTGGCCGGTATCGATGGAATACGGGTCTGGCACGATCAGACTCTGCAGAAGCCCCCTTGGGGCAATCCCACGTCGTGGCACATGGACGTCCCCAACTGGTCGTTCCACTCCCGCGATTCCATCTCCATGTGGATCGCGCTAAACGATGCGACGATCCAGAACGGCTGCACGTATTACATGCCGCGATCGCACCGGGCTGGCGACTTCGAACGCAAGGGTGGTTTCGATCCGAACATCGGAGCGTTCTTCGACGAGTATCCGGAATTCCGAGACGTCGAACCGGTGGCCGCTGAGATGAAGGCGGGATCCGTCGTCTTCCACAATAGCCTGATGGCACACGCCGCCGGTCCCAACATGACACCCCAACCCCGTCGTGCCATGACCTGTGCCTACATGCCCGACGGCGCCACCTTCAACGGCATCCAAAACATCCTCTCCAAGGAGCGCTTCGAAAGCCTGGAGATCGGCGACGTCCTCGACGACGATGTGCAGACACCCCTGGTGTGGTCGGCAAGTAGAGCCGAGGACGAGAGTCCGAAATGAACGTCGGGGTTGCCGGTTTACGTTTTGGCATGTCGTGGGCACAGATATTCGATGCGTATGACGAGACAGATTTGATCGCTGTCTGTGACTTGGATGGCGAAAAGCGCGATCGGGCGCGCGAGCAGTTGGGCGTCGAATCACACTACGAATCGTTTGATGATCTCCTGGACGACGATCGGATCGATTCCATCGCCATCTTTACCCCCGCCCCCCTTCACGCAGAACAATCGATTAGGTCGATACAGGCCGGTAAACACGTGCTATGCGCTGTGCCTGCAGTTCTGCAGATGGATGAAGCTAGATCTCTGGTCGAAGTGGTGTCTCGAAGCGACCGTGTCTACATGATGGCGGAGAACTGGGTGTATGAACCTGCATTGGTGCGGGCCCAAGAGCTCTACGGAGAAGGGGCTTTGGGACAAATCTACTATGCTGAAGCCGAGTACTATCACGGCGTGGAAGCCCTCAGACGCCACCCTGATGGCAGTCCCACGTGGCGAAACAGTCTCCACCCTCTGCTCTATCCGACGCACGGAATTTCGCCATATTTGCACATGACGCGTGATAGTTTTACGGAGGCGATGGCGTTCGCCGCTTCGGGACGTGCAGAATTCGCGGATGGATACGAGACGGATTGGATTCAGACCGCGATGTTTCGCACGGAAAGTGGTGGGCTTTTTCGTTTGAGCAACTCGTTTCAGAACGTACACAGGATGAGCCACTTTCTGAGCTTTCACGGCGATGAAGGCTCTTTTGAAACGGGCCGGTTTAGCGAGGCGCGCACTGTGTGTCATTATTCACGAGGTGGTGACAAGGAGTTGATTCGCGAAGTATGCGAGCACACGGATCTGCCACAATTTGGTGACGGTCTGGGACGTGGCCACGGTAAGACGAGCATGCAGATCGTCCTGAATTTCGTGTCGTCGATACGAACGGGCACACAGCCATCAGTGGATTTGATGTTGGCCCTGGACATGACGTTGCCTGGCATTGCGGGCGTCCAGTCGGTGCATTCGGGCAACTGGGAGACCGTGCCCGATCCGAGAACCTGGGTTTGATTCTGGAATCACCCTGCCCGTACCTTTTTGCCGGCAAGTTCCTCCACCAGATGGTGCTCGCATAACGCAGCCGTAGTTCGATCTTTGCGACTCGTCATGAAGGAAGAAATATGTCCAGGGGAACTGTCCCAACCGGCCCGACGGAATACGTTGACGGCAGACCGGTAGCCGAGTTGAGGCTGGACGCCGAAGATGCCGGTCGAGTGTTCGAGCACGGACAGGGCCCGGATCGCTGCGACGCCATGGGCGCCCGCGAGGCCAGTGTCGTCCTCCACGACGGCATCTACCATCTCTTCTACGACGGCGCTGAACCCGGCGTGGGCTGGCTGGCCTGTCTGGCGACGAGCAGCGATCTCGAGAACTGGCAGCGACACGGCAGCATTTTCACCTACGGCGAGGCGGGCCAGCGCGATTCTCATACGGCGACCTCTCCGTGGTTTGTCAGGCACGATGGGCTGTGGCATGCCTACTATGTCGGCTGCACAAAGACGATTGAGCCTCCGGGCTGCGTACCGAACGTTCCTTATTATACGCTAAAGGCGGAGGCCGAGGAGTTGAAAGGCCCGTGGCGCAAACGGTCGATGTGGAGGTCGTGTCGACGGAGCCCGACACCTACCGAAGCGATACGGCAAATCCCGGCTACCTCTTCTGGTATGAGGAGAAACTCTGGACGTTCTTCACCTGCGCACAGAACCTGACGCGACCGGACGGAAGGGTGATCCACACAAGGTCCCTGGGTATGGCGCACGCACCGCACCCGGACGGCCCTTGGACCGTTCTGGACGCGCCGGTCCTGCCCCAGGAAGAACAGATCGAGAACAGCTCACTCTACCACGAGGAATCAAACGGTTGGTGGTTCCTGTTTACCAACCACGTCGGCATCGATGGAAACTGGGACGAATGGACCGACGCCATCTGGGTCTATTGTTCCCGGGATCCTACTTCGTGGGATCCCGGGAACAAGGCGGTCGTTCTGGATGGCCGGAACTGTACCTGGTCGAAGCAGTGTATCGGAATGCCTTCGGTGATCCCTGTGGGTGATCGCCTGGCCATCTTGTATGATGCCCCAGGTGGCGAGCGCACGGGCCACACGAACCGGGACATCGGCCTGGCCTGGCTGGAGCTGCTTCTCTCTCCAACGGCAGAGCAACTGGACAGATCACAACCGGGACCGCACGGGTGAGGTGATGGCTTGATTGTCGATGGACACACACATCTGTTTTCGCTGGATACGGAGCTCTACCCGTTGGCCAATCCGGAGGCGGACTATCGGCCGGAGGCAGATGGGTCGGCTGAGACGCTGAAGCAAGAAATGGACGCGTCAGGCGTCGACCGTGCCCTCACGATTACGGCGGGCTTCTATGGATGGGACAACGCCACCACGATGGATATCCTTCGTGGACGCGTCGACTGGCTGGCTGGCGGCGTGTTGGTTGAACCGGCAAGTGAAGACGGCCCGGATGAGCTCACTCGGCTGGTTGAGGCGGGCGCATCGGGGATCCGTATTCAGCGGCATTTGTTCCACCATCGCAACCTCGATGACCCTGTCAGTACGCCGCTCTGGCGGCGGGCATCCGACCTCAACCTCACGATCGACGTCAACGCATCACACCCCGAATACGGCTGTGTGGAGAACCGGGTCCGAGCGTTTCCGGAGACACGGTTTGTCCTGGATCACTGTGGATACGTGTCGGCGGCGCTGGCGCCCAGCCAAAATACCGTTGAACCGGCGCTTGCCCTTGCTCGCTATCCCAACACCTATGCGAAACTGACATTCCTCCCACTCGCGAGCAAAGAGCCGTTCCCGTTTAACGACGTTCACTGGATGGTGAGGGAGCTGGTCGATGCGTTTGGTCCGGAACGCTGTCTGTTCGGTACCAACTTTCCACAAGCGCAATACAGCCCGCACGTCAGCTACAAACAGATTGTCGCACTCTTCGCGGAGGCGATCGACCTGAGCCCGTCTGAAAGAGAGTGGATACTTGGTGGCACCGCTCTGGGGTTGTGGCGATGGTCGGACGAGAGGACCTGACCTATGCGTATCATCGACGCCCACGTCCACGTTGGCGACAACTACCAACCCATGGCCCCATTCGAGGACACCGGGCGCGTCGACCGACTGTTGCAAGAGATGGATGAATGCGAAGTCGAAAAGGCCGTGATGCTGCCCGTCGTAGCAGACTTCTCTCCCGACAACAACGCCGAGTGCGCACGCTGGGCGCGCCAGCATCCCGACCGTCTGGTCAACGTGGCTGACGTCGCCCTGCACCAAGCGAACGCCGATGAAGACATCGCCCGAGCCCGCGAAGTATACGAAGCCGTCGCCGTGAGCTACTACCCCAGCGACGGCGACATCAGTTGGATGCTCGACCCCGAACGTGAGCCCGTTTGGGAAGCCCTCAAGACCTTCGACCTTCTCTGCAACCTGCACGTCACACCGCCCAACTACTCGACCTTGCTCGAACTCGCACGCCGGCACACCGACCTTCGCTTCGTCTGCAACCACCTCGCGCTGCCCGGCCGCCACTTTGAACCCTCGGACGCCACCTACGGCGGGTTGATAAACGCCCGCGGCTTGCCCAACGTCTACATCAAGGCCTCGGCCTTCTACGCCGCCGCCGCAAACCCCTGGGATTTGCGCTGCCCGCGTGCGCTCGGGTATTTCGCGGCCCTGTTGCGCGACCTCGGCTCCAGCCGTCTGCTCTGGGGTACCGATTGGCCCCCCACCAGTCGCCACCTTACATACCGCCAGGCCCTGGAAATCATCCGAACCGGCGCTGAACTCGAAGACGACGCGCTGGAACTGGTCCTGGGCGCTAACGCCGCACGCGTCTTCGGCATCTGATACGGTCGATCTACGAAATCCGGGCATCAGGGGGCGCAAGGAGGAACTCGGCATAGGATACCCGCATTCTTGCCCGGGTAATTTTCTGAAATGGACTGACGATGCCGCACCCTCACAAATGGGGATTGGGAGTGTCCCCGGACGGAAGGCGCATCCAGAAAGCGGACGGTTCCGACTGGCTCTGGCTTGGGGATACCGCGTGGGCGCTGTTCATCCGTCTGGACAGGGAACAGGTGGATCGATACCTGGAGAAGCGCGCTGACCAGGGCTTCACGGTGATCCAGGCGGTCGCCGTCATGGGATACAGCTTCCCCTGGAACGCCCCGAATGCCTACGGTAACCGTCCATTCCACGACGATGATTGCGCGAGGCCGAACGAATCCTTCTGGGAACACGCCGACTACATCATCGACAAAGCAGGGCACCTCGGGCTGCATGTCGCGCTTCTCCCCGCCTGGGGATCCTTCTGGGGGAAGGAGGCAACGCTCGACTACGCCCGGTGGATTGCCGACCGATACAGGAGCCGAAAGAACATCATCTGGATGAACGGTGGAGATCGCGCTGTCCGAGACGACGCGGCGTTGTTCAACCGGATCGGCAACGTATTCCACGAAACCTGCCCTCAACACCTCACGACGTTCCACCCGAGAGGCGGGGATCCGTCTTCAAGGCACTTCCATAGCGAGGAGTGGCTCCATCTCAACACGAACCAGAGCAGCCACGGCAGCCGTGACATTCGATCCGACGATCAGGTGGATGCCGATTGGGCGTTGGACCCGCCCAAACCGACACTCGACTCAGAGCCGTGCTACGAACGGCACCCGATCAACTGGAAATCGGACACGGGTCAGTTTCTGCCGCACGACGTTCGCCAACTTGCGTATTGGACGATCTTTGCAGGAGCCGCCGGCGTCACCTACGGTCACGTCTGTGTCTGGATCTTCAACGACGCGGAGACCTTCACCTATCCCGAGCACCACAACTCTATCAGTCCCAGCTTGAACTGGTGGGATGAGATCGACAGCGACGGCGCCAACGACATGACGCACCTGATGGATTTGATGATGTCGCGTCCCCACGCGAATCGGAGACCCGCTCAGGAAATCCTCGAAAATGAGCTGGAGGGTTCGGAACGGCTCCGGGCTACACTCGGGAATGGATATGCCTTCGTTTACACGTCCTCGGGTGCTTCTCCTAGGGTCCGTCTCGACACACTGCCTTGGGAACAGAGGACCTGCTGGTGGTATAACCCGAGAGACGGACAGGCCACTCGAATTGAGTCCATCCCTGACAGTGGGAGTCATACCTTCGACCCGCCCGGCGGCAGAGGCCGAGATCACGACTGGGTGTTGGCCATAGACGACGCGAGCCAGGATTTCGGACCGCCTGGCAAGCAGCGCCCGGTTTGATTGTCGTCGTGTGCACACATTCATCCAAAAAAAGAGGGAAAACCAACACGTGAGTTCACCATCAACAACGACAGCGCCCCTCGTCTCTCTCCATACCCACACTGATCTGTCGCTCTGTGCCAAGCCCAACATGACGCTGGACGCGGCGGTGGCCCTCGCAGTAGAGGATGGCTACCACACGTTGGGGTTCACAGACCACATCCACATCGCCGAGGTGACCGATCGGCCGGCTCACGCGCAGCAGCTGCGTGAGTATCGATCCCGGCGGGATGAGGCGAACTGGCCCGTTCGCGTGCTGATCGGTGGGGAGTTCGAGGTGCAGGGAAAAGGGTCGATGGTCGAGTGTGACGAGATTCTCGAAGTCTGCGAGTTTGTCGTGGTCGCGCCCAACCACTACCACCTCCGCTGGGTGGACAGTGTCGGTGACACGTGCGCCGAAACGGCCGCCCACGAACTCGACTGTTTCGAGACGGCGATCAACTGGCCGCATACCGACATCATCGCGCATCCCTATGTCGGCAAGATTCAGAAGCCCGAGCACGAGCCCAACGCCATGTGGGACGCCACCGACAAGAATCGGATCAGAGACCTGATTGCGTTAGCCAAAGAACGCGACGTGGCGATGGAGATTCAGCCCGCCATGTGGTTTCACCCGGATCGGGCCGGTCGCGTGGCAGAGCTCATCGACATGTGGCTCGATGACGGAGGGCTCGTTTCGCTCGGAAGCGATGCCCACACCCTGTCGACGTTGCGGACCTGGGCGGAGCGATACGGTGAGATTGTCGAACGTTTCGACCTCACCACTGAGAAGATGTGGTTGCCTCCCCTGGACAGATGAGCTCCATCGCATTCTCCAACTGTGATGCGAGCGAGGTCGCGATAGATGATCCCCGCTTGGGCTGCAAACCGAGCGATCCGTCTTTCCCAGCGTCATATCACGTTTGGCGTAAGTAACCGGCAAGGAGAGTTAAGTGGCGTGGCAGAACTGGTCAGGCAGCGTAACGGCAGAACCGCAACAGATCGTTTCACCATCGAGCGAATCTGAACTGTCTGAGATCGTTCGGCGCGCGGTTAAGGATGAACAAACGATCCGCGTTGTCGGCACCGGTCATTCCTTCGTTCCCCTTTGCGCGACCGACGGCCTGCTGCTGTCGCTGGACAACTTACAGGGCGTCGTGGCCCTGGACGAATCCCGTGGTGTCGGCACAATTTGGGCCGGGAGCAAGCTCCATCAGCTTGGGGAGCCATTGTTGGAAGCTGGCCTGGCCCTCGAGAACATGGGCGATATCGATCGGCAAAGTCTGGCCGGAGCCATTGGGACGGGTACGCACGGAACCGGCCCCACACTCGGAAACATGTCGACACAGGTCGTTGGCCTCCACATCATCACCGCCACCGGCGACATCATAGAAATCAGCACAACCAACGACCCTGAGCGCATTCACGCTGCCCGGGTCTCTTTGGGCGCACTCGGGATCGTGAGTCGGGTGACGTTGCGACTGCTCCCCGCCTACCGACTGCACGAACGTACGTGGGTCGAGCCTTTTGATAAATGCTTCGCCAGACGCGATGAGCTGATTGCGGCCACCCGCCACTTTGAGTTCTTCTGGAGTCCCCGGGATGATGCGTGCGCCTGCAAAGCACTGCACCCGACTGAAAAGGAATCACACGAGCTGGAAGGGAAGCGTGAAGCTGTCCCGGGCCGCTTGGAACGATACGTGCAGGAAGCGCGGATAGACTTCAGCCATCGCATTTTTCCGTCGGAGCGGAATCGCTTATTCAACGAGATGGAATTCGCCATTCCAGAAGCGGCCGGCCCGGCGTGCATGCAAGACATCCGCCGCCTGATGCTCGAACGATTTCCCGACGTGACGTGGCCGGTTGAGTATCGCACGTTGGGCGGTGATGAAACCTGGCTGAGCCCGGCCTACCAGAGGGACGCTGTCACGATCTCGATTCATCAGGCGGCAGACCTTCCCTATAACGAATTTTTCGCGGCGGCGGAGGAAGTTTTCAGAGCATACGAGGGCCGTCCTCATTGGGGCAAATTGCACGCACAATCTCCGGCAGAACTAGCAGCGCTTTACCCTAGGTGGGAGGCGTTCCAAAAAGTTCGTCAGGCACTGGATCCCCAAGGGTGTTTTCTGAACGACTATTTGCGCGAGATTTTCGCAGTGAACCCTTAACCGTGTGCCTGACTCAGCACCGCTCCTGAGAACCGTTGTCCATAACGGAAGGTTGAGGTGCATCGCCGCTTGGGTAGGATTCCGGACAACAGATATCCGCAGGGGCAGTCCGCGAGAAACAACCTGATGAAGAAAATCGCCGCCATCGTCACCGTCTACCGCCCCCGCTCCCACGCCGACGTCCTGGTCGGCAAGTTCCTCCACGGCTTCCCCACGGACGGCACGCTCCAGACCCCGCGCGTCGAGCTCGCTTCCCTCTACGTCGACCAGATCCCCGACAACGACATAAGCACCACGATCTCCGAACAGTTCGGGGTTCCCGTCTACCCAAGCATCGTCGGCGCCCTCACCCTGGGCGGAGACGAACTGGCCGTCGACGGCGTCCTGCTGATCGG
>MDTE01166867.1_pt1 | contig 18813 bp, 11 predicted proteins | sample 811231 | NCBI WGS metagenome assembly MDTE01 (sample SAMN05326651, study PRJNA326480) | marine metagenome | isolation source: seawater | place: Indian Ocean: Red Sea | collected 2010 | reverse complement strand
TGCATCTGACGGCCATTCAATTCGCCACCTACCGCGAACTCGGTCGAAAGGCGCTGCTCAAGGCAACCGTGCGGGGCGACCGACCCGCCGCCCTCTTCTGGGGGGTCAGCATGGAGGAGGCGTCGCAACGCGAGTGGGAGAAGCAAGCCCTGCAGCTCGAGAAGATCAGGAAGCGTCATCAGGACGATCCGGAAACCCTTGAACAGCAACTCAACCGTCAGCGGGCCAGACTCCGGGCCCGCCCCAACGGAACCCACTACCAGAATCAAGTCAGCGGCGAACGCGCCCGGGCGTCATGGAGCTATGGCGGCGCGAAATACGCTTGGGCGCCTTCGACGGAGCCACCCGCGGTTCCCCAGTCCTTCGACCACGTCGCCGTGATCCCCCCACGGCAACGGCTCATCGTCGAACTGGGCGACCAGCTCCCGGAAGAGGGCCACCTGCGGGTCCGAGTAAGGGCCTCTCGCACCGCTTCGGGGGACGGCCCCATCCCGAGCCTGCAACTGGAATTCGGCTGGCAGGCGAGCAACAACTCCGAGGGCAGCATCCGAATCAGTCGCGAGGACTACCGGATCACGGCCACGCCCGACCAACCTCAATTCTACCAATGGGACGTCCCGTTGAGTGAGATCTACCCGAGAAACTCGGTTCGAAAGATCAAAAAGATGGGGGATATTCCCAGTCCCTCGGAGTTTATCAAATTGGTGAACAGTTCCGTTTCGGAGGGGGACATTCAACTCGACTATGTGGAGGTGACGGCTCCGGTCTACGATCACTGGCCCCCTCAATCGCACCAGCGACTCTTTCTCGGCCTCTCGACGCCATCCGAGGAGTGGCCACATGCCCGCAAGATCCTTTCTCGATTCATGCCCCGGGCCTGGCGCCGTTTGGTGACCGAAAACGAAATCCAACAAAAACTCAACCTCTTCAAACGACTCCGCCCCGATTGTAAGGACTTTCAGGAAGCGATGACGGAGGTCCTTGCCACCGTCCTTGCCTCACCGAAATTCCTCTACCTGATTCAAACCGACTCTCAAACCGACTCGGATCCGCCCGGCGGGTCCGAACTGTCCCATGAAGAACTTGCCTCTCGGCTTGCCGCCTTCCTCTGGTCCAGCGGTCCGGATCGGGAACTGATGATTCTCGCCGCCCTCGGCCGCCTCGCGGACACCGAGGTGCTGACCTCCCAAACCCGACGAATGCTGGCAGACCCCCGGAGCCAACGATTCGCCAAACACTTTGTCAGACAATGGCTGGACCTGCGGCTTTTGGACTTCCTGAGGGTCGATCGTGACGTCCACCCTCGATTCGATGGCGCGCTCAAGGAAGCGATGCAGCAGGAACCGATCGTATTCTTCCAGACGGTCCTGAGGGGGAACCGAAGCGTCCTGGACTTTCTCCACGCTGATTATTCGGTGCTCAACGAGCGACTCGCCCGACACTACGGACTCTCCGGCGTCACAGGGAATCAGTTCCGAACCGTCTCACTTCCCTCGGGAACCGGTCGAGGCGGCCTGATGACCCAGGCAGGACTCCTGGCTATGAACTCCGATGGAACGGACTCGCATCCCCTCAAGCGGGGCATCTGGCTGCTCGAGCGCATCCTCAACGATCCTCCCCCACCCCCACCGCCGGCCGTTCCGGAGATTGATCTCGCCGACCCGGACATCGCCAAATTGAGCCTCAAGGAGCGAATGGAAGACCATCGCAATGACGCCGCCTGCCGTTCGTGCCATTCCAAGATCGATCCTTGGGGAATCGCCTTTGAAAACTTCGATGCCGTGGGTCGGTGGCGGGATCTCATCGACGAGGAGCCAGTCGATGCGTCCAGCGTCCTGTTCAACGGTCAATCCCTCGACGGGATTGATGGGTTGAAACGATATCTCCTCACCCATCGGCAGGATCAATTCTGCCGCTCCCTCGTCTACAAGCTCGCCACCTACGCCCTGGGGCGCCCGCTCTCCTTCGGTGACCGGGCAGCGATCGATCAAATCACTTCCGATCTCCGAAAAAAAGAGGATCGACTCGGCACCCTGATCACGCTTATCGTCACCAGTGAACTATTCCGATCCCAATAACCCCAATAGGCCGAATCGCGATGGGGCATTGAATCTCTCGACCAATTCGAAACCACAAACAGATGAAGACGTCGCTCTCCTCAATCGATCGCCGCAGATTCCTCCGGGGAGCAGGCGTCGCGCTCGCCCTGCCACTCTTCGAAACCTTTTCCAGCAAGGCTTCGTCGGCCTCTTCTCCAGCAAAAAAGCGATTCGCGACCTTCTACCTGCCCGACGGCGTTCCCATGCCTCTCAAGGAGGACCCGGCGTTTCAGGAATGGAGTTGGTTTCCTCATGGCGTGGGCGGCGACTTTCAACTGACCCGGTGCTTGGAACCGCTTGAGCCGTTGCGTCAGGAATTGACCGTCCTCAGCGGCCTCTCGCATCCCGCCGCGAGAAACGTTCACGGACATTCGAACGCCGATCAGTTTCTAACCGGTGCGGCAACCGGAGGTGCCGGGGAGTATCAAAACAGCATCTCGCTCGACCAGCTCTATGCCGAGTCGGTCGGCGAGCAAACCCGCTTCTCATCCCTCGTTCTCTCCACCGATGGCGGCACCGGCACTCCGCGGGGAGCCCACACACTCTCCTTCAACCGAAGCGGCAGGGCGATTCCGGCGGAGCATCGGCCGAAGCGGGTTTTCGATCAGCTCTTTGCCAAGAGCAGCGATGATGCCGCCCGCAAGCTTGCCCTCAGCAAAAGCGCCCTGGACGACCTCCTGGAAGATGCCCGGTCCCTGCAACGGCAACTCTCCGGGAACGATCAGGAGGCCCTGGAGGAATACCTTCAATCGGTTCGGGAAACCGAAGTCAAAGTCGAAAAGGCCAAACGGTGGCTGGACATTCCTTTTGCCCGGCCCAACGTGGACCACCTCGAACTCGACGTCACGCCGGAGGATCCCCGGAATTACCTGCAAACGATGTATGACTTGATTTATCTCGCCTTCAAGACCGATTCCACTCGGGTCGCCACCTATCAACTCGGTCGTGAGAATGGGGTCGGCATTAGCGATTACCTGGGGCGAGCGGTGGGCTTTAAGCTCACTCACCAACTCTCCCATCAAACCAAGGAGCCGGACGGCTTCAAGAACTTCGGCACCTACTGCCGGTTCATCACCGAGGAATTGGCGCGATTCGCCTCCCGACTCAAGTCGACGCCGGAGCCTGGAGGGGAGGGCAACATGCTCGACCATTCGCTCCTGCTCTGGGGTTCTGCCTCGAGCGCGTTCCACTTGTCCCGCAACTATCCGCTCCTGCTGCTCGGGGGCGGGAGCATGGGTTACCGACACGGCCAGTTTCTCAAATACGGTCGGGGGAACGAAGAAAACCAAGCCACATCAGGCATCAGCACCGACGCGGGTTGGCGGGGGAAGATGAATTACGAGGAGCTCCCGCTTGGGAATCTCTATCTCACGATGCTCCAAAAGTTTGGTGTCGAGGCAACCTCGTTCGCGGGGAGCGCCGAAACGTTATCCGAGGTTTGATCGAACCGTCCCTCCGGGCAAGGCTCCGGGATCACCGGCGAACAGAATCGCACACCGAAAAGCGCGACGCATCATGAGTGGGGTCATTGGTCATCTTACCTATGCCATCCTGGGTGCCAAGGCCGCCACCCAGCGGGCTCTGCCCCTCGCCCCTCTCCTCTCCCGACACCAGGCCTCCTACCTCTGTGGCGCCTATCTGGGAGCCGATATTCAAACGCTGCCCAATGGCACCGACGTGGAGACGGGGCTCCCGGTTGGCTATGGAACGCTGCCCTCCCACGTCACGGAAAAGAACGGACGGGCGATTCGTCCCTTCCAATTGATCCACCAAGGAAACCCCTACCATTCCCAGCAACTCGTCGACTTGTTTTACGGACGCAGCCACCTCACCCTCGGTTGGGCATCGAAGGACCTCTCCCTCACGGTTCCCTGGGATCACCTCCCCGACTACGCAGCGGCGGTGATCGCCGATGCGCCCCTCGTTCATGGCCCGGGTGAAAGACCCATCGCCTATCTCTTCGGTTGGATCGCTCACATCGTGGGGGATGCCCTGATCAAGGGGGTCCGCCCCGGTCTCGGGATGACCTTGTTGAATGGGCTCTACACTCCGGAAAACCGTCCCATCCAGGACTTGGTGACGTTTCATGAGATTGGCATCAGGGAACTCAATTTGAATTGGGCGAACCTCCTCCATGATGTGGCCACGGTCCCCGGAGAGGCCATCCAACGACACTACATGCGGAGTGGAACAAGACAGGGCCTGTTGGGGCAACGCTACCCGGTCGGCTGGCAACCTGAGAAAGAAGAGCTCCTCAAGACCCTTCTCGAGGCCAACCGGTGGTACTTTCCTTATTGGATCCGTCAATTGATCGAACAACTGAAACTCACGCGAAACGACCGGGGAATCTGGGAATGCGATTCGTCGCTCAGTCAAAAAGCGGAGAATCTCTCCTATCAGGATATGGTCCAGCTCGCCGAGGAGGCCGGTTTCCGCCACACTCTCTGGCAAATCGGCGAATCCATCGCCGATCTCTTTGAGGCGATCATCGACATCTCGCCGGACACCCACCAGTGGCCCGATCCCGGGACTCCGGATTGGATGGATCTTACCCGACACTGGAAGGCTGGCCGCCCCAAAGGATGAATTCATCGGGGTTCGTCGGTTTCACGTCACCCAGGGAACCGTCGGAAGAAAGCCGGCTTCCTCAGTTTTGTTCAACGAAAAGACCACTCTCCAACGGATTCCACGCCGTCCTATGCATCCCTTGATCAGGGAATACGATTGCCTCGACCAGATCCGGTTGATCCTCGCAAGTCATGTTTCGCCCTCCCAGGATCGCCAGAAACGGATCAGGATTCAGAGTCATCCCCACATCGAGGGCAACCTGTCTTGCTCCCAGGCCGTTGACAGCCGCGCTGATCTACGCTGAAATCCTCTCCCATGACCTCCCCTGCCGAGACCGGCCCTACAGCCGTACTCCCTCGCGAGCCCACCCGCGTTGACCTGAAAGGCCGCTCGGCCCTCGTCACGGGAGCCGCCCGAGGCATCGGCCGCGCCATCGCGGATCGGCTGGTTGCCAACGGAGCCGAGGTGGTCTACGCCGATCTCGACGATTCCGGAGCCCAAGAAGCCGCCCAGGCGGTTGCCAGTGACCGCGCGCTTGCCCAGAAAATGGATGTGACGCGAGAGGATCAAATCCAGCCCGTCGTCGAAACCATGATCGAACGCTTCGGCGGAATCGATATTCTGGTCAACAACGCGGGCGTCAACACCCTGGCGCACCGCGTGAACATCGATCAGTTTCCGACCCAAGAATGGGACCGCATTGTCGAGGTCGACCTGAAGGGGCTCTACCTCGTCACCAAGCGAGTCATCCCTGCCATGCGACCTCGAGACGGTGGCCGCATCATCAATATCGCGTCGGTCGTTGGCCTCGTTCCCCTCCGACTTCAATGCGCCTTTACCGCTGCCAAGGCCGGGGTGGTGAACCTGACCAAAGCATCCGCCCTTGAGCTGGGCCCCGAGGGCATCCTTGTCAATGCGATCGCCCCCGGCTCCGTGATGACGGAAGGCACCAAGAGACTCTTCTACGGTGATGATGGGATGTTTAAGGATTCAGTGAGAAAACTGTTGGACCATATCCCCGTGGGACGGCCCGGCACTCCAGACGAAATTGCCCATGCAGCCCTCTTCCTCGCAGCTCCCGAATCGACCTATATCAATGGGGCCGTCCTCACGGTCGATGGCGGTTGGACGGCGGGTTACACGCGAGAATTCTGAACCCAGTCTTCCCCTTAAGAGAACACACGATGTCCAAGGTCCTCGTCACCGACTACACCTTTGATTCGCTTGAAACCGAACGGGCGATCCTCGAACCGATCGGACTCCGGGTCGACGGCGCACAATGTCGAACCCAGCAGGAGTTGCTCGATCGGGTTGGGGACGTGGAATACTTGATGGTACAATTCGCCCCCGTCGATGCCACGGTCATTGACGCCCTGACCGCCGCCAAGGTCATTGTCCGCTACGGAATCGGCTACGACAATGTAGCCATTGAAGCCGCCCGAAAGAAAGGCATCCCCGTCTGCAACATCCCCGACTACTGCATCGACGAGGTCGCGGATCACACCCTTGCATTCATCCTAGCGGGCACCCGCGCGCTGATTCCCAATGGGAAGCACGTGGCTCAAGGCCAATGGGGCCGGGCCACACCGCTTGAGCGGATGAATCCCCTCCGAGACCTCACCGTCGGATTGCTGGGATTCGGGCGAATCGGCAAGGAAGTGGCCGCACGCCTCAAACCCTTCAAGGCTTCGGTTCTCGTCCATGATCCCGCGGTTGATCCAGCGCTCTTGAATCGGGCGGGTGTGACCGGGGTGGCGTTCGACGCCTTGCTCGAGCGCAGCGACGTCATTTCGTTACACTGTCCCGCCCTGCCCAGCACCCGGCATTTGATTCGAGAGGAGACCATCCGGCAGATGAAGGATGGGGCCGTGCTCATCAACGTCGCCCGCGGGTCCGTCGTGCATACGGACGACCTGACCGATGCCTTGCAATCAGGGAAGCTCGCCTACGCCGCACTTGACGTTCTCGAGACAGAACCGCCCGGGAACGATCATCCCCTTCGCTCCCTTGATAATGTCCTCCTCCATAGTCACCTCGCATCCTCCAGTCCAGCGGCAGCGCACCGACTCCGGTCGACGGCGGCATCCATCGTTGCCGCCGCCGCCCAGGGGCATCCCTTACCCAACGTCGTCAACATGTAGAACGCCCATGAAGCCTCCCCGTTTGATCGTGCTTATCCTTTCATTCACCCTCGGCCTGTTCGCTCCTCTTCGAGTGACGCTTCGGGCAGCGGATCCCGGGATCATTGATTTGTCTCTGACCGTCGCCCGCGACCTCCCCGGCGTTTGGCCTGTGGGCATGACCCCCTACATGGTCACCCAAACACACACCTTCGAACTCGATGGGTTTCGACGGGAGCAGGTCTTGATCGACGAACATACTGGGACCCAATGGGACGCTCCGGCCCACTTCATGCCTCGACCGGGTTCCGGCGCCGAAGGGGCTGGTCCCAACGGGTCGATCACCGGCGACCTCGTCGAACCATGGAAATTCTTCGGAGAAGCCTGTGTCATCGACGTTCACCAAGAGGCGATGAGTGCCGCTCCAGGGGCCAGCTACGTCATTCCCCCCTCAGTCGTGGAACGGTGGGAGGAGAGAAACCGACCTCTGAAGCCCGGAGATATCGTGATCTTTCGGGCCGATTATTCCGACCGATTCTACCGCCCCTTTCCCGAGGGCGATCGTTACGTCAGAAAGGTCCTCGCCAACCAAGCATACGCGTGGGCGGGACCCCATCCCGATACCGTTCGAAGACTCGGTGCCCGGGGCGTCTGGGCATTCGCCTGCGACGGGCCGAGTCTGGGTCCGGTCCCTGATTTCGCCGTTGCGACGCACCTGGCTGCGGCCCAACTCGGGATGATTGGAACCGAAGGGGGAACCCAATTCGGAAGACTTCCAAGGACCGGTGCTCTTTACGCGATGGTGCCCGCCAATCACGCCGGCGGTTCCGGCGGTGAAGCCCGCGCCTTCGCCATCACCCATGCCCCTCTCGCAGCGAAGCTGATCTCCAAGGTTCGCCAAAAACGCGTTGCCGATCTGAGCGTGGTGCTTGCCGACGATCTCCCCGTCACCTGGCAAGGGTTCGCTCCCGGGAGAGAAGCAGCCCGATACATCGGCAAAACTCTCAATGAGTTCAACCCCGCACGAGGCATGTATTTCGCACGCACGCACGTCCTCGACACCCAGGTGGGCACCCACTGCGCGACATCCGCTCACATCCTTCCGCCCAAGGGATTCCGGCGGTCCCAGTGGCCGGAACCCAGACGGACCTGGTTGAGAGCCTTTCAAAAGAAATACCACCGCCTCCCGACAGGAGGCCAAACCGTCGATGAGGTTCCCTTGAATCGATTTCAAGGCCGAGCGAGAGTCCTGGATTTGAGATCGGTCGCCCATTCCACTCGCCCCGAGGATTGGCCCGCCTCCCCGGTGATCACCCGAGGGCATCTCCAGGCCGCGGAAGCGAAAACCACCCCGCTCGAAGCGGGGGACGTGGTTCTTCTTCGAACCGGCTACGTCGATACCTATTTCAAACCCATTCCCCACGCGAATCGTTTCTTCGCTGACCCCCTTGCCGGCACCGTCGAAGGCTGGCCCGCACTCGGTTTGGACGCCCTGAACGACCTGATCGACAGGGGCATTCGGTGTATCGGAATCGACGCTCCCACCGCCGGGGGGATTGACCCCAAACACGCGCAATTCCTCTATTGGCTGGCCGCCAGCCGCGGCGTCCACCTGGTCGAGTTTCTCCAAAACCTGGATTCCATCGAAAACGAGGCCGAGGCCTATTTCATTTTCGCACCCATGAAGATCCGTGACACCACCGGTGGCTACGGACGCGCCCTCGCCATTTATTGAAGCTGGGCATGGCCGAACTCAACTCCACCTCCGAAGACGCCGGTTCGATTCCGGAAACTTGTCTCCCGAAATGGGAGGTCACCGATTTGCCTCACCCCAAACCGCTGACCTGGCGGAACTGGACCGGCTTCATCGGTCCTGGAATCGTGATGTGCGGCATGCAAACGGCCGGAGGAGAATGGCTCCTGGGTGCGGAAATCACCGCCAAATACGGCGGCAGCCTGATGTGGATCGCCCTTGTCGCGATTGTTTGCCAGTTATTCTACAACCTGGAATGCGGGCGATACGCCCTCGCCACCGGGGAACCGGTGACCACTGGCATGATGCGACGACGACCCGGTCCGCTGTTTTGGATCGGATGCCTGCTTCTCCTCAATACCAGTGCCTTCATTCCCGGCCTGTCGACCACAGCGGCAGCGGTGGTGGTGGCCATGATCGAAGGCCGGCCGCTGACCGAGGCCGATGCCGGCACGGTCACGATCTATGCCTATGTACTCCTGGGATTCATCACGGTTCCCATCCTCTTCGGAGGAAAGATCTACAACACCATGCAGGCGGTCTTCACGGGAAAGGTCATCATCGTCTTGCTCTACTGTTTCATCATGGGAATCCTCTTCGTCAGCGCCGAGAACTGGGGACGCGTCTTTTCCGGCTTTTTTAAGTTCGGGAACGTGCCCGTTGTGCGAGCCGAAGATACCAATGGCAACGGAAAACTCGACGCGGGGGAGGATTTTGACGGGGACGGCCATCTTGATGTCATTGAACCCGCAGAGCGCGATCAATCCGGTGCCATCGTTCAATTCGAGGATCTCGACGGCGATGGAAAATGGGATGGGGAAAACGTCGGGAATGTCTTCCTCTCCCTGGCCCGCGACGGCTCCTTCCCCCTCCTGCTGCTCAGCCAAATCGCTCTCATCGGGGCCTTCGCCGGATACGCCGGCGGCGGCGGCCTGGGCAACTCACTCTATTCCAACTACGTCCGCGACAAAGGATGGGGCATGGGCAGCAAAGTCGGCGCCATTCCCAGTGCGATCGGGGGACGGAAATTGACGCTTAGCCATCTCGGAAAGGTGTTTCCCCTGACCTCCAAGAACCTCAAACGGTGGCACGAATGGTGGAAGTACATCCGAGCCGATCAACTGCTCGTTTGGGGCCCGGGATGTGTCATGGGGATGGCCTTGCCTGCCCTGATTTCCCTCCAGTTCTCTCCTCATTCCGAGCTCTATCACAACACGGAACGACTCGGATTCAACCAAGGTGTCATCATGGCCGATGGTATCCGCAACGCTCCTCAATTCTCCGCCGGAACCGCTGATCTGCTCTGGATGATGACGCTCTTCGTCGGGTTAGTCGTGCTTCTTCCAAGCCAGATGTCCATCATCGAGGATGTCTGTCGCCGCTGGACCGATATTATTTGGTCGGGCAATCGACACGTTCGCGAGAAAATGGCGACCCACCAGATCAAACGGATCTACTACTCGATTCTTCTGGTTTACGTGATCTGGAGCTTCTTTTGCGCCTGGCTGTTCACAACCTACGGCAAACCCAAGACGATGGTGCTGATTATCGCCAACTTCAACAACCTCGCCCTCGGCGTCACGGCGCTGCTGATTCTCTGGAACAATTGCTACTTGTTACCCAAGCTCCTCCGACCGGGTTGGTTTTCCCGCCTTGGAATGGTCGCCTGTGCATGCTTCTATCTCAGCCTCGCTTTTCTCGTATTCTATCAAAAACAATGGCCGGTATTGAAATCATGGTTCGGATTGGGTTAATAAAGACCCACCCTCGAGCCAAGGGCATGCACGACGCCAAGTCACGTCGCCAACCGCCAAGCCAAACATGACCTCAGATCGTCTCAACGAACCCGGGCAACACGACCTCTACCGTGTGATGCAGTTGATTCGGCGGACGGAATTGCGCCTGGCCAAATCGTGTCAGCAGGGTCTCGTTCACGGAGCCTGTCATACTTATGTGGGACAGGAGGCGGTTGCCGCCGGGGTTTGCGCTCCCCTTCGAAAGGACGATGTCATCTTCAGCACCCATCGGGGGCATGGCCACGCCCTGGCGAAGGGCGTCCCCCCGGAACAACTGATCGCCGAGCTCTACGGCCGGCAATCGGGATGCTCCTTTGGACGGGGGGGCAGCATGCATTTATTTTCTCCCGAGCGAGGGCTTCTCGGGACCAGCGGGATCGTCGGCCCCAGCATGCTTCAAGCGACGGGGGCCGGCTACAGTTTCAAGGTCCTCCAGACCGACCGCGTCGCAGTCGCGTTCTTTGGAGACGGCGCGGTCAACAACGGCGCCTTTCACGAAGCCCTCAATATGGCCAGCATCTGGAACCTTCCGGTTCTCTTTGTTTGCGAAAACAACGGATTCGCCACGGAAATCCCCTTCGGCTATGCCAGCGGCAATCCCAGCGTGGCCGATCGGGGATCGAGCTACGGAATCGAAGCCGTCCAAGTGGACGGCAACAATGTCACTGCCGTCTATCAAACCACCGTTCAAGCCCTTGAACGCGCCCGGGGTGGCGAGGGAGCCACGCTCATCGAGTGCGTCACTTATCGGACCCGCGCTCATGCAGAGGGCATGGGGGATTTCACCTATCGCAGCCGGGAGGAGGTCGATTCCTGGAAGGATCGATGCCCCATCCTGGCCCTGAGAAACCAGCTCGAAAACACCGCCCCACTCGATTCCATCGATTCCGAAATTCAAACCGTCGTCGATGAAGCCCACGAGGCGGCCCAAGCCGCCCCCTATCCTCACCCGGAAACAGCCACCCTGCATGTCTACGGGAACCCGAAGCCCTCTGCCTCGGACCGGTTCACTCCCACCGAACCCACCCTCGAATCCCACCGGTCCAGCGGAAGCCCGGCCCGCGAGATCAGCTTTGTGGAAGCGACTTGGGAAGCCCTCGCCGATGCGATGGAACATGATCCCTCCATCTTTGTTCTCGGCGAAGGCATCGGAAAGCGGGGAGGTAATTTCAACACCACTGCCGGTCTCTACGACCGGTATGGACCGGTTCGACTCTGTGACACCCCGATCTGCGAGCGGGGCTTCGTCGGGCTGAGCGTCGGCGCAGCCATGGCGGGAGGTCGTCCGGTGGTCGATTTTATGTTCGCCGATTTCATCCTCGACGGCGTCGGGGAGATCCTCAACCAAATGGCCAAGATGCAGTACATGTCATCGGGACGACTGACGATGCCCGTCTTGCTGCGTGGCTGTATCGGCATCGGGCATTCGGCCGCAACCCACCACTCAGGAAATTACTACGCGCTCTACGCCCAGTTTCCCGGACTCCGGGTGGTGGTCCCTTCCACCCCCTATGACGCCAAAGGCCTTTTCACCCGGGCGCTGAACAGCCCGGATCCGGTTCTCTTTTTAGAACATCGCGAACTGCTCCAGGACAAGAGTCCCGTCCCCGAGACACCTTATCAATTGCCATTCGGCCAATCGGCCATCGTTCGCCCGGGGGACCACGTCACGATCGTCGCCTTGGCAGCCATGGTTCGAAAGTGCGCGACCGCGGCCCAGCAACTGGAGGCCGAGGGGGTCTCGGTCGAAATCATCGACCCCCGAACCATCGCTCCCCTAGACGCTCAGACCATCGTCGATTCCCTCGAGAAAACAGGGCGACTCTTGGTCGTCGATGAGGCCTTTGAGTCCTACGGTTTTGGAGCCGAGATCGCCGCCCAGGTCGGGCGCTTGGGTTTCAACCATCTCGATGCCCCGATTCATCGACTCAACGGGGCATCGACACCGACCCCCTACAGCCCCTCACTGGAAAAAGCAATCGTACCCCAAGTGGAAGAGATCATTCATGCCGTCCGCAACCTGTTGGAGGAATAGCACCCATGGCCATTGAAATCACCGTCCCCCGACTCGGGTGGTCAATGGACGAGGGGATCTTCGTCGGATGGCTCAAGGGCGAAGGCGATGCCGTCGAGGAGGGCGACTTGCTCTTCGAGCTGGAGGGAGACAAGGCAAAACAAGAAGTCGAATCATTCGACAACGGCATCCTGCGGCTGCCGCCCGACGCCCCGGAGCCCGGGGACCCGGTTCAGGTTGGTCAATGTCTCGGTTTCCTTTGTGGAAACGACGAGTCGACGCCTCGTCGCTGTTCGCCCGACCCCAATGCTTCCGACGAACCGCAACCCCCTGAACCCCCAACTCAAACCGCACCCGAATCCTCATCAACTTCAGGACCTAACCGGACCGCTCCTCCGTCATCCCGCGACAAGATTCGGATCCCGGTGAGCCCCCGAGCGGCCGCCCGAGCGGTCGAACTCGGGGTCGATTTAAACGCCGTCCAGGGGACGGGGCGGGACGGACGCATTCGAGAACGGGATGTCCTTGCCTCCGCGGAAGGACGGCTCCTTCCGAAGCCCCAGCCCGCTTCTCCCACCCGTCGGCAGATTGCGGCTCGGATGCTGGAGGGAGCGCATGAAGGCGCGCCCGTCACGCTGATCACGAAAGCCGATGCCACCGAACTGGTCCGGATCAGGCAAGAAGGAAAAGCATCCGGGATTCCGATGCTTCCCAGTCTGACGGCCATGTTCATCCGGCTGGTGGCCAAGGCCCTCGAGTCCCATCGCGACCTGCTGAGTCAGTGGGCAAAGGAGGGCATCCGGCAAGTGGAGGAGATTCATCTCGCCACCGCCGTTGACACTCCAGAGGGCCTCCTCGCCCCCGTCCTCCGCGATAGCAACACCCTCCCCCTCGACGCGCTCTCCACCGTCCTTCAGGACCTCATTGAGCGGGCTCGTTCTGGGGACTTGGCTCCCAGGGAACTTCATGGCGGAACCTTTACGGTCACCAACCTAGGAGCATACCCGGTCGACGGATTCACCCCGATCCTCAATCCACCGCAAAGCGCCATCCTGGGAATCGGACGCATTCAATCCGCTCCCGCCGCCAGGGACGGCGCCCTCGTCATTCGGGAAGAGGTGACGCTGAGCCTCACGTTCGATCATCGGGTTCATGACGGCGCCAAGGCCTCCCAGTTCCTGGCAACCCTGACCGGCCTCATCGACCAACCCCGGGTTGCCCTGGATTCAGAACGAACCGAGGCCCTATCTTAGAGTGAGGGTTCCCCCATCCACCGGAAACGCTCCTCCGGTGACAAAACTAGCCTCGTCACTGCAGAGATACTGCGCCGCCGAGGCGATCTCATCTGGCTTGCCCATTCTCCCGATCGGTTGAGTCAGCGAGAGTTTCTCGAACATGGCCGCCTCCTGGCCGGGATAATTCTTCTTGATGAAACCCTCGACAAATGGCGTGTGAATCCGCCCCGGCAAGATCGCGTTGCAGCGGATTCCATCCTCGAGAAAATCCTTGGCCACCGAATACGTCATCGCCAAGACGGCGCCCTTACTGGTTGAGTAGGCAAAGCGGTCGGGAATCGCCATCACCGAAACCGAGGAGGCAATGTTAAGGATCACACCGCGCTTGGCCTCGGTCATGGAGCGCAGGGCGGCCTGAGTGCAGTGCGCCACGCCGTGCACGTTCACACTGAGCACCCGGCTGAAATCTTCCGCGCTCGTCGTCAGCGCATTTCCCACGTGAGCGATCCCTGCGTTGTTCACCAAAATATCGCAACGCCCCCGGCGCTCCAGGACGCCCTCAAAGGCCTTGTCCACTGAGGCCAGCCCCCTGACATCACAATGCGCTCCCTGAGCGTCCAGACCCTCCTCCCGCAAGGTCCCAAGCGCCTGGCTGAGTTGGGCGTCATCGAAATCAAGGATTTCGATTCGGGCCCCGGCCCGTCCAAAACGATGCGCGATCCCATACCCGATGCCCGAGGCGCCCCCGGTGATCACCGCCACCTTTTCCGTTAACTGAAAGGATGAGTCCATGAATTCTCTCGCCGCTTAGAAGCGAATCACTCGCCCAACGACGGCCCAAGACTAGCAAACGGGGAGGAAAGCACAGGCCAAATATCAGCCAACGCGAAGGAACCACATCTCGCCGCAGCGCCCCCCACATCTCTGCTTTGACCAATCCTTGCCAGAGCAACCTGAATCCGCCCGATTCGGTCCCGTCGGCCTCGCCTCTTTGCCTCCCCTTACCCCAAGTTGAAACAAGCACTCCAAATAGGCTTTTCAACCAGCATCGTTAAGATCATTCTATGGGGCCTCATGCGCATTGCGAATCCATCGGGTGGTCGCCGACAATCGGTCCTCATGATCGCAACCTTGGCGGCTTTCCTCTGGATCCCATCGACTCAAGCTTCCGAAATCATGCGCGCGAAACTCAACCACTTCGAAAACCGCATTCGTCCTGTGCTTGCAGAATCTTGCACTGAGTGCCATGGCTCCAAGAAAGCCGAATCCGGCCTTCGTCTCGATTCCCGCGAAGCAATCCTTCAGGGGGGGGATTCCGGCCCCGCTGTCCGACTGGACGCCCCCGAATCCAGTCTGCTCATCCAGGCGCTCAAGCATCAAGGCGATCTCAGAATGCCGAAGAAGCAACAAAAACTCTCGACTGAAACCATTCGCGGTTTTGTCAGATGGATTCAAGACGGCCTGCTGTGGCAGCAAGATGAGACCGCCAATCCTCCGGCACCAAGACTGAGAAGCGGAGCCGTCACCGAAGACGAACGAGGGTTCTGGTCCTTTCTTCCTATTCAGGATCCCGCCGTCCCGGTCACAAAAACACCCTGGGCCAAGAACAACATAGACCGATTTATCCACCACCGTTTGCGCCAACAGGGTCTTGCCCCTCAGGGAGCGGCCGATCAACGGATCTTGATTCGAAGGGCGACCTTTGATCTCACGGGATTGCCGCCGACGAAGAAAGCCATTGAATCCTTCCTGGCGGACTCCAGTCCAACCGCGTTCCAACGGGTGGTCGAACGCCTGCTCAGCGCCGAGGCCTACGGAGAACGCTGGGGCCGTCATTGGTTGGATGTCGTTCGATACGCGGATACCGCGGGTGAAACCGGCGACTACCCCACCCCCCTTTCTTACAAGTATCGAAACTGGGTCATCGATGCCTTCAACCAGGATCAACCCTACGATGAATTCATTCGAGACCAAATCGCCGGGGACCTGATCGCTCTCCAGGAATCACCTACCCAATGGAACAAACCCACTCGGTCCCAATTTCAAAAACATCTGACCGCGACGGGATACATCGCCATCTCTCGACGATTTGGATTCAACATCGAGGGTTACCACCACCTGACCATCCAAGACACCATCGACAACATCGGGCAGGCGATCCTGGGGCTGACCTTGGGCTGCGCCCGCTGCCATGATCACAAATATGACCCCATCACCAAAGAGGACTATTATGCCTGGTATGGAATCCTTGAGAGCACCCGCTACTCCTTTCCTGGGTCCGAGGAAAAAAAACGATCCGCCGACCTGATTCCGGCCCTTCCGGAAGCTGAATCAGCCCACCGGAAAGCAGAACACGAGCAAAAAACGGCCCAGCTCGAAAAAGAAATCCAGGGCATCGAGCGCGAGTTGACCAAGGTCAGAGAGGCCATGGGGTGGAACGCCCAAATCGAGCCTAGACTCCTTCCCCATTCGGAGACCAATCGCGATGGCCACGAGGGCTTCAGCGTTTGGCATGGGAACCCGCTCCCCATGATCGGGATCAACACTTCCGGGAAGACCCTCGAAGTGCCCGGAACCGTTCGTCCCAAGGAGGTGGTGGTTCACCCGGCCGAGCGAGAGGGCCTAGGGATCGGCTGGCGCAGTCCGGTCTCAGGGACGGTCCAGATTTCCGGCAGAGCCGCCGATGCCCATCAATGCGGCAACGGCATTACCTGGCATCTCGACTTGCTCCATTCATCGGGTTTCAGACCTCTGAGAGCCGGTGAGATTGACCAGGGGGGCGCCCAATCCTTCGCCCCTGAAACCGAAACCGCACCCTTTGAAGTGACGCTCCGGCGCGGCGACATGCTGCAACTCGCCATCCTCCCTCGTGGCAATTACGGATGTGACTTGACCCAGATTTCCTTTCAGATCAGAGCCAAGGCCGAAAACCGGGTTTGGAGCCTGGAGCGGGATCTTCTCGAGCAACCGCTGGAATCCAATCCTCGTGTCGACCGGCCCGATCAACGGCCGGTCTGGTACGTTTTCTCCGTTCCTGAGGACCGAGGTGAATCATGGTCCAATCCGGCGGCCACCGAGCTGACCGTCGACCAACGGGCGCAACTTCCAATCCAGGAAGCTCGACTGAAATCAACCCTAGCCCGGCGCCGCGAACAATGGGAACGCCACCAACAGGCTGGCCCCTACGAACTGGTCTACGGCGCCGTTGAGGGCCCCAGGCCACAGGATGCTCGGCTTCAGATTCGCGGCCAAAAGGACCGTCTTGGCGAGCAGGTTCCCCGCCGCAATCTCGAACTTCTCGGGAAGCACCCGATCGCAGACCCCACCACGAGCGGGCGCCGGGATCTGGCGAATTGGCTCACCGACACGACCAACCCCCTCACCGCTCGCGTGATGGTCAACCGCATTTGGCAGCAACACTTTGGCCGCGGTCTGGTCGCAAGCGCCAACGACTTCGGGGTGAGAGGCGATCGTCCCACTCACCCTGATCTGCTCGATTGGCTCGCTTCTCGGTTTATTGAGAGCGGCTGGTCCGTCAAAGCGATGCATCGACTCATCATGGCCTCGGCCACCTACCAACAGGCCAGCGGCTACCACCCCGTCCATGCCGAAATGGATCCCGAGGCGAGTTATCTTTGGCGCTTCCACCGGCGTCGACTCAGCGCCGAAGAGATCCGCGACGCAATGCTCTGGGTCAGCGGCGAGCTGGACCCCACCCGCGGCGAACAACATCCCTTTCCCGACGAGGACACCTGGGGGTTTTCCCAGCATGCTCCTTTCTATGGAGAGTACCCTACCGAAAAACGATCCATCTATCTCATGCAGCAGCGCCTGAAACGGCATCCCTACCTGGCCCTCTTTGATGGAGCCGATCCCAACGTCCCCACGGCTCAACGGGAACTCACCACCGTCCCCACCCAATCCCTCTATCTGATGAACAGCGAGTTTGTCCACGCCCGGGCGCTTGCCTTGGGCAGAAGAATCCAGTCGGAGGGTTCCGACGACGAGGCCCGGGTCGACTTCGCCTTCTCCCATGTGCTGGGCCGACCCGCGACCGAATTGGATCAAGAACAGGCCGCGCGGTTCCTCTCGACCTATCGCAAGGCGCTCCAGGCCGATTCCTCCGATCGATCCCAACCCAGTGCAAAACTCTGGGCCGCCTTCGCTCGTTCCCTCTTGACCCGAAATGAATTCCTTTTCATCGACTAACCCCATGACACTCGACCGGCATCAGATTGTCTCTCGACGCGAGTTTTTGTCTCGCGCCGCGGGGGGGTTCGGCGCGGTGGCCCTTCAAGCCATGCTCGCCGAGGACGCGGCAGATCGGACTCCCCTCTCAGCGAGCCAAGCCGCCGTGCGGGATCCCCTCGCCCCCCAACCGCCTCATGCGGCGCCCCGCGCTAAACGGGTCATTTTCCTCTATATGACCGGAGGGGTATCACACGTCGACTCGTTCGACTACAAGCCGCAGTTGTTCGCTAACCATGGCAAGAAGATCACCGTCGACAATTGGCAGGGCAAGAAAGGCGAGTTCCCGCGATTCTTGAAACGGCCCGATTGGGCCTTCGAAGAAGGGGGCCAATCGGGCATTCCCGTCAGCAATCTCTTTCCCCACCTCCGAGGCATCGTGGATGAACTCTGCGTCATTCGCTCAATGGAAACCGATCATACCAACCATTACGAAAGCACGCTCGGCATGCACTGCGGATCGTGGACCTTTGCCCGGCCGAGTCTGGGGGCATGGGTGAGCTACGGTCTCGGAACGGAAAACCGGAACCTGCCTTCGTTCATGGTTCTGGCGCCCTACACCCCCTATGCCGGCGCGCAGACCTGGGGCAGCGACTTCTTGCCCGGGGCCCATCAAGGGACCTGGATCCGGCCGGGGGCCCGTCCGATTCCCGATGTCCGTCCCCGAGTGGCCTCCCCGAAGCTTCAGGAACTCGAATTGGGCTACCTGCGCCAGGAGAATCGCCGGCATCTCTCCGAACGAGGCCCTGATCAAGCGTTGGAAGCTCGAATTCGATCGTTCGAGACGGCCTTTGGAATGCAACGGGAAGCGCCGGCAGCTCTTGATTTGTCGATGGAATCGCCGCGGACACTCGCCCTTTACGGCATCCAACCGGGCGAGACGATGGGCTTTGGCTGGCAGTGCCTGACCGCCCGTCGCCTGGCGGAACGTGGAGTGAGGTTCATCGAGGTGATCGATGTCGGTTCCTCGAACAATTGGG
>MDTE01144359.1_pt1 | contig 18817 bp, 15 predicted proteins | sample 811231 | NCBI WGS metagenome assembly MDTE01 (sample SAMN05326651, study PRJNA326480) | marine metagenome | isolation source: seawater | place: Indian Ocean: Red Sea | collected 2010 | reverse complement strand
GTCCACAATATACTTTTAGTCTTGCTTCTCCAAGCGTGGTTTATCAAAGTTTCGATATGTGGTTTTCTGAAAAAACGGTAGAAGAAATGGAAGAGATTGTTGAATCAAAATATCCAGTTACAAATTCTAATGAACAATCCTCTTCATCATCCAATTTTGATTCAAATTCTATGAATATATCATATAGTCATGAAATACTTGGAAATTTAATTCCTGATGCAACATTTAGTGATGGTGATAATGGCGAAATCCTTTTGTTAGATTATACGGAATTTAAAGACCAGTCTTTTAGAAAAATAAAACTAGTACGAACTCTTAACGTAGATAGTGATGGATCGGGTTCTGGCAGCAACAGGGACCTCAACATAGCTGAAATGGAAGTTTGGATGGACGTTTCGGGTACTCCTACGAATGTTGTACGAACAACAGATTACGGAACGTGGACAGCAAGTTTATCTGGATCATATACAAATAATAATTCAGCATGGGATTTTTCTCCAAGTCAACATATTGATGGTAACAGAGACGCTCCTGGAAATTCGGGAGGGGCAGCAAGTTTTTCACATACTTCCGGAGCTGATCCTTGGGCCATGATCGAAACGACGCAGGATATTACGCTGAAAGACGTGTATGCCGTTATGATATTTAACAGACCAAATTACCAAAGAAGATTTTACGGTTTAACTGTGCAATTCTTAGACTCTAGCGATAACATCGTAGCTTCCTTGGAAGCAAATCAAGACATACAGGTAAATGGCACTGGTATCAATCATCTAAAATTAGCTTATAATACCTTAGCTGTTGAAGATAGTGTTATACCTACACGTATTTTATCGGTTGATAATTGGAATATAACATCCCCTACAGATGTTACAAACAATGGTGATAGTGTAACCACATTAATAACAGGTGATTGGAGGGCATTTGCTTTATTTCAAGCAGATCCTAGTGAACCTGACTTTTTAGATAAAATATATGAGATAAAATGGACGTCACCTCTTCCTGGTGCATCATCATATGATAATACTGGGTACTCACATCAAAATCAACACTCTGGTTTCTTCTTAAATTACGATAGTACTATTACTGAATCAGTATTACTTGCGGGGCCAACTTGGTGGTGGTATTCAACTGGTCATTTGGATAATCAATATAATTGGGCCAGTTATTATCCGAATGGGATATATGTAGACGCCTCAAGAAGTTATAGGACATCTTTTATTGCAACAATTCAATTTACAAGTGATAATACATGGACTTATAAAACAGATGTTTCAGGAACAATGGAAACATATACATACACAACGTCTTATAACTTTAGTTCAAAAACATCAGTTGATTTATGTTTTCATATGAGTACTCATTCGTCTGTACCAAATAACAGTGAATGTTTGTTGGAAGTAACTACTCGTATACCAACTGATAAATTTTTAATAGAATTAGATACTACAAATGGATTAGTGAATTCGCCTTTTGGAATTTTTATAGAATCATCAGAACCAGAACCTGAGCCAGAACCAGAACCAGAACCTATTAGCACAATTCCAACAGTATACGCTCTAAAGAGTGGACGTGGGTTTGTTTGGGATAGTTCTACATCATCGCTCACTACAGATATAAATGCTCATAGTGTTGGTGGATCAGGATCACATGGTTCAATAAACGATGATGCTTATACAACAGTTCCTTTAAATGGACTTGATGGCACTTTAAGTTTTGATGTTGTTGGCCCTACTGATGGCTATATATTCGTATCTTTATGTTCAAAACTACCAACTACATTGCAGAAATGGAATCAGTGGGGGATTCCAAATTTAACAAGATGGTTGCAGGGTCAAAACGGAAATGTTGCATTCCCTAATTGGTTTAGAGGTCACGGGAAAACACATCATTCACATGGTGGAGTGGCGAACGCTCCAATGGGAGGACAATTTCGATCGAAGAATTCAAATAAAACTGCATTTGATTCAATCAATTCTACGGATCTCAATACTAACCCAGCTGAACAGACGTTAGGATGGGCCGACACCAGTTCCAATATTCCAGGTTCTGTTCAAATTGAGATATACAATAATGGAAAAAATTCGAGAATTTCATCTCAATTCGGAAATATTACTGTATCAAATAAGACAGATTCATGGGGACACGCAAATGTTACTGAATGGTATTTGCTTATTATGTTGTCAAGAACAGATATGGAAATAAATAATTTATACTGGGGAGAATATCCACCACCTTCTGGTTCTGGTTCTGGTTCTGGATCAGGATCCGAACCGGAACCCGAGCCACTCGCAATTCAATCTACATTTAATACAACTCGATATACAGAAATTAATGCAACAACAATACAATTTGCTTTAGATGACGATACAAATCGTAAATTTGAATATAATTATGACAATGATACTATAAAATACTGGTTAGAAACAGATAATCCAGGTGGTAATATTACTGGACCACATTTAATTCTGTTTAGAAGTGAATGGGGAACAAAATATTCAGATGTTTTAAATTCAAATACTCTTATGAGAATAGAAACAGGAAATAAACAATATAGTGCAACATTTCAATGGAGTTTAATCGAAAGTGGTTTAAGTACCAATCAAAATGGTGATACAGTAACATTTGATGCAACATTAGAAGGAAATGAAGTATTAAATCACACTGCTATTTGGTATAATCGTAGTGATCCAAATGTATATGTAAATAGATTAGTATTGAATGCAAATACAGATGGTTACGGCCAAGATCCTGAATTTGGTTGGATGCATGGTAGTTACATTAATAGTAATGCAACAAATGGTTTTAATTGGAATGGTAAACAACCAGTTGGTTTCATGGCTTATTATAATGAAACACAAATAATAGTTGGACATATGCATAACACAGGTGTTTCAGATATGAATACATGGTCTTCTATTGGTCCTGGACATATTAAAATGTGTTTAATAACGGAAAGTGGTACAACTGTATCTGGTTCGGCAGGGAACTTTTATTATGGATCAGGTACCTTAGCAGATTATATGGATGGAACTGTTGAGAAATATAAAGCATGTTATGATGCTAGAAATAATCAAGCAGATGGTACATATAAGTTTACAGCCGGGGCCGATTTTAATTTAGGTAATTACTTTGATACTTATTCGGTAGTTGGAGATCCACTTATTCGTGCTAGAACATTACCTGAACAGGGATCGGGAAATTCAAGTAATGCATCATATAGTCATGAAATACTTGGAAATTTAATTCCTGGTGCAACCTTTAGTGATGGTGATAATGCCGAGATCCTTTTGTTAGATTATACGGAATTTAAAGACCAGTCTTTTAGAAAAATAAAACTAGTACGAACTCTTAACGTAGATAATCATGGAACAAGTACTGGAAATAACACGGAAATAAACTTAGCGGAGATGGAAGTTTGGATGGACGTTGCTGGTACTCCTACGAATGTTGTACAAACAACGGATTACGGAACGTGGACGGCGAGTCAATCTACAACACATACTTTGTCAGGATGGGATTTTTCTGCAAGTCAATTCACCGATAATGATAGAGGCGACCCGGCGGATTCGGGAGGGGCAGCAAGTTTTGCATCTACTGCAAACAATGAAACTTATCCATGGGTCATGATCGAAACGACGCAAGATATTACGCTAGAAGACGTGTATGCCGTTATGATGTTTAATAGACCAAATTACCAAAAAAGATTTTACGGTTTGACCGTGCAGTTCTTAGACTCTAGCGATAATATTGTTGGTTCATTGGAAGCAAATCAGGACATACAGGTAAATGGCACTGGTATCAATCATTTGAAATTAGCTTATAACACAACTCCTATTCAGGATATCGAGGATCAATGTTTATACATGGAGGATAGTATTGTAGGTTCAGATGCTGCTAATACTTTTAGAAGAGAGAACGATGGTATATTCGTATCTATATATTATCAACCAACGGTTGATACATTTCCACCACCTTGGGAAGAAACCCAAAACCCACAGATGCGAGGTTATTGGAGTTATTCTAGTTCAGAGTTACCACCAAACGTAGATAATGGTGGTTTGAGTTGGCCATCATTAATATTTGATATGGATCGTAATGATGATCCTAATAAAGGTCCTAATGGAAATGAAATGACTATGATTTTGAAATGTGTTTATAATTCTTGGGTGGACGGAGCCAACACCAGTTTTATCAATATAGGACATGATCCTCTGACAATACCAGCTAGTGGCACATCACACAATGATATTTGTTTCCGTGTTGGGAAATCAAATTCAAATTATCCTAATGCTATTCAAGTATTTACAAGAAGTCATTCTACAAGTAACAATAAACAACTAAATTTATATAACCATGTTGTAAAAGACAATGTACCTCTAAATCAAAGTATTTATTTAGTTTGGCGTTCACGTAATAACCCATCTACCTCTAGTTGGGGATTTTATATTTATTCTGTTGATAATTCTGGTAATATAGTATTAAATGATTCAGAAGAACATGATGCGATTCTTTTGGTAAAAGACAATTACAAAGTGCATATGAACAAAAATAATACAACTGCTGGCACCCCCGAAGTAACAGATAATTGTCTTGATTTCTTCAGTTACGAACAATTGGATATATGGATGAGAGATCTTAGTGATGCTGAAATATTTGAATATATTAATCTTTCTTCATAGAACAAACGGATTGACTTGTAAATTAATTGTTTTTATATAAACCCAAATCAAGAAACAACGGGATGTATTACAAATCACGATTTTACATACAAAGAAATAATTTGGATTATAGCTATGTAAATGACGAAAGAATCCTATAATATTTGAATTCTAAATGGTAAAAATAAATATAAAAAATAACTTATATTTTTAAAATTAATGACTGAATCTAATATAGAACCAACAGATATATTTGTAAATTCTGGTAGTGTTATAGAACCTTATTATGAATTTTATTTGGATGAGGCTCAAACAATTGAGGTGTCGACACTTTATTTATCTAAAAGACTATACAAATTTCAGAGAATAAATCAAGCAAACACTCACCCTTTTTTTATAAGTGATAGTGGATATAAAACGGAATCAACAAAAATAACTTTTTCAGGTGACGGTAATTTTGATACCGGTATTGCTAACAATGAATCATTTATAGTCGATTTGTCGAATTTGACAGTTGATGATACATTATATTACTATTGTACAGCTCATGACCGAATGGTATCTACATTCTCAATTGATATATATTCAGAACCAGAACCCGAACCCGAACCAGAACCAGAACCTGAACCTGAATATCCTGGTGATTTAGACGGAGATTTAACAATAACACTGAATGATTTAGTCTTTTTGCAAGCGTATAAAGATAATATACCAGGAGGGAAAATAGACTTAGAAATGATAAAATTAATATCAAGAAAACATCAAAATTACGATTCAAATGACGAAGTGAACAAAGGCTTAGAAGTTTTAAGAAGTTATTTATTATTAAAACATGAATATAGATTTGAACCCGAACCAGAACCCGAACCCGAACCTGAGCCCGAACCAGAACCATAGCTATTATTAGTTTGTAACCGCTCCTGGGTGGAATGGATTAAACTACAGAAGTTACGATGAGACATCTAGCTATGTTCTATATACATTACATGGATATTCCTGCAATGGTGGAGCACAACTTAAAGATGTATATGGATTTTCTTTTAAAATGTCGACTATTGAATAACTTTCATAATTTAGAAAATTATATGGATTTTTTTTATAATAAATGAAATAACATATATTTTAAATAAATGACAGATTCGGATAATGAGAATATACCAGAACATGAACCAGAATCCGTAACGCTACCGCCAATACAATTTAATATAGCAAACACAACTAGTGTTACTAAAATAGAGAAACCACTTTTTGACCTCCTCGAGGGATTATTTAAAAATAGCAACCTTGAAAATTTTGGTGAATTCGGTGGTGAAGACGTTTCTGTAAACGGACCTCTTGATTACTGGGCATATGATTCATCGGATTCTAACTTTATTGTTGCCAGAGAAGATGGTATTAGTTTGAAGATGATAAAAGTTAGGCATGATGGTACACTTGCTTCAAGTGTGACTTATCCAGAACGATATGTGTCCCCAATCCCAACTATTACATCTGGAGCAGATCTTATTAATGTGTATAATAGTTATACGGAATCAGGAGGTCATTTATACACATTTACTCCTGGAGAAAGTGTGGCAATCATAAATGATAATGAATGGAAATCCATTCTAATTAAATCGTTTGACCCTTCTAGTTCTGATTTTTTTAATACAGAATATACTATTACGTGGGAGGATAATCCTATGGGTCATAATCATGGAGGGTATTATTTAACATTTAATGGTTTAACTGCAAATGAAATGGTTACGAATGGTCATACTACTAATTCCGAGATGCATATAAGAAAGGGAGGTCCAATATGGTGGTGGCATGTAGAACCATATGATGAATTATCTAACGCAAATATAAAACCATATCAAGATGGTGAAAAATTATTGGATTATTTTTCAGATGAAGCGGAATGGGGTGCTTTTAGAAAGAAAAATACAATGACTTTTAAATTTGTGGATGATACTAATTGGGAAGTTTCGTGGTTGGTTGGAGGTTCGAAGCGTTCTTATATAATACCAAATACTGGTACAGATAATTCTCCATTCAATTTTTCAGAGAAAGATTCAATTGAACTACGTTATAAAATGCATCCAGAACCATACACTACTGCACATAACTTAACATTTTACAAACCCGAGATACCCGAACCCGAACCTGAACCTAACTTTCCAGCTAAATTTGAATTGATTATGGATTCAGATAACAAGGATATTGTCTTTTTAGGTTACGGAATGGTTACTGCTGTATATTTTGTATTTGATAATGCTCCCACTAACTTTCAATTACATAGTTTACCAGGTTGGAAGACATATGGTTATGAAAAAAATTCTGAATATCAAATGTTAATATGGTCAAACGTACAATATCCATATAAAGTTTTAAATGGAGTATTTTGTTCACTTGGAAGTGATTATGTAGGAAAGTTATTACGTGTGGAGGAATGTTGTGCAATTTTATACGATGGTCTTTCAGTAGATGTGAGTGAAGATACAATTGATGAACCTGAACCCGAACCCGAACCTGAACCAGAGCCAGAACCTGAACCCGAACCTGAACCCGAACCAGAATTTCCAGGTAATCTAGATAAAGCTCCAAAGGTTACATTAAATGATTTAGTATATTTACAAGCATGTAAAGATCTTGGAAATTCAACAGGAGTATGGACTCGAAAAAATACAAGTTTACAAGGTCTTTTTCCAACGGGAGCAATGGTTGATGAAAATATGATACGATTTATAATAGAAAAATCAGGACCTTCAGATATAGAAAATCTTGATGTTTTAAAAGGTATTGAGGTTTTACGAAGTTACTTACTTATAAAACATGAATATAGATTTGAACCTGAGCCAGAACCAGAGCCAGAGCCAGAACCAGAACCAGAGCCAGAACCAGAGCCAGAACCAGAACCAGAACCAGAACCAGAGTTAATGCCGGTAGTCAATTTTACACCAAATTCATATTCAGTAGGTACAGCCTCTCATTCAACTACGCAAGGTTATTTTACTGTACCTGCACCATATATTACACCGAATGTTAATAATCCAACTTATACTGTATCTATTTCAGGTCAAGGAGCATCTTCAAATTGGTCAAATATAAATCAAAATTTTACTAGTTATTTTAATTTTGGTACAACCACAATAACATGGACTATAACTGATAAATATAATCAAGTGGCTTCAGATTCCGTATCAATTGAAGTGTATGATGGATATGGTCCATTGTTTGGGAATAGCACTTCAAATTGGATACAAAATGTAGCCATTTTTAGTAATGGTACTATTTCTATTCCAAATGCATATGATAGGGTAGATGGATGGTTATCAACCGTACAATATCGATTGAATGGTGGGAACTGGACAATTGTCACCACAGATGCATCTGGAAGTAAATTATTGGGTGGTATCACTTGGCCAATGGGGGATACAACTGTTGAATGGAGAGCAATTGACAATAGGGGTAATTATAATGAGAATAGTGGCTATACCTATGTTACAAATGCTACGCCTCTACCCCCGCCTTATTCAACAGGAACAGCAAACTCATATGGACTTACACAATTGTACTTCGAAACTCCATCAAATTGTATCGATAAAGGGTATCATTTTGCTATATCTGATTATTTTAATAATCTAAAATATACAGACGTTTCTTGGGTTAATACGATAGATATAGAATCTGTCTCCAAGAGTAGGGAGGAGAAGTTTTCATTTATGTGGATAGGACACATAGTACCTTATCAAACTGGTGATTATACATTTGGCCTAATAAGTGATGATAACGCCCGTGTTTTTATTGGGGGTTATAACACATTAAATATAGGTAATTTGGATGAGGATGATTTGGTTTTCGAGTCGCACAACTGGCTAGGTGTCGTTGATGTCGTTTACCCTTTACAAGAGAATACCATATATGATATAATAATTATATATGGGAACTGGACGGGAAACAAACATATGTGTTTTTGGGCCTCACTAGACCCTGTTCCGGCGGACTGGGACAAACATGATCCAAAACAGGATTTACTTGATTCCGATACTAGTAAATTGTACTTTTACCAATATAGTGGGTACCATGATAATTATTCATTTACATCTCTCAATAACACGAACATAGCCACTGCTATAAATAATTGGTTGGGAACCCAGGATCAGGCATTTGAAGCATTAAAGACATATGGTCCTATAAATGAATGGAATGTTTCAGCCGTTACAGATATGTCCAATTTGTTTAGCGGTAAAACAACTTTCAACTGGGATATTTCTAATTGGAATGTAGGAAATGTAACAGATATGAGTGGTATGTTTAATGGTGCCACGTCGTTTAACCAGCCTCTTAATAATTGGAATGTAGGAAAAGTAACAAATATGGCGAACATGTTTTATGGGGCCACGTCGTTTAACCAGCCTCTTAATAATTGGAATGTAGGAAAAGTAACAAATATGAATTCAATGTTCAGGTATTGTTCGGTTTTCAACCAAAATATTAATAGCTGGGATGTTTCAAAGGTTACAAATATAGGAGTTATGTTCGGCCAGTGTCCTTCTTTTAATCAACCTCTGGATGAATGGGATGTAGGAAATGTTACACAAATGGATCATGTATTTTATGGGGCTACTATATTTAATCAGGAGATTGGTAACTGGGATGTATCTAACGCACTAACTATACATGCCCTATTTTCCGGAGCTTTTGGATTTGACAGAAACATTTCTAGATGGGATGTTAGAAAGGTTACAGACTCTCAAAAATGGGGTGGTGACCAGAACGGGGCCAACGGACATCCTGATTTGGATTTCCGTGACTCTCATTATTTGGATAGATATTTTACGATAATGGAAGGGCGAAATCAATGGTTGGACCTTTATGTCAGATCAGTCCGCGATAACAATTCTTTTGGCCCCACAAAGGTAAGTGAAATGCAACACGACGGACACGACATAACAGGAAATAATGTGAACGATACGCACAACGGACATACAAATTTAGATAAGGTAGAAATATATTCAAGTGATGGAGATACATATTATATCCGATTTAAAGATGATAGTGGTAATTATTATATCATAGATCGCAACGCATCCAATAGTGATGGAGGGTCTGGCTTTGGATCTTATCATTATCAAAACAACAGCAATTTCGTGGGATTTGTTCCAATCGGAGTGAATGAAGCCGACACCAAGCCAATTACGGATGGAATGGAATTTAAGAATTTAGAGATGGACGAAGCAATAACTTATCCGACTGGCGGTGCCGGTACAACAATTATTCCTAGGTGGCCCCATAATATATATCTTAGGGTGAAGACGGGTTGGAATGAAGACAGATTTCTAACTCAAAGAAGCGGATGGAGATTGGATAAAAAGCTGGATAAGCTCGAGAAAGACGAGGATAAGCTTCATATATTTTCGGCAGGTCCACAAACAGCAGCACTACCTATTCAACCGTACTATGTTTACGAATTCTACATTAGTGCACTGAGCATATCCTCCATGTATTATGGTCTTGGTCTTCATTGCGGACAGTGTCTCGTGGATGGTGTACTCTACCCACCCACCGGTGATGTTAGTGTATGGATGGACCCAGATTGGAGTGGTACTTTGCGGGAAATGTTTGGGGATAACAACGGCTCATACACACAGGCTGCCTGGAGCAGCTCTCCTGCTGTAGGTGAATGGTTTATGACAATAACACTCGGTAGCCGCCCTTCGTTTTTTAGGTTTTCATATGGTCGTCCCTTGTATGGACCAGGGTGGAGAATAAGAGAAAATGGTGTTGATATCGTAACTGAAGCAAATAACACGGGGCCATCGTCTCCCGGGCCGTATATACATGATATATACTTAGACCCATAGTATTCGCTCTTGTGTAACAACCTTTTCAAATGATTCTAATATAAAAATGATTTAGATATAAAATTGTTTATCAAAACAATGAATCTAAATAACTGCATAATTTTTGATACAGAAACAAATGGCATTGGATGTTTCAGACCTCCGACACATAGATTATTACAGTTAGCGTATATCACTCCTGATAAGAAATACACAACGTATATTAAAGGAGTTACAAAAATGGCTCCAGATTTACCTCATAACATTACTATTGAAAAATGCAACGAAGAAGGTATTGATAGTAAAGATGCTATTTTGAAATTTATGGAAGAGATTAGAAAAGTTGATGTGATTATTGCTCATAATATTAAGTTTGATATTGGAATCGTAAAACATATTTTAAAAGAAGATGGTCATTCAGAATTATTGGTTGAATTTAATAAACTTATCAGTGAAAAATGTCAATTATGTACTATGGAAAGTACTAAGAATTTTTGCAAACTTGAATTTCCAAATCCTCGTCGAAGAGTGTATAATTCTGTGAAAGAATACAAATGGCCTTCTTTGGAAGAATTATATACTAAACTTTATTTGAAACCACCGACTGAAGAGTTACACGATGCACTTCAGGATTGCATTGTTTTAGAAAAATGTATAATCAAATTAAAAAAACGTGGAGATTTTGTTATTGCGTAAAATAAAATAGAAAAATATCAATTGTATCCACTTCAAATAATGCATCTTGTAAGAATCTTTCTAGAAGTAAGCATTTTTTTTTTAAATAATAGTCATTTAAATTTCGGAAATATGATTTATTTTCAAGCATTATATTCCAACTACAACTAGTATGAACAAGTTCATAAAAGAATCTTCTACTTGAGAATAAATCATTTGAAAATTTTTTAAATTTTGAATATCTATTCCAAGATGAATATTCATAACTTGGCGTTCTAAATTTGAGTAAATATTCTGCATAAGGTATACACCCTTTATCTCTGACTATTCTATAATGACTAATTTGAATTCCATATGGTCCTTTATAAAAATTACGTATTGCTAAATAGGAAAATTCATTAGAGTGTATATTTTTTGTGGTGTCATTGGTGTCATTGGTGTCATTGGTATCACGATATGTATTTACTTTATCAACTATTAATTGTTTCATAATACTGCTGTTGTTCATCCATAAATCTTCGTAATATTGTCTTTCGTCATTGGGTTGTATCGGTCTTTTGCCTGAGGTATTCTGCCAGTTTATTTGAAAATCGATTGTTTCTAATGACACCCATAAAGGGACTTGGCATATTTGATATGAATCATCGCTTGACGTTAAACTTTTGATTTCCCATTCTGAATTTGAAGACATAAAATATTTAGTATAAATACATAGATATTATTTACACAAATTTCATTAAGACTAACTTAATAATTTATATCAATGATTTTAAGAGAAAGGGCCGTTAATAAAATTCAAAACGCTCTAACTTCTATAATGAAACTAGAAATATATGATGAAATAGATGTTGAATACGTAAAGGAGTTAAAAGAAGCTAATGAAAATTTAAAAAAGGATAATGAATACTTAAAAAAAAGAATACGACATCTTGAAAGAATGGTACATATATTTAGAATGAGATATACTATTCTATTTGAATTCCTATTTGAGTAATGAATTATTCCGCTTCAATATTCATAGTTTTTGTAAGTCCCATGAGTAAATATAAAAGATCAAATATACTTTTTGATTTTCGAGATACATAGAGTTCAATATAATATATATTCCTTTTACGTTTTTCAAATGGAACTAATTTTAAATATTCTCTCAATATAGGTGCCAAATGTGCATTACATCTAAAGTATTTTTCAGCTAATTCATGTATTTCTCCTAATGATGTCGTGGTTGTTACCTTATCATATATTACTTTTGCAAAAATATAGTTCATATTCTCAACAACACCAGTCTCTTTATATAATGCCGCCATATGATAACATAGATTAGCATTTTTTTGAGAATGAATAGCAATCATTTCAGATACATCATTATCAATTTCAAATTTTTCTTTTATCCAGTTTGATAATATTTCAATAGAAGGTGCGGGTACACGCATAGTAATACATCTACTTACCAATGAAGGATCTATGTTATCAATTGAACGCGATGTAAAAATGTACCTACATTCATTGTATGTATCTTCTATTAATTGTCTTAGTGTTTGATGAGAATCAAAAAGAACATCTATATAACGTATATATATAACTTTATATAATCCTGTAAAAACATGTTGAGTTTGTGTTAACTCTTCGATACATTTAGCAATAGATACTTTTGATTGTTTCCATTCATATCCATCTATCATAATATATTTTGAAGTGACTGCATATTTAATACCAAGTACTTCATCAACATATTCGTTAGGTTTTCCCAAAACACCAAAAAGTTGTTTTAATAAATTCATTGCAAGTGTGTGCTTTCCAGAGCCAGATGGTCCATAAAACAAGGTATTTAATAACATTTTTTTGGAATATACATTTGTTTGTTCTTCTACATCCGGATGAAATTTCATTAAGACTGATACTCGTCTTTTTCGTTAAGTAAGTTTTTTTTCAATTGATAATATAATTGATGAAGTCCGCATCTGTACCTCATGTATCAAAAGTTGGAAAATATCAACCATTTTTTGTTATGAAAGCATATCTTATAATAAAAAAGAAAAGACGAGTATCATTAAATAAATTAATTGAGTTTGGTTATGATTCAGAACGGTTTGATATAATAAAAAATTATCAGCAAGTAGATTGGAATTATTACAGAAAATTAATTGGAGATTTAAAACAAAAATATAAATTTGTTTCATATGAAGCTATTTTAAAGGTTCTTTCATCAAGATCAAAGAAAAAAATGAAAAAACAAAGAAAAAAGTCACATTTTAATTTTGAACCTCATAATTACCGCCCATATTGGATAGACGAAGGGATGGTTACGATGTATTCTAGTTATCATGAAAATGATAAACCAAATCATAAGTTGTTACCACCATTTGTTATGGAATCTAAAGCAGATTCATATCCCAATTTTTTAAGAGCACTCGATGATAAATGTTCAAGATTGTGGAAGGAATGTTATTAAAGGTCGGTTGTTGGTTCATTATTAACAACTTTATTCGTTTCAGTTGTTGTTGTCGTTTTCGCAGGTGCACCCCCCTTTTTCCGCGATGCGACAACTACTACACGCTTACCTTTCTGTTGGCACATTAAATGACCACCCCCTACACCCGTAACATCTACAGCCAAACTTCTTTTGCCATCTTCCATAGTCGATTTTGTATAAGATACATATTCCCCATCAATTAATGTTTTGTAACTAGATGAAGTACCATCTTCAACCTTCAATGATGAGAAGTGTACAAAAATATCTTCGCCAGATATACAATCGGTAATAAATCCGTAGCCTTTTGTAGAATCAAACCACTTTACGGTGCCAACGTTTCTAAGTTCAAGACCAGCCATCTTTTAATAATATTACACTCATGATATATCTTTAAGCTTAGAAATTTGGTTCTCCTGTATTCATTGGTTTTTGTATTTCCGAATTGGTTGGGATAATATTTTTAAGTTCGTTATTTAAAAACATATTCATAGCAAGATATGTACACCCAAAACTAACTATCAAAAAAACAATGTAAAAAATAGGAGGTTTTACAACTTTTTTATTTTTGTAATATTTAAATTGAATAAAACATAATATTAATGAAATTATAATTGAAAGAATAAGATCTATATCGACCATTCTTTTATTTATAATCTCTTTTTTTTAAATTAGTATGCGTTTAAATAGATTTCCATTTCTTTCTCATATCATCTAAGAATAATTGTAAGTTTTTAACATTTTCTACAAAGAGATTTTTAACAATGATTTCATGTGCATTGTAATCATCCGATGAATCATCTATACCTATTCTAATTGTAATACTTTTCTTTAAGGGATGCGGTTCATGATAACTGACATGTAATAATTTTGTACCTGTTTTGTTAACAGCATTTCGTTTGGCAATATATTCATTATATATCCACTTATATATCATATTACCAAAGGTATGTGTTTCTCCATCAAGTATAAAATCAACCCCTTTAAAATTAGCATCTGCCTCATTTATTTCGTACTCGTCTTTTGATAATTTTTCAAGAATTTTCTCGCATTTATCAATTAAATAGTTAAATGCATCTAAAACGATTGTTTTTGGAGGTATTGTTCCAATAGTTTCAAACATGATATGATGCGTATTCTTATTATTTTCGTTTTCATACATAGTACAAACACTTACAGGACTAAAACCGGCTCCGTTTTCATGTGAACCTCGAACTGCTTTGCATTCAACTTCCAACATTTCAAGGTCTTTTGAGGCATCTTTCCGTGGCAAACGTGTAATAATACTAGCATTTCCACTGTAATTATCATGTCCAAAGAATAATTTAGGATCTAAAGGAGTTTCATCTCCTTCGGCATTTTCAACTGTGACTTTAAAATCATCAGTTGTGACAATTGAAAAGTTGTTTTGTGTAACTTCTAACTTAAATGTATAATTTTCAATTGGAATTGTTTGATTGAATGCATCCCTTCGAAGAGGTAATAAACTGATTCTGTGTGAAATAAACTCATCATGTAATGCTGTCGTATTCTTTTTAACGGTGATTGTACATTTCTCTTCTGGTTCATGACAAAAGCCAACATTAGGAATATTTGTTAATATGGATCTTCTTATAGCATTCGCAACACTCGTATCAACACCAACCACATCAAAATCTAATACATTAGAATTTTGAGTTATATTATCAAACCAGACTGTCATACTTGTTATATTATAAATTATCGTTTATTCATTCATTTTTATATTTAATAATTTACGGTTGCCTTTTTTTTTGAAAAATTTAAGTTTTCATAATAATTAAATGTCATCCGCAACATCAATCTTATTTTTTAGCAATTATTGTAATCATTGTAAACAAGTGTTACATGAATTAAATGACTCGTCTTTAAGAACGAATATACGTTTTATATGTATAGATTCCGCAGATGTAAGAAAAAAACTACCCGCACATGTCAAATCTGTACCATGCTTAATTGTCGGGCAAACAAATCAAACTCTTATTGGTAGTGATATATTACATTGGATCAAAATGAAATCAAAGAAACAAAATATTCAAAATTCTGTACCTGTTCAACAAAATAATCAATCCGAAAATTCAAAAGGAGATACAGGTCCGGGTGCTTGGCACATGTGTGAAATGAATAATTTTTCTGATGCATACTCATTTCTAAACGTAGATTTATCAACAAAAGGTAATGGTGGAGCTTCTATGTCTCATAGTTTTGAATTTTTAAATGGAAATCCATTCGCTTCGTCAAATTCTTCTTTAACTATGCCCGCAGGTGCCCCTTCGAGAAGTTCTATGCCTGTATCATATTCAAATCCAACTCAAGAAAAATCCGAGTATAATTCCTTTGGAAGTATCCAAAATTCCGAAAGTGAGGATTTTATGAGCAGAAAAATGGAAGAAGTAATGAATCAACGCGAATTAGATGTTCCAAATGTTCCTACTCGTATATGATAAAATGTATTAAAGTAATACCTAATGTATGTTTGGAATTGGGATATTGAGATCCCATTATTAATTGAAAAATTATCAACTGAAAATAGTCAAAGAGTATGGAATGAATTTTATATAAACGATCCTCTTGAAGATCCAAAACAAATCCAAATTATTGAAAGAAATATCTATTTGGCTAATGAGTTTTCTTTGTATCTTTTTCATGTTTATAATCAAGTACTAGAAATTTTAAAATTAGCAAAAGAAAATAGTAAAAGTGAAAAAATTTATAACATTTTAGTGCAAAAAGCATATGAATTATTTTTAAATTATGCACCCCCAATTGCTAATTATGAGTTTTCTTTGAAAAAGGATATAAAAACTATAACTCCGTTAGCAATAGATCCGTATTCTTTAGGTCTGCCTTTTTTATCAAATTCAAAATGGATTCGTATATTTGATTCAGAATCTTCAATACCTAATAATACTTCTATAATATGGAATACACAATTATTCGATGAATTGCATATAGAAATATCAGACCCTATTACAGTTGAAATAGATATGGATAAAAGTGGGTTAATACCATCGCATTTTTACAAGTATAACAAATGTTTGCGTTATATTTTTGAGTTAGACTCTCAATCATTTACGAGTGGATTACATGAATGCATTGTTTATTTTAAAAATTCTGAATCAAAAGTAACAACGCAAAGATATGATACATCTGATATAAAAACAATCAATGATTATAACGGTAGAATACCATCAGTGAATACAACAGCTACATCATCTGTAACATCGGGAATTATAATCACTTATACAGATACATATAAATTATTAGAATATAGTTTTATATTACCTCAAATACCATATTTTGAAAACAATGTTGAAATAACTACATATGAAAACTATGATTCTATATTTATATTATGTGATCCTACGCCTCATTTCCATTTGTTTCCAATTTTTACTAAAACAAATATTGTAACACAAGTTTCTATCATTGATGAAACAAACATAAATATAACATATGGTGGTGGAACTATACAATATAGACAAATTAGTCAAGAAAACATTACAAATCTTACAATCGTTTTTGTATATCAAAATAAACTATATATACCAGTCAACGAAGAATTATTAAAATACTCACCTATGTTTATAAAAGATAATGACCATATTAGTTATAGAATTATTTTTACAGGAACTCCGGAAACAGAATTTAAAATTGTGTTGGAAATTCCTAATGATTCAAATGAATCTTTAAATGATTTAAATGATACAAATGATTCTAATAATAATGATTATACACTACCTTCATATTGGGGTGGTCTAAAATTTGCTTTTAAGCAAGATGATGACAACATCATTGATGAAGAAATACAAATGTCGATAGACAAAATTACAACAGAAAAGTTACATTTAGAAAATTTGATGAAAATTCTAGAGAATGAAAATAAAATTCATAAGCACGAGATATCACTTTACAAAATCAAATATCAAAATAAACTTAAAAACATTGAAGATTTGATATAAGTTATTTAGTTCAAAGAGTTAGTGCACATAGAGAAAAAAAGTCTGTACATGAAATAAGGTATTAAAGATAATAATAGTAAAAACAAGATGGATACTATAGTTTTTACTTTCTTAGGTTCATTATAAATCATCACAGGAGTAAGTAAAAGAACTAAGACGATATTGATAAAAGCTAAAATAGCTAAGAAGTAAAACAATGCACAATATTTAGAGTCAAGAGGGCCAAATAGATTATTCATTAAATCCATTTTATATATAATTATCTTTTATTTTTTCAGTTGTTTGCTCTTTTAATAAATTCAATTCCAAAGTAGCTTTCTCGATAGTATAGTCATTTAATCCCATTTCTGTTTTTATTTTTATCTCTAAATGAGTAATCTTTTCTATCATTTCAGATACAAAAATCGCAACACATCTTAGAATTATACTATCTGATAAAGAGTCTATATCTTTTTCAACAGCTACAGTTGCCGTTTTATTTTCTGAAGAATATATTGAAAAGGGAAATGGTGAGATGATGAATGATTTATCAGAAAACGAATGTGTTTGTTTGGGTTTTTCTTTTGTTTTAATTGTAATAAATTGACCATCTTCTAATATATGCACGTAAGATGTTGATGGTTTTTCACATAAATATATTTTTATGAATAAGTCTTTAGAATAATCACCTAGTGTCCATAAAGGACTGGTTGCGTATTTTTTTGATATTGTTGGTAATCTAACTGTACCTCTATTTAAAATATCTTTGTATTGGTGGATTAATTTTTCTAAATAGTCTAGAAATTCTAATTTATCTGTCTTAGATAAGCTATCTTCATTTTTTGAAATAGAATCTAAATAAAATGTCTTTAAGTGCACACCTTTCTTTATCTTTTTGTAGTCGTGTGGTTTTTTTATACATGTATATTTTTTATACGCACTCAACAATTCATTTGTATCACTTGTCTCCATTATATCATAAAATCAAATAATGGTACACATAAGTTAAGTACTTTTTTTTAAGATATATATTATAGATATGCGTTCTACAATATACAAAGAAGGTAAAACTTTTACTGCTTATGCAAATGCAAAAAAATACAATGGTTTAACAAAACAAAAGTTAATGTGGGAAATAAAAAAGGCCATAAATTCAAATAGATGTTATATTAGAAGAAATGAGTTAGTTTTTGTAGAAAATTAAAAGTTATTTATAGTATTAGATAT
>MDTE01001728.1_pt1 | contig 18823 bp, 10 predicted proteins | sample 811231 | NCBI WGS metagenome assembly MDTE01 (sample SAMN05326651, study PRJNA326480) | marine metagenome | isolation source: seawater | place: Indian Ocean: Red Sea | collected 2010 | reverse complement strand
TTCTTAGGAGCATTATCTGGAACCTCTTTGAGTTTCTTCATTTTCTCCTGTAAGTCTCCAAGTTTTTCAGTAACTTCTGCAACTTGTTTGATGAGGTTGCCCGCAACTTCGTAAGTTCTTGGGTGCTCAGACTCTTTAGCCAACTCAAGAATTCCCTCAATTGCATCATTTCCTCTTTCGACAAGGTTGTAGAAGTTTTGTCTTTGGTACTCATAATCACTCTCTATATCTTGTTCTTTATTTACAGAGACAATTTGATTTCTAATATAATTATCGGGACTTTTAATTTTAGGAGTACAGTCCTCATCTATATCTAAAACTTCATTAAGTTTTTTTATCATGCTGATGGATTCGCATTAGAAGTATCAGATTCATCTTCTCCAGTTTCTAGATTATATTCTTTTGCATCTTGAAAGAAAGATGTTGTTTCATTAAATCCAAAATCATCATCTGCATCAGCAGTAGCAGGAGTAGGTTCAACTTTATATCTTTGCTCTCTTTTTGGTGCTGCATCTTTTAAATCTGCATATTGGTCAACTTGTGCAGTTTTAATTATCTTACTAGAAGTTACAGGGCCATATAGATAGAATTTTGCTGTAAATGATAATGTATATATTATAGCTCTACGAGTAGTAAAATCACCTTGATAATTATCTTCATATCCAATAGTATTTAAAATAATAGGAACATCTCGTTTAATGCCCATATCAACCATATCATTGAGAGTCACAGTATAGTCTGGCTGAAAATATGGAAGAATTTGTTCTACAATTTGTAGCGCATCATCTGAATTTTTAGCCATAACATATAACTCAATATCAAGATTATATGGAACAGGCATATATTGCGTATCTAATTGTTTAGTTGTTGTTCCTTTTACTTTTTTAAATCTCTGTACACGATTTAATTTTCTACTTGGATCATAAGTAAGGTTTTGAATTTCAAATCCTATACGTGGTAAAGTAATCGCAACTTGTTTAGTTAAATCTGCATCTTCCTGTAACCTAACAAGAAATTTTTGTCTAGGCCCGTATGCAAGTGGAACTTTCATAGTTTGAGTAACAACACCACTATTGTTTTTACGAACAAGTTGAATACTATTAAACATAGTACCAAATGCTATAATAACTTTTCTTATTGTTTCGTGGTAGAATTGTTGTCCTAACATACTATATTCTCCTTATTCAATTCTATTTTACATCACCAAAAGGATTTGATTCACTAAAATCTAAAACATCATCATCTAATGCATCAAATAATTCATTTTGTTCTGTTTTGTCTGTATCAGCATCACCTACTATATAGTCCTCATTTATAAGGTAAGAACCATCTTGAAGAATTATCTTCTCACCTACAGAGGTTGAGTCATCCTCACCAATGAAGTTATCACCAACATTTGAAGTACTTGTTGTTGAATCTTCATTCAGAAGTGTACCGCCATTACTAACACCAGATTCAAGTCTAATATTACTCCCAACATTTTGTGTTGCAATTTCAGATATATCTTCATTTAAAAGAACACCATCTGCATTATCACCAGCTGGAGTAGTAGCACCTTCTAATTGAATAAAATCACCAGCATTAGTTGAACTTGAATCTGTTCCACTAAGAAGTATTCTCTTATAATGAAGATCGGTTCCAGTTAATACTATTCTTTCAAAGTTAAGGTCAGTACCATCTAATAATGCTAATCCAGCAGATACTATACCATTTTCTAATCTAATCTCTTCGTTTACAGCAGATGATTGTTCTAATGTAAACTGGTATAATAAAGCATCTTCTGCTATGCTATCTTCTATTGTATCAATTTCTGTGATACCAGTATCAAGAGCTTCAGAACTATAATCAAATAGACGGCAACGTAATTTATATACTGGATTATTATCTAATTGATGAAAAGGATCATCGTGGTCTACAAAATTTACTTGAAATAATTTTTTAAGAATGGGATGGTAAACTGCATCACCTTCTTGTGGTCTATCTTCATCATCAGCATCTGTTTCATTTATAATATAAAAATCACTTCCTTCTAATTTAGAAGAACTATCCAAAGTACCAGCTTCTAATAAAATAGAACCACCTTCTGTAGAAGCTGTGCCAGATTCTATGGTAATCTGTTTTGTTTTTCCTTGAAATCTTTCCTTGTTTACAACAAAAGTTGCTTCACTTAAATTCTGTAAACCAAACTGGTTCATTATCTCTCGTTCACCAGCATATCCACCATCTGCATCTTCCATATACATTTCTATTTTTGTTGCATCTCTGTATACAGAAAGTGAGTCCTCACCTAGAATAGTATCTTCTGCAACCAATGTTCTATCTATATAATAAACATCATGTCCATAAATTTGAATTGCTTCTGCAACCAAATCTGAATATAAAGACTTTTCTGTAGCTATTGCAGCAGCATTACTTGTGTGGAAGAATTGATTAACTGCCATAATTTATCCTATCATATGCATAGGTGGTAATTCAAATGCAAGCCTCATTGCTTCCTCTAATTTTTCTTGTTCTTCTATTGCTTGAGAGTAAATAGTTTCTCCATTCATTGTAACACCACCAAGCATTGTAACACCATTAAACTTACTAAGATTTGCACCCCATTGTCTTTTTATCAATGCTGTAGTATATCTTTTAAGATACCCATCATTATATATGTCTGTATATGTTGTTGGGTCAAGTTTTCTCCAGCATTCTATAATAAGATAATCTGTTCCACCAGTAATATCGTTTTCCCAATCCATATCAAGATAAAGACGATTTTGGTGCTCATTATATCTAAAGGGAACTTCACCTACTAGTATTGATTCTAAAAGGTCAATATGTTGCATAGTCATGTCATAATGAATTATTGATGTAGATGAAAAATCAAATAAATCATTTAATCTTAATTGATATCGAATATCAAACATATTACCACTTGTACCAGTATCCGCAAATGGAAATACATTTACAATAGAAATAACAGCCGATGGAACAGGAATATAATTTTTACCTTCTTTCCATGTGGCACTAACAGAACTATCTGCTGTATCTGTTACAGAAGATGATGCATCTGATCTTGCTCGAGTAACTTCATCTTCGGTAATAAGATGTTTAAGGTACATTCTTTCAATACCATCATAATGATATTTTGCAAAATATTGTAATGCTTCATCTATACGATCATCATATTGGTCATCGGAGACATTTATATCAATAACTCCATCACCAAGAGCTCGTTTACAATATGCTTTTAATTCTGCTTTTGTAGAAGGTGTGGCCATAATAGTATCCTTTCTACATATTTATAAGTATATTATATTGCTCTGTTATTTAAGTCAAATGGTGATCTTGCCCATGCAGCATAAACGTAAGTTACTGAAGATGCGTTATGTTCTGAAGCATTGGTTTTAGATTGAAAACCATTAGAGTAGAAATCAAATGGGCTAGCTCCCATATTAGCATCTGTTTCAGTACCATCTGGCCTTAAACTCCGGCCTGATGAGTTGCCATCAGCATTTCCTTTCTGTACATCATTGTACAATGACCAACTTGCTGTAGCACTTATTGACTTAATTAAAACTATGGAAGGCCGAAAGCCAGTATATATACGCGGGCCCTTAGACGTTGATCCATTGCCAGTGTATTTACCGAACTTGCTAAAGCCTAGTATTTCAGCAAAAGCGTAAGCAACGTATGTATTTGTACTTCCATTTAAATCAGCATGATCACCAACACCTATAATAGAAGATGTAGGAGCTTGATCGCCATAATATCGGTCATCTCCAAACGCAGATTCCGCAGAATTTCCATTATGATGGATGTATCCCCTAGTTTGATTTGTAAGTCCAGTATGCCATACTTGAGCGTTTCCAGTAGAATCCCTTCTTTTATACCAAACCATTTTCGGCACAACCCCAAGTCCATGTGCTATTGTAGAGTTAGAGCCATTACCTGTATATGCCATTATGCTAATACCACTATCGGTATTAACTGCCCTCGTTATGTCTGTCGTGGAACTGTCACTAGTTTTAGTCATAGCATCTGCAACAGTACCGCTACTTCCTGTCTTCCAACAAAGAGCTAGGTATTCTTCTGAGGAAGTGTTTACTTGGTTATCCGTTCCTAGAGTGAATCCATCCGAGTCAAAACTTTTTAAAGTTTCAGCTGTAGTTGACTCTCCATCATTCGTACTTAAATGCCATTCTTTTGTCGCACCCCGAACATTATCGTAAACCATCCAATCGTCAGTTGCGTCTAAATTTTTAATTATAACAAATCCTGGCTCAAAGCTCAAAGAGGATATTTCTAGTTCACTACCAGTACCATCATATGTAATAGGTTCAACGTAGTTTGTAGATTTTAAAAGAGACGATTCTGGAAAATTGCCTGTGTGTAATGTTTTGTAGTTGCTATCCGATGGCGTGTAACCTTTCTGTCCGAAATCAGTTTGTCCATAATCCATCTGTTGACCACTGCCGATAAAAGGTATCCACGGTTTTTGTAAGCTTATTCCAGTTACTTGTGATCCATAAGAGGAGCCGTTACGCTTTACGTCCAAAGTTGAATTGTCAACATCCACTAATATCTCAATCAAGTCACCAGCATTAAAATTACCCAGGCCCGTACTTACGTTTGAGGTTTCATTGTTTATTTCGCAACCATCGCTAGAGTGATAAATCATACATGACACAAACCCTGTATTCCCTGACGAGCTACCGCCGAAAGCTGTTCCAAGCATATCAGAACCCATGATGCCGTGAAACGCCACATCCTGTTCTTCAATCTGCGATAGCCAAGCCCATTTTCCACTTTCTGGAAGTGCTAGTGTAGCATGAATAGTGCCAGGATCGCCCGTTCTATTGGCATTCAAGTTCCCATCAGAAAGTGCAACACCACCACCGTCAGATGATAGCGGATTCCACGTAGCAAAATTCCCTACCCCTGTGTTAGTTCTAGTACAGGGTTTATTGCTATAATCTGTATCACTTGCCGTGAAATCAAAATCAATCGTACATTTTGAATCTTCAACGTAGACACAAAAGTAGCAATCTTCTCCTTGCAACCCTGCCATAATATCTTCTGTATCTAGGAGTGATCCATTCGCATACCACTTAACTGTATCATTATCACGATCAACTAACGCTTCAAGAGATTGTCCCACAGAAATAACTGAATGGTCAGACCCTACTTGACTACCAGCCGTGAAAATTCTTATTTTACTATCAAAACTTGGCCCATCAGATAATACAGCAGCCATTGTTGTTGTAGCATCAGTACCGCCATGTCCACCACTTCCAGTTTGTGGGAACCCATCCTTCTTTGCTATCATCAGATTGAACCAATCGTTCGTGGTTGATGCTGTCCACGTTAGTTTTGCTGAATATTTTCCTGTTGTGGGAATTGGATTGTTGCAAATCGCAAACTTAGCTCCACCTCCAGAACCATCACCAGCCGTTAAATTTTTGTTTGATAATGCAGCTGCAACATAACTCACGCCATTGTTTTTTGTTATCGTGTGATCAAAACACGGCTGTATTGTAATTTCTTTGTCGGTGCTATTCGCTGGCACGTCTACGGCAATGTTGGTTGCACCGATTCCACTTGTAGGAGTGAAATCATTGTCATTTCCGCTGACATCGTTGCCAATATCAGTTCCATCAGCAAAATTTAGCCAGCAGCCGTTAGTTCCAAACGTAAGTCCAGCGGGACTAATAGGAACCCACACGCCATTGGCACTAAACTCACCAAGAGATGTTGGAGCTAGTTGTTGTCCGTCAACAATAATAAAGTCAGTAATATAAAAAGGTTTAAAATCGCTGCCGCCAGCAAGATTTCCAATTACATGCTCATACTGCATAGTCATTCTTGACGTATTGGTACTAGCTGGATGGGCATTTGCGTTTGAAAAATCAGTGTGTTCGACTCCGTTGATATAAACCCTTGCTGCGTTTGCAGTACCCGCTAAACCCCCACCAGATGAAAAATCACAAGCAAGCATAATGTGCATCCAACCCGAATGGTCACTCAGAAGCCTAACACCTGTTCTAGTCAACCAACTTGGACTTGTTGCACTATTGTCGTTAAAATTTAAATAAACCGCTGACCCCCACTCAGTCTGAATGTGGAGCGAATCACCACCGCTATTTCCAGCACTGAAAAATGAACCCTGATTAGTAGAGTCAATAATCTTAACCCAAAAAGATAATGTGTATTTCTTTCCAGAGCCAGTTCCGTCTTGGCCAGGAGTCCAAGTTAGTTCGTCTTCAGTACCATCAAGATACACAGCTCCTGATGGAACATAACCGCCTGCTCTACTTGGGAACGCTCCAAATCCTAATACTTGATAACCAAAACTCATATATTCTCTCCATTATTATATATCATTTGCTGCATTGGTGGTAAAGAATAATTGAATTCCCAATAGTCTAGCATCTCCTGTTTGGTCATCTTCCGAAACATCTCTTAATACATTAAAATATACTTGTTCATTTGTACTAGGGGAGCCAGAAATTGTTACAGCAGAACTTTCAGCAGTTACATCTAAATCACCACTAGTTCCACTGTGTGCTTTTGGGGGAGCTGATACAGCAGTTCCAAATGCAGTATCTATAGCATCGTTATCAGCAAAAGCAACTCCAGAAAGTACCCATGCTACTGTACCAGTATTTGTTCCTGACACTGTAAAAAATGCTTTAAAAGTAATAGTACTTTCATTCCACGATTTGGGAAATGCAACACTAAATTGTGCATTTTCATCAGAACTAGGATCAAAGTCCAGACATTTTAATTCGGGGCGTCCAGCTGTTCCTTCTACCTGAGTAAGATCAGCACAACCACTTGTTGTTGTAGGATACATTGCGGAAGCAGGAACCCATATAGTTTCTTTTCCAGCCTTTTTAATTGTATATAAATCATCAAAAATTAATACGTCATTTGTTGCATCTTCAAATAATATTCCACCTTCACCATCTTCAACTTGAAGTGTATCATCACCAGAAATACCAGCACCACCATTTAATTTAACTTTATCTGAAATAACAAAAGTACCACTTTCATGGCCTGGATCAGCATGAAGACTTATAGTTCCACTTTCAAATACAAGACGTTCACCTACATCCGTACTTGCCGCACTTGAATCTAAAACAAGATCACTTCCAGCATTTGCTGAAGCAGCATTTGTACCGCTTAAAATTATAGTACCAAATGTGTCTGCAACTATTCCATTGTTTGCAGAAATATCCCCAACAATCATTTCACCAGCAGTTCCACTAACTACCTCAGAGGATATGGTTGCATCTTTAATAAATGTTAAAGCTCCAACAGAATCATCAAAACCAAGAAATGCAGTTTTCGCACTACCAGAATACCATTGCATTGCAAGACCAACATCCTTGTTAGTATCTGATCCTAATGCACCACCACCACTTGCTGCCTGCAATACGACAATAGGATCAACAATAGTAGTAACTGTAGAATTTACAGTTGTAGTTGTTCCACTAACTGTAAGATTACCAGCAACAGTCATATTACCATCAGCAGTTAATGTAAGTTTAGTTGCAAAACTACCACCAGTTTTACTTTGCCACGTAATATCTCCACCATCAGCAATTTGCCATAACCACTCATCTGCATTATCATCAGCTTGATCAGCATAAAGATGAAGTTTAAGTGCAGCACCTTCTACGTTTGCACCAATAACAAAAGCATCATTTGTAGTCTCATCATAACCAACTTTAATATCTGAATCAGAACCGTAAAGTGAATAAGTATCATCTGCTTGTTTAAGATATCCAGAAAAAATTGTAGCTGTAAGAAGGCCTGACGATGGATTATAAGTTAATCCTGTATCACTTTCCAATCCTTGGGAACCTGTAGCACCATCAACAAAAATAGGATAAACAGTTTCATCAGCACTATTATTTGCAGATATTGTGATGTTTGTTGCAGATATAGTAGAAGCACTTGTTAGGACAGTACCAGTTTCATCAGGCAACGTGATAGTACGATCAGCAGTTGGGTCATCTACTGTAAGAATTGTTTCATAAGCATCAGCAGTTGCACCTTCAAAACTGATTTGAGTGCTAAAAGCATTTTTATCTTCAATAGTAGAAACATCTGAAACAAGTTTATTATATTCTTGCCTAAATTCTTCTAATGTTGCGCTGGATAGAATTGATGATGCTGTTATGGCCATTATTCTTTACTCGCTATTTTTTTAAGCAATTCTTTTATTTCATGCATCTCTGATTTTATAGTATTTATCTCTCTTGTGGTAGTTCTGATTTCATCTCTTAATCTTTGTGCTTCTGCAGCCCTCTTCTTTGCCATCTCATATGCACCACGATTACGATTAACAATAGCATGAGATTGGGTATCTCTTGCTAAATCTGAATGACCTTGTACTGGAACATATTGTTGTTGTAAATCGCTCATTTTATGTCACCAATGCCAATGCTCGTAAGTCTTTAATTCTAGGTGGCTCCGAACTATTTGTTCCTTGCATAACAATTTTAATTTGAAAAGAAATAAACTCTTCCAGAGGATCACCTATACCATCATCCGTTACACCAGCAGTGTAAATATATTCTTGGAAATCATCTATATCAAGAGAAGAGCTTGTAGAATTATCATCAACCCCTGTAGTATTAAAGAAATTATATCCTAAATCATCAAAATCTGATGCATCATCTGTTCTTAATATCTTATATAATAATTTTATCTCTGAAGTAGCTGGTCTGTGTGCTGCAAATATTATTTTTAAGGCAGTTGCTGGATTATCTAATGTCACTTTCTTTGTAAGATAAATTGCAGAATTATTATCACCATCTGGCTCTGTAGAAGCTGTATAATCTCCTGTCGGATAAACATCAGAAGATGAATCTACATTATCCAAACGATTTCCCACCGAAATCCAAGACATTCTCTGTGTATCAATAACAGGAGATATAGTATTAAAATTACTGCTTAAAGTAATAGGAATAAATAATGATTTTGCACCAGATAATTCATTAGTTTCATTAATAGATGAATTTACCATATAAGGAACAGAAAATTTATAATTATCATTTATAGGAATTGATATTGCATTAGATGCCGATGTAGCACTAAAAGAAGTTTCACTTCCATCTGGACTTGTAGCAGTTGTTGGCCTTATCTTTGCAGTCATTTGTGTATCTGGTAATTCCAAAGTTCCAATAATTGTTTGACCAGCATCAATCATATGATTTTCTGTTGCAGTAACAGAACTTCCACCATTTTCGGCAGAACCACCACTACCATCAATAACAGGTGTTGAAGATAAAGTAACTGTATATGAATCAATTTCAATATTACCTATAGCAGTAAAGGTTTTATTTATTTCTGTAAATGGAACTTTATGTAATTGATAAAGTTCTACAGTAGCTCCATCTGCATGAGATGCAGCAGTTGTACTATCTTGTGCCCTAGTAATACTAGATACAGCAGTTCCACTTATCGTAGTATACTTCATAACCTCATCACCAATTTTTAACCACCACTCATTAGAAGCAGTTTTTGAGTATTTACCAGAAGTATCATCAAAATTAGTTCCACTTGTAAGAGTAAGAGAGGTAGCAGTAGAAGTTATAGACCCATTTAGCGTTGTAGATGCACCAGATTTAACATTGTCTATAGTTACATTATTACTTGTGTTATACATTCCATGATCACGATGTTTTACTTTTAATGTTGTATTTTCAGAAAATATAAGAGGATTATTTTCTAAAGTCTTAGCATCTACTACTTTATTTTGTAAAGTAACCGTTCCAGCAGTTGTAGTAAATTCTGCACACTTCAACGTATATTTTAAATCTTCAGTTGGAGCCATAGCCCAAGCAGTATTATTATGTCCTTTAAATAAAACACCAATATGAGGTTGTTCTGAAACAGTTCTTGTTCCACCAATTTCTGTTTCTCCCATTCTTGAAATCCAAACCGAATAATCGGGAGTTTTAGCTAGCAAAACTATGCAATATTCTGTTCCTTCTTTAACATATACTGGAGAAGGAAATGTAAATGTTGTTGCAGTAGCAGCAGTTGATGATACATTAACATCAGCAGGATATTTTGTAACTGTTCCAAAAGGTAATATTTTGGGGCCAGGATATCCATTCACTGTATTTCTAAGTTCAAGAGTAACAGGCAATGTATCATCTTTTGTATTAAAATAGATATCTACAGAAGTTAAAAATCTTCCCCCTACATTTGGTGATGTAACATTAAATGTTTGTGCAAGAGGATCAAATGGGTTCATATCCAGATTACCCAAACTCCTTCTTGTTTCCCTAGAACTAGTTTGTGAGGTTGTTTGTGTAACAGTTTCTTGAGTAATTATAGCATTTCTTGTTGCAATAATTGTCTCTTGCTCTGTTTCTAAAATACCCTTAGCAAAATATATTGCATCTCCGGCCGTTATTGGATCAGTGCTTGTTGTATTATCAGAGCTAGAAGTAAGTCTAAATTGTACTTCGCCTGTAGAAAATCTAGGATTACCAGAAATTTTTGGATCGGGTATAGTAAATGTTCCTTCAACTTTACCGTTTGTTGCTGAAATTAATGGACTTCCTGCTACTATAGTGGAATCACTTGAAAAACCGCTTGATGGTGTTACATGAGAACCTACAGATTGTTTATTAAAGTAAGGATATAATCTTGTATTTGGTTTAAAATGTGATCCTGTAAATGTTATAGTTTTTGATCTACAGAAAGGAAGCATTGCTCTAGATATAACACGAAATCCTTGGGACTCTCTATCAATTTGAGCAACAACTTTTGTTTCAATACCAGTTCTAGCTAAATCAGTACGAATAGTTTGCACAGACCTTTCTATTATCTCATTGCCTGTATTTATAGTACCCAAAACTCTTTGTGAGACAACACCACTCCATTGTGTTTGCCAAGCATTCCAAACAGTTCCTATTTGGTTTTGTGCAGCCGCAGTTACAGCATCAAAATTACCATCAACATTAATAACAAGTTCTGGTGCTACTTCAGTCTCAAACCATTCATCGCCAGATGGAGAAAGTTCTATACGACCTACCCATGAAGAAGTTAGAAAGGGTGTTACTCTTTCTGTCCTTGTAGCATAGGGTTGCTCTGTGAATGTAATTTCACTATATGGAAGAGTAATTAAATCTCCTGTTTTTTTATAACCAGCAGTTGCTCTATCGGTATCAGTAGAAACATTTTCCTCAAGACCTATATTTTTCATTTTATATTTTGGACGCAATTCATTATTTTCCATATCAATTGCACATTTATAATCAACGTGCTTAACATCTCCTACACGATGACCAGCAAAATTATCAACAATAAATCCAGATTTAAATCTGTTTAATCCATTAACGTCTACTACTTCAAAAGATTCTGCATCTCTTTCGAGCATATTTAATGCAGTATAATATTCAACATGATCTAATCTATCTTCTAACTTACCAATATCTTTCATAGTAAATCTTTGATTTTTTTGTCTTGAAATAGTTACATCTGCCGGTTTAAATGTATATGCTGGTAAATGTAAATCAGCAAGTTTCATACCTAGTTCTTTTGGTTTTGGAAGTAGAGGAAATTCTGCTGAAGTTCCTTCTGTAACTGAAATAACTCCTGTTTCAGATAAATGAACAGATACTCTTTTTGGAAGATAATATTCAAAATCACTTTGAACAGAAGAGCCTGGTTTAGGAAAATCTACTGTAGATGAACCTGTTCCATCATATTGACGGCTATAGAAATCAAAAGAATTTCCTGTAACTTCATCTACATCTTCAAGTGTTGCTGATGTACCAGCAATATCTTCAACTCTTGGTCTAAAATCATATGTATCATAAAGAGGATAAAGACCAGTTGGTTTTGGTGCATCTGGATCAATTTTTGTTGCAGCATAAGTTGGTATATCATCATAAGTCATTTGATCTGCAATATCTGTATATGAATCAACAGTCATTACATCACCAGAACCATGATCCATATAATCATATACTACTAAAAGTCTACCAGTAGGAGATGAAGAGCCAACTTTTCTTACAATCCTTGCAATATCATAATAATTATCTCTCATTCCTGTATCTAGCAAATATCTATTTGTAACAACTATACTACCTGTAGTAACTGCTGATACAGCTGCAGTTGCATCAGAAGAAGCACCAGTAATAGTATCGGATGTTGTAAAATCAGTAGTTCCAATAAGAACATAACTCATTGGACTTGATATATCAATTATTCGAGCAGTTGCACCAGAGGAAGAACCAGTAATTTTCTCTCCCCTAGTAAATGTTCCAGTAATTGTTCCCAAAGTCAAAGATGGAGTTGTAGCATCTGTAGACGTACTTTCAGAATCAAAAACACCAACTAGTTTAAATACATCAGCTCGTCCAAGAGAAATTGTTTTATCTGTAGGTCTTGTTCCATAAGCATCAGTTGCACCAGTTGTAACTTTCATCTGCTTCATAAGATTAACAGTCTTTATTTTTTGTGTAACTGAAGTTTTCAAAATAGTTGCTGTCAGTTTTACTTTTGCAGCATTACCCAAAACTGCATTATCAGTTATTGTAAGTGTTACAGAACCACCACCAGACATAGTTGATGCAATACTAATAAGATCACCAGCTTGGCCAGTACCAGTGCCCTTTGTTAAAATAGACATGGTGTAATCTTTTTCAGCATGCGAAACAAATGTTTCATTACTACCAGCAGTAAATGTTACAACACCAGAAGAGTTTGATATTCCTATAAATTGTCTACGAACTGTATATTGTGTATCAGTAGCACCAGAATTTGTAGCTGTAAGTAATGTCTTAACAACTTGTTTAGGAAGTTTTGTTAAAGAAATATTTTTTTCTGCATCTGCTAATTTTGCAAGTTTTAAAGTTGACCCTGTACCAGCACTTGTTGCAATTTGTAGACCTATAGGAAGATTATCTTGTTCACCAATTATGTTATCCTCAGCATTATTTGCAGAAGAATCCGTCCCATCTAAAACTATATAAGAACTAGTTGTTGTGGTTGTAGAAAGAGATATATCTGCTGTAAAATCTTGACTACTGTCATCATCATCCATGAAAACAGAACGTACTTGGTCAAATGTATGAGTCGTTATAAGACTAATGGTAAGATCAGTATTTCCAGAATTTTCTACAATGCTACTTGTTTCAGTAGAATCAGAAGCTGTAATCTTTTCTCCAGCAGAAAAAGTTCCAACAACACTTTGTAAAACTACAGTAGCACCACTAGTTCCATCTGCATAAACTAAACCTGTAGCACCAGAAGTAACTCCCTTAACTTGAACACCACCATTAGAATGAGATGCGATAAGTGTAGGACTAGGTGTACCATCTAAAGTTAATATTGTAAATGGTTGAATATCAAAAAGATAAAGTTTATATTCAGCAAACGGATTATTAGCATCAGCACCAGCAGTACCACTACTATATTCTATATGTCTTGCTCGTGCAACACCAATTCTAGTACCATTTGCTGACCCTCTTGTTGTAATAGGAGCATCATAAAGCTGAATAGTTTTAAATGGTGTACTTTCACCTGTGATAAACGTAATATCTGGAGTACCATAAACATTTTTTATAAGAACATAATTTCCTAAATCAAAAGTCGAAATACCAGCATTTACAGTATTAAAATCTCTTGCTTTATTAATATCCTTAAAAGTGGGAGCCATTTTTTCAAGTTCATAACCTTGAACATATGCTTTACCAGGCGATATTTCAAATGCAAGTAAAGAATTGCTTGCAGTACTTCCATCATCAGTTGTTGCACCAGAAGAATAAACACCAGTGTTTTCATTTAATGTAACACTTTCATTAACTTTAAATTGAAAAGGTCTTACTGTATAATCACCAGATTCATCAAGTGTTCTTCGTGCAAGTGTATCTTCTAAAATTGAATATTCTGTTGTTCTAGTTAAAGATTGTATAGTACCAGACTTAACATCCATTAATTGTACAAAAGTAGAATCTGAGGTTGAACTTCTAGAAAGTTTAGCTAATGCAAGAGAAATTTTAAGTCTATGAGCACCTTTTGCTGCATAGTTGGGGGAGCCAGTTGCATTATCTGTAAGTGTAGAATCTGATTCTGGTGTAACTAATGTTTCCGTTATTGTAAACCCAACACGATATGAAGGTGAATTATCATATGCATCAAGTACTAAAGTTTCTTCAGAACAAGTTACAAAATGTCCTCTTATGTAATACACACCCGATTCAATTTTTACAGCAGAACCTTGTCTAGAAGCTGGCCCAGTAGTACTTGCGAGTTGTGCGGCAGTTCCAGTGGTAGTATTATAGGAAGAAGTGTATGTTGTAGCAGATGCTGCATCAGAAGAATATGTTGTAGTATGTGTAATACCAGCATCGGCAGAAATATTTTCTCCATCTTGAAATTCAGCAGTAGAATAATCCGACCCAGCATCTTCATAGATTAAATAAAGAAGTGGTTGTTCAGTAGTTGTTGCCGCTGCATATCCGATAACTTTTGCTTTCACACCAGTTGTTGCTCCAGTAATAGTTACAGGAGTTGTAGCATTATAATATTGAGCTGGGTTGATAGTCTCAGAAGCAAAAGTTGTTGCAAGTTTTAAGGTATAAAATCTTAGATTTAAAGAAAGTTGGCCAGGAATTACCATTGAACCTTCTTTAAAGATATGGTTTGAATGTTGTTCTATTTGATCTTGAAGAGTAGATTGTAGTTGTGTTAACTCTCTAGCTTGAACTGCAAAGCCAGGACGAAATAATACTTTCTTAAAATTATCGTCCTTGTCAAAATCATCATAATAAGGAGCAACATTAAGATCGGTTTTTTGAGCCATTTTAAAATTCCACTATAACTTTAATATCTTCCGTTTGGTCTGTAGCCCTTGATATGGGTCTACGATTTTCTGTATAGATAACTTTTCCACTATCTGCAGCTAACTCTGGATTTGCATAGCCATCAGAAAAAGTTATCGTACTCCCATTAGTTAATGTTACAGCAGAATCAGCAGAAGAATCTGGTGTTCCTGTTGCAGAAGATGATGCACCTGTAACTGCATTTGCACCGCTAAAAGCAACATATGCACCTGTGGTACTGTTTGTTCCAAAGTCACTATATTTTTCTTGTTGATAATAAAGAATAGAATTTGAACTATCCCACTCGACAACCTTTCCGATTGCATCAGTTGATGCTTGAGTTATTTTTTCATCTGGAGTAAATGTTCCAGAGGTGGATGTTAATTTAAGGGCATAAGTTTGTCTGTAAGTAGTTGCAGAAGCAACTGTAGATGTTCCATAAGTTGTAGGGTCAACTACAATACCAAGATTTCTAAAATCATTACCAGCAAGTACGTCATCTGCTTCTGCACCAGTAAGAGTTGTTCTAGTCATAACATAATGACCACCTAATTCTTTTACAGCATCATATCCATGACCACCTTTAGGCCCGATAACTACTGCAATTGTTGCTCCTGACCCACCAGTATTTTTTGTTGTTGATAACTCTGGGTCTTCAAAGGTATAACCAGCACCAAGATTAACCGTACCGTATGTATATCCTGCTCCAGCAGCATGAATAGTTGTATCTGTTCCAGCAGTTGTTCCGAAACTTGCTACTGAATCACCACTAACTGTAATTCTTACTATTGCACCACTTGATCCTCCAGCATTAGTGCCATCACCATAAACTGCAGCATAATAAGTTCCTTCTGCCATACCACTTCCAGCATTAGTAACAATTAAAGATTCAATTGCACCATCTGTAGCAGCTGCACTTACTGTACTGTCAGTTGAGACTGGCATAAAATCAGTAGTAAGATATTTTTCCTGATCTGAAGCAGATATAGTGTACATATATTTAAGAACATAAGTACCGGCAGTAAAAAGTGAAGTTGATTCATTACTTGGTTCTGCTGTTATACCATCTGAATCTCCACCATTATTATCTATTACCTTATAGACTCTATTGGCAGAAGTTCTAAAATAAAATTTAGAATCATATAAATTAGAAGCAGAAGATGTAGTAGTATTATCAGAACTAATATTATGCTCATACATATCATAAACAGTACCAGAAGCCCAATCTCTACGAGGAATAGCATATGTAATATCAGTTGAGGCAATCTTTTTTGCAGCAATCATGGAGTCCCAACTATAAAATTCTGTAGTTACATCATCTGCTGGAGTAGGGGGAGAGCTATCTGTTCCACCAGAAGTTGTGCTACTATAGGGAGTAGGCTTTCCTATAAAAAGATAATACGCACTTGCAGATGCTTCACTGAATGATTCATAAAACTGCTCTGCATTATGTAATCTAAAATTTTCTGTTATGATTGCTGCCATTTTTGTTTCCTTTTACTTATTTATAAGACATTCAGGCTTTTGGATAATCTGATTTAACTTTTGCTATAGCTTTATACCATTCTCCAGTTTTATTGCCTTTATCAGAAGTCATATCATGATAAAGTAAATCAAACTGCTCACCAAGTGAAGGATAATTAGCCTCTCTTTTTATAACATAATTATTTTTAGCTGCATTTCTTGCATTGCTATCATATGTAACACTATTATTGCTAGCATTAACTACCCACCATGTAGGAGTACCGCCTGGATTACTAACAACAAACCCACCATAAGCTGCGACATGAGCATTAGCTTCTGCCTGAGTATCAAAATCTTGATATTTGTCAACCTTATTATTAGATGTTTTAACTATTGCTACATAATCTTTCATTTCATCACTCCGAATGACAAATGATGTTACCACCATCAAAATTATTGTTTGATAATTCTATTCTTAATTGAGTTAGCTCTCCAGATAATTCTTTTCCACCAGCACCCATAGCAAATATATGACTAGTACTTGTATGTACTCCACCAAATTGGCTTATCATATTCCAATGATGCGTAGTGCCACCTTTAGTCCGAAATATTTGTACTGTTCCAGTTATAGTTTGATTAGTATCTACGAGGCCTTCTGTTCCTTGTGTATACCAATGTGCTGTGGCGGATTGAGCTCGGCCTGTGCCAGTATGAGAAAAACCACCAGCTGCACCGAAATAGCCAGATGTTTCTATGCCTCCAGAATCACCTATAAGCACCTCAAAGTCTGCATCGCCATCTGTTTCACAAGCTAAGAATTGAACCCAAATATGTTTTGTGCCAGATGCAAATCCAGTGAATGTCACACTAGTGCCAGTAGCAGTTGATTGTATCGTTTGGTAAGTCCAAGTATCGCCGCCAGTAGGTTCAGCCCAAACAGGATTAGCAGAAGCTCCCTGTGTCTTTAAAAAATATCCACTAGTGCCAGGAGCCAAAGTAGTCCAGTTAGTACCATCATTAAAAGCAACATCACCTTGTTCATTTCCCCCTAATTGGAGAGGAAGTGGAGCTTCATTATATAATAAATGTCCGCCTGTTTCATTAAGAAGGGCATCACCAGTACCAGTAGTTGTACCATAACCATCTAATATAATTTTACCTACGGTTTCAATTGCATCTGTCTCATTAACTGAATCTAAATATCTTTCATTACCAGTAGAACCATCTTCATATAAAATACGAGAACCAACATCTGTACTTGCAGCACTTCCATCCAAAACAAGGTCATCTCCAGCATTTGCTGAAGCAGCATTTGTACCATTTAAAATAATATTATCATTAAAAGCACCAGCAGCTACTGAACCAGAAACGTCAAGTTGTCCACCAGAACCTAAAGACATTTTTTCTGCAGCTGCTTCAGATGAAGCAGTTTTAAAACTTAATTTTGTTGCATTACTAGATGAACTAAACTCTTCTTCTGCAACAGCCTCAATACCAGCTGCAACAAGTATAGCATCCGTACCAGAACTTTCGCCTGGTGCCTGAAAATCAATTACTCCCAACTGTTCTCCAACAGTTAATGCATTTTCACCTGTTTGCATAGTAAGTTTAACAGGTGTGCCATCACCAGTTGCAGTATGTTTTAAAATTAACCCTGTATCTGCAACATGAGTAAGCTCAACTTCTTGATTATCTCCAAACTTAATTACTGCACTATCTGAATCTAATACTATATCATCACCAACCCAAATATCTTTTGCTACACCAAGACCACCAGCAAGTGTTACTGCTGCTGTTCCTGTTGCACTTGCTTCTGTTGTTGCAGAAAACGCAAAAACTCCAGCAGAAGAAATTGCAACTGCATCAGTATCACCAGCAGAGCCAATAGTACCATCATTAGCAACCAAAAATTGTGCAGCACCAGTAATATTTCCTGTAGTAGTTAAATTTTCATTACCAAAATCTATTGTGCCAGAACTATCCGTAATAGAACCAGCTGCAAGAGATAATGTGCCTGGATTCACCGTTGTACTTGTAAGAGTTGTAATAGTAGCAGAAGTTTGAGTTCCACCAACAACACCAGTTATAGTTGGAGCACTAAGAGTTATAGTAGTAGCATCAGCACTGATACCTGAAGCTATTGCTGTTCCACTTCCTATTGCAGTATATATTTCACTAAAATTATCATTAATTTTGTCTCCACCAGCTCTTAGTGTATCGCCTGTTCCGTCATCAGCTGCTGAACCTAATTCTAATGATTGATATGCCATTATTCTTTTTCCTTATTGATATATTTATTTATAAGACTAAGTAGAGTCAAAAGTTATTGAACTTGAATCAAATGTAGTTGAAGAACTATCAAAAGCACCAGCAGATGGAAATGTTATAGCTCCAGATTTACTCATCTCTATTGCAAAATTCAATAATGTCCCAGCTTCTAACATAAATTCATCACCAGCATTTGTTGACGAACCATCTGTACCATTCATAACAATTGCACCTGTACCATGACTTACAGG
>MDTE01001421.1_pt1 | contig 18828 bp, 17 predicted proteins | sample 811231 | NCBI WGS metagenome assembly MDTE01 (sample SAMN05326651, study PRJNA326480) | marine metagenome | isolation source: seawater | place: Indian Ocean: Red Sea | collected 2010 | reverse complement strand
TATAAATCCCTTAACCGGAAAGAAATTCCTTTCAATAAATAAAAGCAACGAATTACAGGAATGGATCGATCAACAAGATTTTCCTAATAATGTGTCTATTAAATTTGCTGGATCAAATGAAGAAAGAGAAGAATCCGCAGCTTTTCTTGGTAATGCTATGATAGGAGCTCTTTTTCTTATGTTTATAATTTTGTTAACGCAATTTAACAGTTTTTATCAAGCAATTATAACTTTATCGACTGTGATCCTATCAACAATCGGTGCTTTAACAGGAATAATGATTGTCGGGCAGTATTTTTCTGTAATTATGACTGGTCTAGGAGTAGTTTCATTGGCAGGTATTATAGTAAACAATTCGATAGTTTTAATTGATACTTATAATAGGCTCAAGAATGATCACGATGATCCACTTGAAACTATTTTGCATTCATCTGTTCAAAGATTCAGGCCAATTATTTTAACAACGGCAACAACAATGATAGCCCTTATTCCTGTAGCACTTCAAATAACAATCGGATGGTTTGATAGGAGCATTGAATTTGGCGGATTAATGGCGGCTTGGTGGGTACCATTCTCTACAGCTGTTATTTGGGGTTTGGGCTTTTCTAGTGTTTTAACTCTTTTTCTTGTACCAACCCTTTTAAGTATGCCAATATATTTTCAAAGTAATAAATTTAATCTTTTAAATAGATTAAAAAGTAGAATTCAACCCGCAGAGTAATTGATGGTTAATATAGGAGTTTTTTGTTCTTCTTTAGATGGAAAGAAAGAGTTTTCAGAATGTGCTCATGAACTAGGAGTAAAAATTGCTGAATCCAATTTATCACTTGTATATGGGGGTGGAAAATTAGGGTTGATGGGAATTATTGCAAAGGCAGTTAAAGATAATGGTTCAAAAGTAATATCTATTATTCCTAATTATCTTAATAAATCTTCAATAACTTTTGCCGAATCTGATGAGATTCATGAAACCAAAGACTTATTTGAAAGAAAAAGAAAATTGGTTCAATATTCTAATATTCTTGTTGCACTACCTGGAGGTATCGGAACAATTGATGAAACATTTGATGCTTTAGCATTATTTGCTCTTGGTGAATCTGAAAAACCAATTTTTTTAGTAAATGTTGATAGATTCTGGGATCCCCTCATAGAATTATTAAATCATTTGAAAGAAAATAAAATGATAAGACCAAGCAATGATAAATTTATTGAAGCTAGAAGTCTTAATAATCTTTTTATAGTCAAATCCATAGATGAGTTATTTAGCCATAAAGAATTTAAAAAATAATTAGGCTTCGGATTTAATTAATTTATAATTTATTGAATCCATTAAAGCCTCAAAGGATGCTTCTATTATATTTGGACTAATGCCAACCGTAAACCAACTCTGATTATCACTATCTGAGCTTTCAATAACAACTCTAGTTATAGCTTCCGTTCCTCCATCAAGAATCCTAACCTTATAATCGACTAAAACTAAATCTTCCAAAAATTTATTATAAATACCAAGATCTTTTCGAAGCGCTTTATCAAGGGCATTAACAGGTCCATTACCCTCTCCTTCAGAATTAATTATTTTATCGCCGACTTTTAAAGAAATATTTGCTTTGGAAAGGGATTTATTTTCTTTTTTGCCACTAATAATAACTTCATAATCTTCTACAGAAAAAAAATCAGGAACTTCACCTAAAACAGTCTTTGCTAGAAGCTCAAAGGATGCCCCTGCTCCATCATAAGAATAACCTTGAAATTCTTTCTCTTTAACAATATCTAAGAGTTTGTTAATCCTTTTGTCATCATTTTCAATTTCAACACCAATAGATTCAAGTCTAGAAAGCAAATTTGACTTCCCAGCTTGGTTTGAAACTAAAATCTTTCTATTATTTCCTACTAAATAAGGGTCAACATGTTCATAAGTTTTTGGATCTTTCATAACTGCAGAAACATGAAGACCACCCTTGTGGGCAAAAGCATTATCTCCTACATATGCTTGGTGATTATTAGGGTGTTTATTTAATATATCGTCGATAAGGCGAGATAGTTTTTTTAATTCTTTTAATTTATTTTTATTAATAGAAATATCGTACTTCTCTGAATATTGTTTCTTTAATAAGAAAGTTGGAATTATAGATATTAGATTTGCATTTCCACATCTTTCACCTAAACCGTTAATTGTACCTTGAAGTTGTCTGGCTCCAGAATCAATTGCAGCTAAACTATTTGCCACAGCGTTTTCAGTATCATTATGACAATGAATACCTATCTTTTCTCCAGAAAATCTTTTTGTAACTTCCCCTACAATCTCAAAAACTTCATCAGGAAGAGTGCCGCCATTAGTATCACATAAAACAACCCACTTAGAACCACTTTCAATTGATGCTTCAATACATCTTAAAGAAAAATCTGGATTAGATTTGAAACCATCAAAAAAGTGCTCACAATCTATAATGGATTCTTTATTACTAGCTACAACAGAATCAACAGATTCTTTTATAGCGGAAATATTTTCATCTAAAGAAATTCCTAAAGCTATATCAACATGAAAATCCCAAGTTTTGGCTACTAAACAAACACTATCAGATTCAGTTTCTATTAATGCTCTTAACTGAGGGTCATTATCTGCAGATCTACCTGATCTTTTAGTCATCCCAAAAGCAGTAAATTTAGCATTTTTGAAATTCAATTTTTCTTCAAAAAACTTTGTATCAGTTGGATTTGCGCCTGGCCAACCCCCTTCAATATAATCAATACCCAAGTCATCTAAAGCATTAGATATATTTATTTTATCTTGCACAGAAAAATCTACACCTTGGGTTTGCTGACCATCCCTAAGTGTTGTATCAAATAAATAAACTTTGTCTTTACTCATTTCAATTTCTCAAAAGTCTTCTCTTAACTTCATTATAACCTAATAAAAGAATTAGTTTATTTAATTCTGGTCCATTTGACTTACCCGTTAAGGCTATTCTAATAGGTAAAAATAGTTCTTTGCCACTTTTACTTGTTTTATCTTTTAAAAGAGCTATCCAATTATCCCAAGTTGATTCATCCCAAGGCTCCTTTGGTAATAATTCTTCTGATAAATTCAAATATTCTACATCATCAATTTTAACTTCTATATTTGTATTAATAATATTATACCACTCATCAATCTCTGATAAATGAGAAATATTTTGCTTAATACAATCCCAAAACTCTTCACTGAAATTAGAAAATTTATTACCTAATAGTTCTGAAATCTGGGGAAAACTATAATTTGAAATGATTTGTGAATTAAGTTTTGATAGTTGATCCAAACTATACCTTGCAGGTGCTTTCCCTAAAGATTCTATATTAAATTTTTTTGACATCTCTTTTAAAGATGTAAATGCCTCAATATCAATGGAACTTCCTATAGAAATATTTAAGGAGTTTATAGCATTGGGATCAAAAGACTCTTCTTTTAATTGAACAATTGAAGAAGCTGCATTTCTTTTTGAAAATGGTTTTCCATTCTCTCTTACAAGAAGAGAATTATGACCAAAAATAGGTGATTGAGAATCTAATGCATTAAATATTTCAATTTGAATTGCAGAATTAGTTATATGATCCTCACCCCTAATTATATGAGATATCTTCATATCTATATCATCGACAACGCTAGGCAAATTATATAAATAATCACCGTCAACTCTTTTAATAACAGGGTCTGATTGAGCAGCAGTATCAACTGTAATTTCTCCCCTTATCAAGTCTTTGAATTTAATCTTCTTATTAGAAAGCTTAAATCGCCAATATGGGTTGATACCAGATTTAATTTTTTCATCAATTTCTTCAGAAGATAATTTTAATGAGGCCCTATCATAAACAGGTGGTCTTCTTCTAGCTATTAACCTTTTTCTTTTTTTATCAAGCTCTTCAGGAGTTTCAAAACACGGGTATATCAATCCTTTATCTATAAGTTTGTCAAAGGCATTATCGTACAGCCTAATTCTTTCTGATTGCCTGTATAGTTGATTAAAATTAAGTCCTAGCCAAATTAAATCCTCTTCAATTTGTTTAACAAATTCTTCTTTGCTCCTTTCCTTATCAGTATCATCAATTCTTAAAATAAATTCACCTTCAGATTTTTTTGATACCAAATAATTTAGTAAGGCTGTTCTAACATTACCTACATGCAATAAACCTGATGGGCTGGGCGCAAATCTCGTTATTAAATTTTTAGTCACTTTTATCTCTAAATTTGTTAGTGATTGGATATCTCCTATCTCGTCCAAAATTTCTTAGACTAATCTTAACACCGGGAGCGGATTGCCTTCTTTTATATTCAGATATGTACAATAGGTTTTCTACTTTTTTAATTGATTCAAGAGCAAAACCTTTTTCTTCAAGTTCTTTAGTGCTTAATTCATACTCAACCAAGCCTTCTAGAATTTTATCTAATTCTTCATATGAAGGAAGGGAATCAGAATCTTTCTGATCCTCCCTTAATTCGGCTGTTGGTTCTTTAGTAATAATTTCAATAGGAATTATATCCTTGTTCTTTCCATAAACATTATTTGGAATATTAGTATTCCTCCATTTTGCTAATTCATAAACTTCAGTTTTATAAATATCTTTTATTGGATTAAAGCCGCCATTCATATCCCCATAAAGAGTTGAATACCCAACAGAAACCTCGGACTTGTTACCAGTAGTTAACAACATTTGACCTTTTTTGTTAGAAACTGCCATTAATAAGGTTCCCCTTATTCTTGATTGAAGATTTTCTTCAGTAATATCTTCAGAATATCCTTTAAATGTTTTTTCTAAAGATAGATTAATAGATTCAAATGTCTTTTCAATTGAAATGGTCTCTAAAGAAATACCTAATCTCTTGGCACATTCTTTTGAATCATTAAAACTTTCATCTGATGTATAAATGGAAGGCAACATAAATGAGCTAACTCTTTCTTCGCCAAGTGCATCCACTGCTATTGCTGCACAAAGAGCAGAATCTATTCCTCCAGATAATCCTAAAATTACCCCAGGAAATCTATTCTTCTCAACATAATCTCTTAAACCAATAACTGTAGCCAAATATATATTTTCTATATCTGAGCACTTTTCTTTTTTTGAAGATTGAGATACTAAAACTTTACTCTTTTCATCAAATTCTAATATATTTAGGCTTTCCTCCCATGCAGGGGCTTCAAACACAAATTCTTTGTTAGAATTGATCGCTAAACTGTTTCCATCAAAAACAAGTTCATCTTGACCCCCAACTTGATTAACATAAATTAAAGCTGTTTCTGTTTCAGAAACTCTTTCTGTTATAATCTTCTTTCTTTGATCAATTTTATATTTGTCAAAAGGTGATCCATTTGGTGAAATTAAAAGATCACACCCCTGTTTCTTAAGGTCTCCACAAACATCCTTTTCCCAAATATCTTCACATATTGGTATTCCTATTTCAGTACCACGGAAGTTAAAAGTTTCAGAATCCTTACCTTTCGCAAAAACTCTTTTTTCATCAAATACGCTATAATTAGGCAAATTAATTTTTTTAGCAAAACCTATAACTTTACCATTATCAACAAGTGCCGCAGCATTGTATAAATTTGAATCTTCTAATATAGGTAATCCAATTAGAAAACCAAGATTCTTCTTATTAGTAAATTCTGTTAATTCATCGAGTGAAATTCTACATTTTTTTATAAATGATCGTTTTAATACTAGATCTTCCGGAGGATATCCAGATAAGAATAATTCTGAAAAAACAACTAAATCAATATTTTCCTTTTTCGCCTTATTTAATATTTCTAAAGCTTTTGAAGTATTGCCCTTAATATCTCCAACAATATTGTTTAATTGCGCTAATAATATCTTCATAATTAATTGCAACCTTTAAAAATTAATTCTTTAGCATAAATTTAAACGACTTTTGTTATTTAATATATCATTATATATATTTATGAAGACTTTATATAAGGAGAGATAATCCATGACTATTATAAAAAGCAGAGAAATTCATTTAGCCAACAGACCAGTAGGTTTACCTAAGAAAGATGATTTTTCATTAAAAGAGGTTGAAATCAATGATCCCTCTAATGAAGAAGTATTGGTTAAGAATTTATGGATGTCCGTTGATCCTTATATGAGAGGAAGGATGATCGATAGAAAAAGTTATGTTCCACCTTTTCAGATTAATGAGGTACTTGATGGTAGAGCAATTGGAGTAGTGGAAAAATCAAACTCTAAAGATTTTAAAGAAGGAGAATTTGTGATCTCTAACTTTGGTTGGAGAGAATATTTTATCTGTAATGAAAAGCAATTGAACGCAGTAAATCCTGAATATGGACCAATACAGGCATATCTTGGTGCATTAGGTATGCCTGGCCTAACGGCATATGCAGGTCTTTTAGAAGTAGGAAAGCTGCAAGAAGGCGAAAATGTTTTAGTTTCAGCTGCTGCTGGGGCAGTTGGTTCAATAGTTTGCCAAATTGCAAAAATCAAAAATTGTAAAGTTTACGGAACATCAGGTTCAGATAATAAATGCTCTTGGTTAGAGGACGAAATAGGCATTGATAAAGCTATCAATTACAAAAAAGTTGGAAATTTGATCTCAGAATATAGATCTTCAATAACAAGTGGTATCGATGTTTATTTTGAAAATGTGGGAGGAGATCACCTTGAAGCAGGCATAAATATCCTAAATGTTGGTGGTAGAATTGCCTTATGTGGAATGATTGACCAATATAATGATGAAATAACTAAAAAAGGTCCTTCTAATTTAATGATGCTTATAATGAAGAATGCGAGTATGGAAGGATTTATCGTTTCAAAATTTAACCATTTAAATGAACAATTTTTAAATGATATGAAATCTTGGATTGAATCGGGAAAATTATCTTGGCAAGAAACTGTTCACGAGGGCATAGAAAATGCACCTAAAGCTTTTATGAATCTCTTTTCAGGAGAAAATACTGGTAAAATGCTTGTAAAGATATCATAAGACAAGAATGAGTGATTTAAAACTTGATAATTTAATTGCCGATATTGAATTTTTTGATGATTGGGAAGATAAATACAAATATATAATTGATTTAGGAAAAACCTCACCATCACTTTCAGAAGAAGATAAAAACGAAAAAAACAAAGTCGATGGCTGTGCTAGTCAGGTTTGGTTTTTAGTAAAAGAAGAAGAAGAAAATAATGATAAACTTCTCTACTTTAAAGGGGATTCAGATGCCCTTATAGTTAAAGGATTGGCTATTATTCTTTTCAGTATTTTTTCAGGTAAAACCCCTAAGGAAATTATCGAGATAGACGCTTTTGAAAAATTGAAAAAATTAAATTTAGAAAAAAACCTAACTATGCAAAGATCTAATGGTCTCTCTGCGATGATAAAAAGGATTAAGCAAGAAGCACATAACAGTATTTAGCATTTCCTATTATGAATAATAAATTTATATATTACATGATTGGCCAAGGATCATGGTTCTTGTCCCAAGGTCTTCAAATGGTTCTATTTCCAACAATATTAGTATTGATGCTAAATGTTTCTCCAGCATTATATGGATTAGCTCAAGTTTCAATTCTTGCTCCGTCTATTTTTTTAATAGTTCTAGGCGGTACAATAGCTGATAAAACTGACACCCGAATGATGTTAGGAATGATTCACCTTTTGGCAACCATTCCACTTTTCTTAATTTATTTTGGTATAAATTATAACTTTCTCACATATCAAATTATGATTATATATGGCTTAGCAACAGGTATAACCCAAGCTTTCGCTTTGCCAGCAAGAGATAGCTTGCTTAATAAAGTAGCCAATGGAAATATCCAAAGGACAGTTATTACCGCAATGCTTATTCAGTTCATTTGTCAATTATGTGGAATGAGTATGGGTGGTTTAGCAGACAGTTGGGGAATAATTCCCTTGGTATTCATGCAAATTATAGCACTTATTGTTGGTGGATATTATGCTTTTAAATTACCCAAAAGAGAGAGCTCAATAAAATTACCTTCCTTAAATGAGATGATGGCTGAAATAAAAGAAGGTTTTAGCGAAGTAAAAAAATCTAAAGAAATCTTTCCTGTAACTCTTGCTATGGCAATAGTAGGTATTTGTTATATGGGAAATAACCTTGTAGCTCTTCCATATATAACCACCGAAAGGTACGGTATGGGATCTGCTGGTTTTGCAACAGTTACTTCATCATTTTGGGCGGGTACAATTTTCTCTAATTTAATTTTAATTTTAAATCCACAAATTAGAAACTGGGGGAAAATAATGGTCTTCGGATTATTTTTCGGAACCATACTAATCTTTTTAGTTTTTGATATTCCATTTTGGTCATTTTGCTTTTTGGTTTTTGCTTGGGGAAGCGGAGCTGGAATTGTAATTTCTATTAGTCGAACTATTACACAAACATTTGCAAAAGAGTCACATAGAGGCAGAATTTTATCTATATATTCTTTAGCTATTTTTTCAGCAGGTCCTCTTGGAGCTTTAATATGTGGCTTTATTATAGATAATTTTGGTATTGCAAATAATGTTATTATTACATCTACTGCTGCCTTCATTGCTCTAATAACATTAACCTTAAAAACAGATATTTTTAAAATAAAGGCGCCAGAGTAAAATTTAAGAATATTCTTTTTTGTCCCACCAAGGATAGTAATCGGGAATATCTTTCATACTATCAGTAAAATTTGCGTCTCTTTTTTCTAAGAAAGATACAACACCTTCTTTAGCATCTTGCATCCTACCTCTCGCAAAAATTCCCCTGCTATCTATTTTATGTGCTTCCATTGGGTGATCTGCTCCAGCCATTTTCCACAACATTTGTCTTGATAAGGCAATTGATACAGGGGCACAATTATGAGAAATCTCGTTTGCAATTTCTCTCGCGTCATCAAGTAGTTTTTCTGGTTTATGAATAGATCTTATTAAGCCACCGCTTAAAGCTTCTTCGGCTGAAAAAACTTTACCTGAATATACCCATTCTAAAGCCTGAGAAATACCAACTATTTTAGGTAAAAACCATGAGGAACAAGCTTCAGGAACCAAACCTCTTCTAGCAAAAACAAAACCATATCTAGCATTCTCTGACGCTAATCTTATATCCATAGCCAATTGCATAGTAATTCCAACACCTACAGCCGGACCATTGCAAGCTGATATTACTGGCTTAAGACAGTCAAATATTCTCAATGTAACAAGTCCGCCACCATCTCTTATACTAGGATTAGACCAATCTACATTTCCTTCATTTGATACAGCGCCCTGTTTATCCTTACGGTCCTCTCTATTTTCAAAATCGAATGTTCTGGCTCCAGCTGATAAATCTGCTCCAGCACAATACCCTCTCCCTGCACCAGTCACTATTATTGCTTTTACATTGTCATCTTTATCTGCTTCATCAAAAGCTTTAATAAGGTCATTCTGCATATCCAAATTAAAAGCATTTAATTTATCTGGTCGATTAAGTGTTATTGTTAAAATATTATCCTCTATATCGTATAGTAATGTTTGAAAGCTCATAGGGTTCTCCACTTATCTAATTATAGACTTTTGTTAAAAATAAATTTTATATTATGCTAGAGATAATATTAATTAAAATAAAAAAGGTAATTTCATGCATCCTCATATTCATGCAAAAGAAAATCCAGATAAACCGGCATATATAATGGCTAACTCAGGTGAAGTAGTTACATATAAACAACTTAACGAAAGATCTAATCAAATTGCTAATTTCTTTAGAAAAATGAATTTAAAACCAGGTGACCATATTGCAATTTTTCTTGAAAACAATATAAAATTTACAGAAATTTTGTGGGCCGCACAAAGATCAGGCCTTTATTACACCCCAATTTCATCTCGGTTAACAGCACCGGAAGTTGAATATATAATTAGAGATTGTGAAGCTAAAATGATTATTACATCTTTTGCTCTTGGTCATATAGCAGAAGAACTAAAGAGTTTAGTAAGTGATATATCTGAACGCTATATTATTGATGGCATTAAAGATGGTTGGAAAAGTTTTGAAGATAATATTTCTGATATGCCTATATCTCCAATTAAGGATGAGATTATGGGACAAGACATGCTTTATTCCTCGGGAACTACAGGAAAACCAAAAGGAATAAAACTACCTTTAAAAAATATCCCTATTGAACAATCTGAAGATTTAATGGCCGTTGTTACTGGATTATATGGAACTAATAAAGATACTGTATATCTTTCACCTGCCCCCCTTTATCACGCCGCCCCCTTGAGATTTACTATGGGAGTTAATTATATAGGCGGGACAAATATAATTATGGAAAATTTTGATGCGGAAAGTTCATTAAGTTTCATTGAAAAATATTCGGTTACTATGAGTCAGTGGGTTCCAACAATGTTTGTTAAAATGTTTAAACTTCCTGAAGGTATTAGAAGTAAATACAATCTATCATCTCATAAATGCGCTATCCACGCTGCAGCGCCTTGCCCTATCAAAATAAAGAAAATGATGATTGATTGGTGGGGGCCAATAATTCATGAATTTTATGCGGGCTCCGAAGGTAATGGATTTATAGCCTGTAATTCCGAAGAGTGGTTGGCACACGAAGGTACTGTAGGGAAGCCTATAGTAAGTGTTCCACATATTTGTAACGATGAAGGTAAAGAACTTGCCATTGGTGAAGAAGGTACTATTTGGTTTGAGGGGGATAGTGATTTTTCTTATCATAAAGATGAAAAGAAAACGGAAGAATCTAGACATCCAAAACACAAAAATTGGTCTACCCTTGGAGATGTAGGTAAACTAGATAATGACGGTTATCTTTATTTAACTGACAGAAAAGCATTTATGATAATAACTGGCGGTGTAAATGTTTATCCTCAAGAAACAGAAAACCTACTTATAACTCACCCAAAGGTTTCTGATTGTGCTGTTATTGGGGTACCTAATGAAGAATTCGGAGAAGAGGTAAAGGCAATAATTGAACCAATTAATTGGGCTGAATCTGGAGATGAATTAGAGGAAGAATTGATAAATTTCTGTAAAGAAAATTTATCATCTATTAAATGCCCAAAATCTATTGATTTTGAAAAAGAACTTCCTAGACATCCCACAGGAAAGCTCTATAAAAGATTATTAAAAGACCGTTATTGGGGCAATAAGAACTCAAAAATTGTGTAACTAAGGAGAAAAAAATGACTGTAATAGCTGTTACTAGCTGGGAAGGAACGCCTGAAGCGATTGAAAACTTAATTAAAGGATCTAAAGCTTCTGCTCCAATTCATGAAAAGATGGGCGCAAAAAACCCTCGTTTATGGAGAGCTATTGCTGGTGACGGAATGGAATCAGCTTTTTATTCTATAGAATTTGAAAGTCATTCTGCATATGGGGCTTTTACAGACGAAATGCTTGGTTCGGATTGGTGGAAAGAACAGATAGTTGAAGCAGCAGGCGCAGCATATCCTGACCTAAAAAATAATGGGACTACAGTTTACTATGATGCCATTGAAATTGATTAAAGGAGAAGATAATGAGAGAATTTAATACTATTGCTGAGATAGCGGATTGTGTTGGTGAGGAAATAGGTGTTAGTGATTGGTTCGAAATCGATCAAGACAGAATTAATGACTTTGCAGATGCCACTGGCGACCATCAATGGATACATATTGATCCAGATAGAACAGAATCCGAACTCGGAATGCCAACAATTGCACATGGCTTTTTAACCTTGTCATTAGTTCCAATGCTAAGTTCTCAAATTAGTACAATCAAAAGCGTTACGAGAGGTATTAACTATGGAACGAACAAAGTAAGGTTTACAAATATGGTTCCTGTTAACTCTAAAGTCAGAGCTAAATCAAAACTAATAGAAGCAAAATCGAAAGCAGGTGGTATGCAACTTACTTCAGAGATTAGTATAGAAATACAAGGGCAAGATAGGCCTGCAATGGTTGCTGAAACGGTCTCCATTGTATTTGAGTAAATAAAAATCTTATTATGGCTAAAAAAGAGGATTCACCTCCAAAAGCTAGAAGTTATAAAAGAAAATTAAACTATCACGGCTTTAATTTATACGATGATTTTGCTTGGCTAAGAGACAAGAATTGGCAAGAAGTTCTTCACAACCCTAAGATACTTAAACCAAGTATAAAAAAATTTCTTGAAGATGAAAATAAGTGGGTTGATAATAATTTAAATCATCTAAATAGATTCAGAAAACTTATTTTCGAAGAGATTAAATCCAAAATTAAAGAAGATGATCAATCCTTACCAATCAAGGATGGAAAATATTTTTATCTTTCAGAAACAAAAAAAGGTCAACAATACTCCATACTCAAAAGACGGTTGTCGAGAAAATCAAAATCTAGATATAAAACTATTTTAGACTGGAATAAGTTAAGTAAAAAATTTAAATACTTTAAACCCGGTGGCCTTTCTTACTCCTTAGATCATAATTTATTTAATTATAGCTTTGATGATAAAGGGTCAGAATTCTTCTCTATCAAAACTTTCGATATCAGAAATAGAAAAAAAAGATTTGAAACTATAAAAGAAACTAGTGGTAATTCTATATGGACAAATACTTGTAATGGTTTTTATTATATTAAAATGGACAAGAATCATCGTCCATCGAGTTTATGGTTTCATAAATTAAACACTAAACAAAAAGATGATAGGCTCATTTATGAAGAAAAGAATCCAAGATACTTTTTAAATATTAGCGAAACTCTTAGTAAAAGATATCTTCTATTAAATATTCATGATCACGAAACAAGTGAGATTTATATTTTAGATAAGGATGAATCAAAAAAAACATTAACTTTATTTTGTAAAAGAAAGAAGGGAATTGAATACAATATTGACCACGATCTTGAAAAATCAAGATTTATAATAATGAGTAATCATTCCAAAGCAATAGACTTTAAATTATCATTTGTAAAAGAAGAAAAAATTAACAATAAAAAAGAGCTTTACCCATATAGTAATTGGAAGGAACTTATACCTCATAGAGAAGGAATACTTATTACTGACTTTGCAGATCTTAAAAATTTTTTAATTGTTCAAGAACTTCAAGATGGACTGCCAAGGATTCTTATAATTAATAAGAAAAATAATAAAAAGAATGAGATTCAATTCGATGAAGCAGCTTATCAACTAAGTTTTAGTGAGGGTCTAGAATATAACAGTAATACAATTAGATTAAGTTATTCAGCAATGAATATTCCTTCAACAATCTATGAATATAATTTGATAACAAAGAAAAAGAAATTACTCAAAAAACAAAAGATTCCAGCAGGTTTTAATAAAAATAAATATGAGATAAAAAGAATATTTGCCAAAAGTCATGACGGACAAAAAATACCTATATCAATTTTAAAAAAGAAAAATATAAAAACGAATGCGCCAACACTTCTTTATGGCTATGGCGCTTATGGATTGTCTATTATGCCTAGTTTTTCTGTTTCAAGATTTTCTCTTGTAGATAGAGGTATGGTTTATGCAATCGCACATATTCGAGGCGGTATGGAAAAAGGAAGAAAATGGTATTTAGATGGTAAATTAAAGAAAAAAAAGAACACCTTTAAAGACTTTATAAGTTGTGCAAGTCATTTAAAGAAATCAAAAATATCAGGAGATATAACGATTCATGGAGGTAGCGCTGGTGGTTTACTTGTTGGTGCAACTTTAAATATGAATCCGACACTATTTAAATCTGCGGTTGCAGAAGTGCCTTTTGTGGATGTCTTAAACACTATTTTGGATGATTCATTACCATTAACACCACCAGAATGGGAGGAGTGGGGAAACCCTATAAAAAACAAAAGAGATTTTATTAATATCTTATCATATTCTCCATATGAAAATGTAAAAAAACAAAATTACCCCAACCTACTTGTAACTGCTGGATTAACCGATCCTAGGGTTACATACTGGGAAGCTGCAAAATGGGTAGCCAGGTTAAGACAAATAAAAACTGACTCAAATCAAATTTATTTAAAAACTAATATGGAGGCGGGTCATGGAGGAATGGCTGGACGTTATAATCAAATAAAAGAAACGGCATTTAGTTACTCATTTATTTTGGACTCCCATAATTTGTTGTGAGGGGGGTCTCCAGAAATTGTTATTCTATGTAATAATCGATCATATCCATCATAACCTCCAGTTGCTTGGTGCATAACCGCTCGATTATCCCACATAACTAACATATTTTCTTCCCATTGATGCCGAAGTACATATTTTTCTTGAACCATATGAGTATATAAATCGTTTAATATTTCATCAGACTTATCCTTTTCAAAACCTTCTATGCCTAATGAATAAACTGGATTAATAAATAATGCCTTTTTTTTAGTTTCTGGATGTCTTTTAACTAAAGGATGTATAAAAGTCTTTTTTGCTTCTTTTGATGGTCTAATTTTCATAGATCTATCTTTTTCTTCCTCTAGAGCATAAAATCCATCGTCAGCATAAGGTAAGGCCGCACTATGTATAACTTTCAAATCTTTTATTTTTGATTTCAAATCATCTGACAAATCTTCGTAAGCTAATATGGTATTTGCAAAAAGTGTGTCCCCTCCTATAGGCGGTATAATCTTGGAATGCAAAAGAGTAGCTGAAGGTGGTGTCTTTTGAAAAGACCAATCAGAATGCCACGATCCTCCAAAATGCGAAGCCTTTTCGTTAGCTTCTTTTTTAACTTCAATAATATTAGGATGATGTTCAATTGCATCTATAAAAGGATCATCTCCAAAATTACCAAAAATTAAACTAAATTCTTCGAATTCTCTATGCTCTAGTTTTTGGTTGGGAAAAACCAAAACTGAACATTCAAGCCACACTGAACGTAATTTTTTTACTTCATCTTTATCAATTTCTTTAGTTAGATCAATTCCACTGATTACAGCACCTAATCTTGAAGAAGAATTAATAAGATCAAATTTTAACATGATTATGCTTCCAAAAAATTAAATTATTTTGTACAACCATTAAAGTAAAGTAAACGAACCAGAAAAAAACTCAATTCAAATAATTAAATAGAATATAAAATAGTAATTAGGAGGTTAGCATGGCTTTAGTGCCTCATTTAGAAGGAAAATTGAAAATACCTGTAGTTGGCGCCCCATTATTTATTGTATCAGGACCTGAACTTGTTATAAGCCAATGTAAGGCAGGAATTGTTGGATCATTTCCAGCTTTAAATGCTCGCCCCCAAGCAGTCTTAGACGAATGGATAATTAGAATTAAAGAAGAGCTTGATCAACACAATCAAGAAAACCCTGATCAACCTGCAGCACCATTTGCTGTTAATCAAATATGTCACGCTTCTAATGACCGTCTAATGCAGGATATGGAATCTTGTGTAAGACATGAAGTACCAATAATTATAACTAGCCTTCGCCCTCCATTAGAAATAGTTAAAGCTGCTCATAGTTATGGAGGAGTAGTTTTTCATGATGTAATAAATGTAAAACATGCCCGTAAGGCTGCAGAACAAGGTGTTGATGGATTAATACTCGTATGTGCAGGGGCTGGCGGTCATGCGGGAACCCATTCTCCTTTTGCATTAGTTAGGGAAGTTAAAGAATGGTTTGATGGAACGATATTATTATCCGGTTCTATTTCTGATGGACACTCAGTTGCTTCAGCGCTAGCTTTAGGGGCTGACTTAGCTTATATCGGTACTCGTTTTGTTGCCACAAAAGAAGCAAATGCTGATCAAAGGTACAAAGATATGCTCATTGCTTCATCTGCTGCCGATATAGTTTATTCCTCTTTATTTACTGGAGTTCATGGTAATTATCTTAAACCTTCTATTGCAGATGCTGGATTAGACCCAGATAATTTACCAAGCGCAGATAAATCTAAAATGAATTTCGGTTCTGGAGGTAATACAAAATCTAAAGCCTGGAAAGACATTTGGGGTTCTGGGCAAGGGATTGGAAGTATTAAAGATAACCCAACTGTTAAAGATTTAGTTAACGAAATTACAAAACAATACGATGAAGCTTATAAAGAAATGCAAGAAAAGAAAATTGGATAAAACTAAAAGCAGATCGGACCTTGCTCAACCCTAATTAAGTCTTTTTTAACCATCATTTCCACTAGAGAATTGAAATTAATTTTAGGTTCCCAACCAATTTCATTTTTTGCCAAAGTAGCATCTCCTAGTAGATGATCTGTTTCTGCGGGTCTTTTATATTCCTTATTAACTTTTATAAGGGCTTTTCCAGATTTTTTACACTTCCCTAATTCAGTATCGTCATTAGAATCCCACTCTATATCGATATCTATTACACTAAATGCCTTTTCCGCAAAATTTCTTACACTATGTGTCTCTCCAGTTGCTATAATGAAATCTTTTGGCGCCTCTTGTTGAAGCATTAACCACATAGCTTCAACATAATCTCCAGCAAATCCCCAATCTCTTTCAGCATTTAAATTACCAAGACTAATATTTTCTTTTTTATCTTTGGCAATCTCAGCAACTCCTAAAGAAATCTTTCTAGTTACAAATTCAATTCCTCTAAGTGGGGATTCATGATTAAAAAGTATCCCTGAACATGCATGGATATTCCATGCTTCTCGATAATTAACGGTCATCCAATGCCCATATAATTTTGATACACCATAAGGACTTCTTGGATAGAAAGCTGTTTTCTCAGTTTGTGGACTATCTTGAACCTTACCAAACATTTCCGAAGTCGAAGCTTGATAGAATTTTGATTTTCCTCCCATATTTCTTATTACCTCAAGAATCCTTGAGACTCCAATAGCATCAATTTCTGATGTATAAATTGGTTGATCAAAAGATGTTTGTACAAAACTTTGTGCTGCTAAATTATAAATTTCGTCAGGTTCTATTTGTTCAATCACTCTTTGTATATTTGTAATCTCAGATAAATCCATAGTCACAATATTAATATTCTCTAATATGCCTAATTCAGAAAGCCTACCAGTATTAATAGACGATGTCCTTCTCACAGCACCATATACCTCATATCCTTTATTTAATAATAAATTTGATAAATAGGCTCCATCTTGACCTGTAATTCCTGTTATTAAAGCTTTCTTAACCATCGACTAAACCAAAAATAATTTTTCAATACTTTTAATAGTCTAATATGAACTTTACTGATAGTTTAATTTTAATTATTAGGAGTTAAATATGTCACAATTTTTTGCCAGAATACTTAGTATTTTACCTGGACTTCTTTTCTTATCTAGCGCATATACCTGGGTAACTAACCCTTCAAAAGCCTCGAATGACCTTGGAATGGCTTATCTTGAAGGAATAGGAAGAAGTACACAAATTGGAGATTTTTCAGCTTTTTTTATTAGTGTTAGTTTATTCTGTATAATCGGTAGTATATTTAAAAATACTTCATTTCTTTTTTGCGCTGTCATACTTTTATCTTCTGCAGCTATAATGAGAATAATTTCGTGGCAATTATATGGAGCTGATTTTGCTCCTTTATTTATTGGAGTAGAAGTTATCAGCTCTTTAATGATTTTGTTTAGTATTTCTTTAATCAAAAAAAACTCAAATTCGGAAAGCACATCTAATACTGAAGAGGAGTAATTTTAAGAATTATCCTTTCTAGACTTGCTGTGAGTTTTAAAAATCATATCCCAAAGTGAAAAGACTGAAGCAAAGTGAACATTATGAAATTTATGATGCTTTGCATGAAATTCATTAATCCCTGCAAAAGGTACATATCTATATATAGAAGATTTTATTCCTGAATGGATATCAAGTTCATGGAGAACTCTAATAATTAAATAAATTATAATAGTTTCAAAAAAGACACCCCCAAGAATTATAAAAGCTATAAAAGGACCTAGTAACCCCATCATCCATTCTAACGGGTGCTCATACAAATAATCTGCAGGAAAAGGATTGCTTGCTTTGTGATGGATTATATGAATCTTATGATATAAAAATTTATTTTTGTGAAGCAGTCTATGAAGCCAATAAAAATAAAAATCATCGATCAAAAGAATTCCTATAAGCTGAGGCAAAACATACCAATAACTGTTTAAAGGAATAATAATCCAATCGCTTACTAGCACTATTCCAATAGGAAACAAAATACACATAATAGATAGATTTATAACAATCAGAGGAAGATGGGATTTAAATTTAGGAAAACTATAATTGTGATTTTTTATATATTTAAATGGAAATATATCTACAAGAATTAACCTAGAATAAAGAATCCCCAATACATTCAAACCGAGGATTAAACCTCCAATAATAGAAGCCATATATATCGCTGAATTTAAATCTATGTCCATGATTCTAAATATATTATAACATTATGCCTAAAATTTGCCGAACCGATAATATTTGATTAGATATATATAAGTAATTTAATGCATTAGGTGTTAAGGTAAGAAAGAAAATTAAATAAGGATAATAAATGATGACAGCTTTAAACAGTGAACTTTTTCAATTAGCAATGTCCGAAAAGGCAAAACCATTGTTGGACCTAGTAAATAAACACATTAAAGAAAATGTTATACCTATAAGTGAAGAATTTTTTGCTCTTCACAAGGAGAGGGAGGACAGATGGTCTTGGCATCCACGTCAACTTGAACTTTTAGATGGAGCTAAAGATAAAGCGAAAGAAATAGGTTTATGGAACTTCTTCTTACCTGATTCTGATGGAATAATTGGGGATGGGTTAACAAACTTAGATTACACTTATATTGCTGCAGAATTAGGAAAATACCCACTTGCCTCAGAAACTTTAAATTGCAGTGCTCCTGATACAGGAAATATGGAAGTCTTACAAAGAGTTGGTACGGAAGAACAGAAAGAGCAATGGTTAAAGCCCTTATTGAATGGTGAAAT
>MDTE01008135.1_pt1 | contig 18829 bp, 17 predicted proteins | sample 811231 | NCBI WGS metagenome assembly MDTE01 (sample SAMN05326651, study PRJNA326480) | marine metagenome | isolation source: seawater | place: Indian Ocean: Red Sea | collected 2010 | reverse complement strand
GTTCGGGGGCCGGCTATCAGGTTCAGATGTCAGACGAGACCTAGCCGGGAGAGCGTCTGGGTAGTCGGCACACCGTCCGGATCCCAGCCGCGTTCGTCATAGTACTCGGGCAGCATCTTGCTGAGTTCATTGACTTTTCCTTCCGCGGTGCCGCTTGGCGCAGGGTCGCCCAGCAAGCGTTTTGGCAAGGTGTCGTCAGCGGCAGTGAAGCCGGCTTTGAGGTTGAATTGCCGTTCCAGGTTCCAGACCCGTTCGCCGAGCGTCATGAGGCGATGCACGGGCCAGTCACCCTCGCAAGCGGCATCGATTTGCGCCTGCAGGGATTCGAAGCCCCAGCGGCCGGTGGTGAACAAGCACACGCCGCTCGAATCCATGGCGGCATTGCGGTCCTGGGATTCCTTGCAGGGCGCGGCCTTGCCGTCACCGGTCTGGTCTTCCATGTCATAGGCGAACATGTTGTGTTTGAGGTGACAGGCTCCCCGGTTGGAGGTCGCATATCCCAGGCCCATGCCTTGCAGTGCACGTGCATCGTAGCCGGCGAACTCCTGGCCTTTGACCTGCATTGCGAGCTCCGGGTGGCCGTATTTCTCGCACAGCCGCTTCGAGCCCATGCCGAGCTCGACGCCAAAACCCTCTTGCTTACCCGTCTGCTCGGCCATGATGGCGAGTGCCTCGGCCTTGCCGAAGTTGAGTGCCACACCATCGGTATCTTCCTTGGTGATAGCACCAATCTCATAGAGCTCCATGGCGGCAGCTAGCGTGACGCCGAAAGAAATCGGATCCATGCCGTGCTCATTGGTCATGAAAGAAGCAAAGGTGAGCGCGTCGATGTCATCGACGCCGACCACCGGACCGAGTGCGAATGCGGTTTCGAACTCGAGACCACCGGATGGAATCCAATATTCCGGCCGGTTGACGATTGTGAAATGGTCTTTGTCGATTTGGGCGATACGCCCGCACGCTATGGTGCACGCGAAGCACGCCTTGTTGGTGATGTAGTGGGTGAATCCGTTTGGTCGCCGCTCCCGGGCGGCATCTGGGTTGATGTGCTCTACGCCCTCGAATTGCACCTCTCGAAAGTTCCGGGTCGGCAGGCCACCAAAGGCCTGCATGCTGTCAATCATGGCGTGGGTGCCAAGCTTGGTGAAGGCGGCGACATTGGCGGCGAGCTTTTCCTTGGCCTCGTTGACGGCGCTCATGAAGCGTTTGGGATCATCTACCTTGACGCCCTTGGTGCCTTTGACTGCGATGGCCTTGAGGTTTTTCGAGCCCATTACGGCGCCGACACCCGAGCGTCCGGCAGCGCGGTGCAGATCATTGACGATGCAGGCAAAGCGCACCCCGCGTTCGCCGGCGACACCGATGGCGGCGACTTTGAGTGACGGGTCCTGATGCCGGGTCTTGAGCCAGTCTTCCGTGTGCCAGACGCTGGTACCCATGATGTCGTCGGCCGGCATGATCTTCACGTCATCGTCGACGATATGCAGATACACCGGCCTTTCGGATCGACCGGTCAGAATCATCATGTCGTATCCAGCGAGCTTGAGCTCGGCGCCGAACTTACCGCCCGAGTTCGAACAGGCGATGGCGCCCGTCAGTGGCCCTTTGGTGACCACGGCGTATCGACCACCGGTTGAAGCCATGGTGCCGGTCAGTGGACCGGTGACGAAGATCAGAGGATTCTCGGGACTCATGGCGTCCACCCGTGGATCCGTCATCTCGGTCAAATACTTGCTGGCGAGCCCTCGGCCACCAAGATACTCCTGCGCCCACTCCATGTTGAGAGGCTCTTGTTCGATGCTACCGGTGGTGAGGTCGATTTTCAGGATGTTGCGTTGCCAGCCCATGATGTTCCTCTGAGTTGAGTTGTTGTTGGGGGACGAAGTTAGCACACGGGCCCGTTCGTGGCAGCAAACGAGCCTGGTCGGTTTCTACCGGAAATCGTCAGCCAAGGCCCGCCGCGGCAGCCTCATCGGCGAATACCACGGCGTTGGTGGCGTCAACGCGCCCCGCGGGTATGCTGGGGTCTGCGTCGAGTAAACGCGCGAGCATCTCCTGTTTGCTTTCGCCGGTCATGAGCCAGAGGATTTCGCGGGCTCGGTCGATGACCGGATAAGTCAGCGTCATGCGCAGACGCCCCTGATAGGGTGACTCCGTGAGACTCACATCGACGTCGTTCACGTCGAGTATCGAGTCGCCCGGCACCAGCGAGGCGGTGTGACCATCCGGGCCCATGCCCAGATGCACCAGGTCCAGCACCGGTGGGCTGCCGGCAAACGCAGCCAGCGTCTGTGCATACTCGACTGCGGCGAGTTCCAGATCATCGGTCGCGACTGGCATCGGATGCACGTTGGCCGCCGGCACCGGCGCGAGGTCCAGCAACGAGCGCTTCATGGCGGTGAGATTTCGGTCTTCGTCACCATCAGCCGCAACTCGCTCGTCGACCTGGAACCAGTGAACATGCTCCCAGTCTAGCGGTAAGGTACTGAGCTGCTCGAGCATCCGCCAGGGGGTGCTGCCGCCGCTCACAGCTAGCGTAAATCTGCCTTCGTGACGGATCCTGATCTTTGCGCGTTCGGTGATGAACTGTGCGGCCTCGAAGGCAACTGTCGCGGCGTCCGTGAAAACCTGTAGTCTCATTTGCTTTTACCACTCCGTATTCTTTTGCGACACTTCGGAAATCGTGCCGCGGAATGCGCCGCGCAACAGCGGCGAGTGTGCGCGATTCTGTGTTCGCGTAGTGTACGCGCTACGCACACTGGCACAACGCGAGGGGGAACAACAATGAGATACGACGTCGAGATTCCGACTTGTAGAGAAGGCATATTCACACCTGTCGACTTTGCGACCCCGGCCGAGGTCACCGGGTGCATCCAGCTTGCCGAACGTCTCGGCTACGAGACCGTGTGGGCAACTGATTTCATCGCACCGTGCCCAAGCTCTGGCGTCAGCGACGAGCAACGGCCGAACTGGTACGAGCCCATGATTGCACTGGCGCACGCGGCCGGCGTTACCAGCCGCATTCGATTGGGCACCGGTGTGGTGATGATGCCTTATCGTGACACCGTGATGCTCGCCAAGCAGGCGGCGACCCTGGATCAGTTCAGCGGTGGGCGATTTGTGCTCGGCATGGGGCTCGGCGCGTACAAGGACGAGTTCAACATGGTGAGGCCGCGTGACAAGAAAGTGCATCGCGGGCGGCTGCTCGACGATCAGCTCGAGGCTATTATCCCGTTGCTGGGCGCATCTGATTCGCCGGTGTCATACGCGGGCGAATATGTCGAGGTCGACGGTCTGCGGTTGAATCCAAAACCCGTGCAACAGCCGTTGCCGATTTATGTGCCGTGCCGAAATGACGCCATGATTGAACGCGCCGCCAAATGGCGCTTGGGCGCGATGTTCTCGGCGAATGATGCAACCGCTCAGTTGCAAAAGCTCAACGAGGCGCTGGAGCGTCACGGTGGCAGTCCGGGGGATGTCGATGTCATTGGTGAGGGCGAGCTTCGTATCGCCCCTACCCATGAGGAAGCCGTGACCGCCTACAAAGCGAGTCACATGGGACAATATCGAACTAAAGTCGCGCCGGCGCGCTCCCGGGTCGACCTCGATCCCATTATCGCGAAGAACTGGATAGGCACCGTCGATGATGTGGTCGAGAAAATCAGTCGCGCCAAAGAAGCGGGTTTGAACCACGTCAATGCGTTGCACATCGCAGGCGACACGATGGAAGAGCGTCTCGAGCAGATGCATTTGTTTGCTGAAGAAGTCATGCCCAGGGTCGGTTGATCCATGACACAGCTTTGTGTTGTCGGCCTGACCGGCATGCCGCGGGTTCAGCCGGGTGACGATTTGGTCTCATTGATCGCCGATGCACTGCAGCGCAACAATGTGGTGCCGCAGGCGCAAGACGTGGTCGTGGTCGCACAGAAGATTGTTTCCAAGGCGGAGAATCGCTATGTGCGTCTGGCCGACGTCGAGCCTGGCTCGCAGGCGGCTGCGCTCTCGCTGGAGCTCGACAAAGATGCTCGACTGGTCGAGGTCATCTTGAACGAGTCAGAGCAAGTGCTGCGCTCGCGGCCCGGTTTGCTCATCGTCAGGCACCGGCTCGGCTTCGTCATGGCCAATGCGGGCGTCGACCAGTCGAATCTGGATAGCGCCGATGACGAGCGCGTGCTGTTGTTGCCACAGGATCCTCAACGCAGTGCCAGTTTATTGCGTGAGGGTTTGGAGGCCCGCTTCGGTGTACGCCTCGGGGTGATCGTGAATGACAGTGCCGGACGCCCCTGGCGCAACGGCATCATCGGGGTTGCCTTAGGCGCAAGTGGCTTGCCGGTGGTGCGTGACATGTGCGGCCGTGAAGATTTGAACGGCCGTACGCTGAAGGTCACGTTTACTGGTTTTGCCGACGCAATTGCGGCCGCGGCCGGTCTCGCAATGGGGGAGGCCAATGAAGGTGTGCCGGCGACCGTTGTGAGTGGACTGGATTGGCCGAGTGGTGAAATTTCTCCCGCCGGGTTGTTGCGTGAGCCTGAGCTGGACTTGTTCTTATGACGCGTCGCGTGCTCGCCTTGTCCGGTGGCGTTGGGGGCGCCAAGCTTGCACTCGGTCTCGACCAGGTGCTCGGCCAGGGCGAACTCAGCATTGTCGCCAATACGGCGGACGACTTCGTGCATCTGGGTTTGACGGTTTGCCCTGACCTCGACTCGGTGATGTATGCCCTGGCCGGGATCAACAACACCGAGGTCGGTTGGGGAAGGGCCCGGGAGACCTGGTCGTTCATGGCGGCGGTCGAAGAGCTGGGTGGCGAAACCTGGTTCCAGCTGGGTGACAAGGATCTCGCCACCAATGTGGAACGCAGTCGTCGCCTGAGCGACGGGGATTCACTGACCGAGGTGACGGCATCGTTATGCGGTGCGCTCGGGATTCGTGCCCGGCTGTTGCCGATGTCCGATCAACCGGTGTCGACGGTCGTACACACCGAGTCAGGACCACTGCCGTTTCAGGAGTACTTCGTCAAGCAACGCAGCGAGCCCGTCATCACTGGCTTTGAGTTTGCCGGCATCGACCAGGCCATCGCCAATCCGGCGTGGCTCAGTTTGCTCGAAGATGATGCGCTTCGGGCTATTATCATTTGTCCGTCGAACCCCTACATCAGCATTGACCCCATGCTGAGTCTCGACGGTGTGCGCGACGCCCTGCGGGAGTGTCCGGCGCCGGTGGTGGCAGTATCACCCATCATCGGCGACCAGGCGGTGAAAGGGCCAACCGCCAAAATGATGACTGAGCTCGGTATCGAGTCTTCGGCGTCCAACGTGGCATCGCACTACGGCGATCTGCTTGATGGTTTCGTGCTGGACAGCGAGGACGCGGGCTACGCCACTGCCATCGATGTGCCCTGTTTGTCGACGTCGACCCTGATGGTGTCACTGGATGACCGGACTCAACTCGCCGGGCAGGTGCTGGCGTTTTGCGATCGGCTCGCGGGCGTGCCCGATTAGCTCCTCACCGAACAGCCACGCGGCCAACCCGAATTTTGTTGGCGCGTCGTGGATTATTGCTTCTTGCCTGAGCACCACGCTGATGGCGGTGTGCGTGCGATTGGTGTCGATCGACATTCATTCCGCACAGATTGCATTTGCCCGCTGCGCACTGGGTTTCTTGATTGTATTGCCGATGTTGATCCCACATGGCGGCTCGGCGTTACGCACTTCTCACCTCGGTGTGCATCTGCTGCGGGGCGTGTTGGCCGTCATTGGTATGAATGCAGGTTACTACGCGCTCTCGGTGTTGCCGTTGGTCACGGTGACGGCCTTGTTCTTTACCGCACCTTTGTTTGTGCCGGTGCTGGCGGTGCTGTTGGTAAAGGAGCGTGTCGGGTGGCAACGCTGGGTGGCAACCGGGGTCGGATTTGTCGGCACGCTGGTGGTTTTGGGTTTCGACCGAGAGGGGTTCAGACCGGCCATGTTGATCGCGCTGATTGCAGCGTTGACCTTGGCCATCTCACTGGTGCTCGGCAAGAAGCTTTCGGTCAATGACAAGCCGGTGACTTTGCTGATCTACTTCAGCTTTGTGTCCGCGCTGGGCTCGCTGCCTGGTGCGCTGCTGGTCTGGGAGTGGCCGGACCTTTCGCAGTTTCTGTTGCTGCTTGGGGTCGCGGTGTTTGCGACTTTGCGTTCCTACTTCGATATTCGCGGCTATGCGATCGGCGAGGCCAGCTTTGTGGCGCCCTTTTTCTACGCACGTATCTTGTTTGTCGGGGGCGTGGGTTATCTGTTGTTTGGCGAGGTACCGGCGGGGAATGCAGCCGTGGGGGTGGTGATTATCGTTGTGGCAACACTTTACATTGTTCGGGTGGAGATAAAGCGCGGGGGGAGTGCGGGGATGTTGTCGGGATGATTGTGCAAAGGGCGTTCGTCTTTTCGGCTGTGAGGCCGCGCAGGTTGTTCCAAATCATGAGATCGTGCTGGTGGCGGCCGTCTTCCCGCGGTACCGTGGGTGTGCGGACATCGTCAAACGCTGGGTGAATTCTGGTAAATTTCTGACAACCTCGAAGAACAACGAGAATCGAGATGCGGGTAGGAATTGAGGTAGGTGGGACGTTTACCGATCTCATTGCCATTGATGGTGATGAGGTTCGCATCACCAAGGTGCCGAGTACGCCGTCGGCGCCGCACAAGGGTGCTTTGGATGCGCTCGAGAGTGGTGAGATTGCGCTCGGGGCCGTGGATGACCTTGTGCATGGGTCGACGGTGGCCACCAATGCCATTCTGGAGCGCAAGGGCGCGCGGGTTGTTTTTCTGGTGACTCGTGGTTTCAAAGATTTGCTGTTGTTACAGCGGCACAATCGCCGCGAGATCTATGACCTTGCGTACAACAAGCCGCGAGCGGTGGTGGAGCGCAAGAATGTTTTCGAGATTGACGAGCGGGTGGATGCCGAGGGCGAGGTGGTGGTGCCGCTCAAGGAGTCCGTGGTCAGTGACATGTTGCGTGAGCTCTTCGCCACGCAGGAATTCGACTCCGTTGCGATTTGTTTTCTTAACAGCTACGCCTACCCGTCGCACGAGCGGCGCATCGCGGGTATCGTTTCGCAGATCAATCCGGATATTCCGGTGACTTGCTCGTGTGACGTGACGCGCGAGTTTCGCGAGTACGAGAGGGCCTCCACGACCACGTTGTCGGCCTATGTCAGACCGGTCATCGAGCGCTATTTGTCGAGCTTCGATACCGAGCTGTCACAACGTGGATTTCAGGGGCGTTTCAGCATCATGCAGTCGAGTGGTGGCCGGTTGCCGGCCTCGGGGATGTCGGACAATGCCATTACGTCTTTGTTCAGTGGTCCTGCAGCCGGGGTAATTGGTGCTGTCCGGCAAGCAGGACTGTCGGGCTACAAGAATCTCATCACTCTGGACATGGGCGGTACCAGCACCGATGTCTGTCTGGTGATGGACGGAAAGCCGTCACTTTCCACCGAGACTGAGGTGGATGGTCTGCCGATCAGGACGCCGGTGCTCGATATCGTGACTGTCGGTGCCGGCGGTGGCTCGCTGATCTGGCGTGACGATGGCGGCATGTTGAGGGTCGGCCCAGAGTCGGCGGGTGCGGAGCCGGGTCCTGCTTGCTATGGTCGCGGCGGGACACTGCCGACCATCACCGATGCGCACATGATTCGGGGCACCGTGCGCGCCGAGGCGTTTCTCGGTGGCCGCATGGAAGTCGACTCGGCACTGGCTGAGACGGCTTTGTCCAGTGTTGCGAATGATATGGGGATTGACGAGCAGTCACTTGCCGACGCCGCGGTGCGTGTTGCGGACAACAACATCGTGCGCGCCATTCAGTTGGTGTCGACGGAGCGCGGTTTGGATCCGCGCGACTGTGTGCTGGTGCCATTTGGTGGCGCTGGGCCACTGCATGCAGCGCGGGTTGCCGAGGAGTTGAGCATCGCCACCTTGTGTGTGCCACCGGCGGCTGGGGTGTTGTCCGCGTACGGACTGCTGGCTTCAGACTACGTGCGTTACAGCTCCATTACTCAACGGTTGCGGTTGGAGAGTGGCGCGGCGAACCAGATTCGAGCATTGTTCGAGCACATGAAGGCCGAGGCCGTGTCGATGTTTGCGGAACTCGGTATCACGACTGGACTGGTGTTCACCCATGTGCTGGAAATGCGTTATGTCGGCCAGGCCTTTGAGGTGTCGGTCTCATTCGACACCCCCGAGATGGCGACACTGGATGAAGCCACGCTTCGATCCAGCTTCGATGCAGCCCACCATCGGATATTCGAATTCGCCGAATCCAGCGCCAATCGAGTCGAGATTGTCTCGTTCCGACTGGGGGCTTCGGTGCCACCGGAGTCGCTGCCCAGCTTGCACGCCAGTGAGCCGGATACGCCGCCCGGTTCGACACAGCTGTTCGACCGTGGTCAGGGCGTGGGCGCGCAGCTGCTCAACCGGTTGCACATGGATGCCACGCCGAGGACGGGGCCTTTGCTCGTCGAAGACGAGACGTCGACCATTTACGTGCCTGATGGCTGGTCGGCTTGTCTGGATGAGCATCAAAATCTCATCATTACCTCCGGAGGCGCTCACAAATGACACTCGATCCGGTTGATCACGCGGTAATCAGCCAGGCGCTGATCGCAGCGGCGCGAGAAATGGGCGTGAAGTTAGTGCGCTCTGCCTACTCCCCCATAGTGCGCGAGGCCAATGACTGTTCGGCCGCACTTCTCGATCGCCATGGCAATGTGATCTCGCAGGCCGAGCTCATACCCATGCAGCTTGGGCCCATTGCGACCACATTCCGGCCTTGTGCGGAATTTGCGCCGCCAGAGACCCTAGAGGAGGGCGACTTCTACATTAACAACGATCCGTTCCACGGTGGTCAGCATGTGCCGGACGTTTTCATTTTTTCACCGATTTTCTTCGACACCGAGCTGGTGGGTTTCAGCGCCACGGTTGCTCATCATCTGGATCTGGGGGGTGGCGCTCCGGGCTTGAATCCCGATGCCACCGACGTGCATCAGGAGGGCATCATAATTCCGCCGAGCAAGTACAACCTGGCTCGTGACTGGAACGGTGGTGGCCTCGAGCGTTTGCTGCGCTCCAACATCCGCTTGCCGGAGCTGACCATTGGTGACTTCAATGCGCAATTCGCGGCCAATGCCATCGGCTCACGTCGGGTGGCCGACTTGTGCGCGAAATATGGGACTCGGAAAGTGATGCAATCCATGCGTGAGTTGCTGGATTATTCAGAGCGTCGCATGCGTGCCGCCATCGCGGAGATTCCAGATGGAACTTATACGGGCGAGGACGCCATGGATGATGATGGCACGACCGACGAGCCGTTACCGGTTCGTGCCAGTGTCACCATCTCCGGCGATCAGGTGAGTGTCGACTTCGAAGGCACCTGTGATCAGGTACGCTCGAATGTGAACTGTCCGTTTGCCTCGACCATTGCCGCCGCTTTGTCTTGTGTGAAGTCGGTCTTGACCAGCCCGGACATTCCCTTCAACGAAGGTGCGAAACGACCCATCGAGATCAGTGCACCCTACGGCTCGCTGTTGAACCCAATGCCGCCTGCGCCGGTTCGTGCCAGGATGTTGTCCGCTTATCGCGCCTTCAACGCCGTCATGAAAGCGCTCGCCCAAGCGGCACCCGAACGCGCCATTGCAGCCGGTTTTGACACCACCGAGTCCTGTTGTTTGTCGCACTTCACCGAGAACAGTTACTCCATCTATCTGGAGATTTTTGGTGGCGGTTATGGGGCCAGCGCTGGCGATGACGGTTGTGATGCAGTGGACTCGCCGTTGTCCAACTGCGGCAATATTCCGGTTGAAGCCATGGATATGGAACATGGGTTCTTTCGGGTAATCGAGTATTCGGTGGTGCCGGACTCTGGTGGCAACGGCAAGTTTCGAGGCGGGCTCGGCTTACGCCGGGTCTACGAGGTGCTCGAGGACAACGTCAAGTTTGCAACCTACTCTGACCGGTTCCGAATCACGCCCGAAGGTCTTTTTGGTGGCGAGACGGGTGGCGCCGCATCGACGCAGATTATTCGTGGGCGGGAGACCATCGAGCTCGGTTCCAAGCTCAGCTTCGATTTGCGCAAAGGCGACAAATTGGTCATGACCACCGGTGGCGGTGCGGGCTACGGGGACCCGGCCGAGCGCGCGCCAGACCGTGTTGCCGCGGATCTCGAGCAGGGTTTTGTGACGGCCTGACGGTGAACACCGCCCCCCAGGACTACGATGTCATCATTGTCGGCGCCGGCATCGCCGGGTTGACGGTTGCGTATCGTCTGCGCGAGCTCAATCTTCTGGTCCTCGAAGCCGACACCCATATTGGTGGTCGAACCTTGTCCGAGCAGTTCGACAGTGGCTGGTGGGCGAACTACTCCGCTCAATACCTGAGTCCTGACAAGGTCAAAGTGTTCGAGCTTGCCGACGGCCTCGATGTAGAACTCCTGCCCATCACCTTTCCCGAGGCGGAGCTGCGCGGTCAGGCGGGACTCTCCGAGACTGATCTTGAAGATATCAATGCAGCTATCGCACGCCTGGAAGCCGAGGCTGACAATCCTCGTGAGTCCACGGCACCGGAGCTCGACGACCTCACCCTGGCGCAGTATTTCGCTGGTGAGCCCGCGCATGTGCAGTCCTACTTCGAACACTGGTGCTCGAGCCTGATGTGTGCCTCTAGCGCGCAAACGTCAGTGTATGGTGCGTTGTTGCTGTGGGGCCATCAACGCACCACGGCTTTCAGCACCGAGCCGGTCGAGATAAATAACCGTGGTGACTGCGTGTTTGCCAACGGCACTAATCAGCTGACACTCGCTCTTGCGCGTGAGAGTGGCGCCCGTATCTGCAGCTCGACACGGGTGTCATCCATTCGATCTGCCGGTGGACGCTACCGAGTGACCGCGCAGGACGCGGCAGGCGAATTTTCGGTGGGGGCGAGGCAGGTGATCTGTGCGTTGCCGGCACCGGTCGCGGCCCAGGTCTGCGTAGAGCTTCCAGACTGGAAACGAGACGCTCTGATGAGTGTTGCTTATGGTCGTTTCTTGTCGACGCCGATATTGATTGCCGCCGAGACTGCAGACGTGAAGAGCTTCGAGCCGACCTGGTGTCGTCCGGATCAAGTTTATAACTCGAATAACTTCGCGCTGACGACTCCCGGTGACATACGACGCGATGGCGGCTGCTTTCACTCTTATGTTTATGACAAGTTCGCACGTCAGATCTGGGACGATCCGCCTCACACTGTGAAAACGGGGGCAGCGCGTGCCTTGCTGAAGACTTTTCCCGAGTATCACAACCGCATCGCCCATATCGGCTACAAGCAGTGGCGTCATGGCTTGCCGGTGTACTCCCCGGGCCGAATGAAACAGCAGGCGGCGCTGGAAGCCTCCGTCGACGGTCTGCATTTTTGTGGTGATTATGTGATTCGCTCGAACACCGACGGCGCTGTGCGCAGCGCAAATGCCGTTGCCGATGTGGCTCAGTCGATGGCGGGTACGGGCTGAGGGACAAGTTTGCCGGGCTTACCTCAGGGGGCGCGCGAAGCTCAGCTCGTGTCCGTCGGGATCGGTGATGTGGAAATAGCGCTCTTGCCATTCGGCGTCGCGGGGCCGAGTGCTGGGCGAGAACCCTGCCGAAACAGCTTGCTCATAGAGACGGTCGACGTTGTCCACGTAAAAGATCGCCCGGCCCCAGAAGCGCGCCGGACCGTCGGTTGGCTCGCTGGTGAGATTGAGGAAGCCCGAGCCAGCGCGAAAGCTGGTGAAGCTTGCTTGACTTCCGCCATAGATGAGTTCGAAGCCAAGCTGTTTGTAGAACTCAACCGCGCGTTTCATGTCTCCGGTGGCAAGCGTAAGCGCGCTGATGCTCTCGATACTCATTGGTCGATCTCCGTTTGCTCTCGCGGTGCCTGGTTGTGGACAACTGTCCCGACTATTGTCGATGCCAGTACAGACTGGACGCAACCGCGTGCTTGTTGAAGGGCGGTGAATCTGACAACTTGGGCGTTATTCGAAACCCGGGAGAGATTGACATGACAGAGCGTGAAATTCGGGTGTTGAGTCCAGAGAGTCAGCTCAAGCCACGATGGCGGGAGCTCTACAACGGTTACGCCACGTTTTACAAACGAGAGATGACTGACCAGATAGCAGAGAACGTCTGGTCGTGGATCACCAGCCCGGCACACGAGCTGGACGGCATCCTCGTTTCACTCGACGGAGAACCCGTTGGCTTGGCTCATTTTCGGCGTATGCCCAGTCCGTTGCGCGGCGCCGACATCGGGTTTCTGGACGATATGTTCATCGACCCGGTTGCCCGTGGCAGCGGAGTTGCGGAAGTCATGTTCGACCATCTGCGTGCGACCGCGCGTGACCGCGGCTGGGAAATCATCCGATGGATCACCGCCGACAACAACTATCGGGCACGGGGGCTCTACGATCGCGTGGCCACCAAGAGCATCTGGAATACCTATGAGATGAAGGTGTGACGCTAAGATGTCCGAGGACGCTACCGACCGGTTCGACATTCGGACAACGCAAGCTTGCGTGAGGTAACAGCAGCCATGGCGCGAATCAAGGAGCTACACGTTTACAGCAAAGATCTGCCGATCCTTGGTGGCCCCTACACCATGTCACGCATCACCCTGCACTCGGTGACCTCAACCATTGTCAAGCTGGTCACCGACACTGGTGTGGTCGGCTGGGGAGAAGTAGCGCCCTCGGGACCGGTCTACCAGCCGCAACACTTGCTGGGTGCCCGGGCAGCGATTGCCGAGTTAGCGCCAGGCCTGATTGGTGCATCGGTGCTGTCGCCAAAGCTGCTTGGCCGGCGTATGGATGGGCTGCTGAATGGTCATAACTACGCCAAGGCTGCTATCGATATCGCCGCCATGGATGCACTCGGTAAGCACTATGGTGTCAGGGTTTGTGAGTTGTTGGGTGGCGCTGAGAGGGAGCGGTTACCTGCTTATTATGCAACGGGCATCGGCGACCCGGCAGAGATTGCCAGAGTGGCCGCCGACAAGGCAGACCAGGGTTATCCACGAATTCAGGTGAAGGTTGGTGGTCGCGATGTCGCGCTCGATATTGCGGTGGTAAACAAAGTGTGGGAGACAGTGGGCACCCGGGTGCAGCTGGTAGTAGACGCGAATCGCGCCATGACAGCGAGTCAGGCGCTGCGCCTGAGTCTTGCCTGCAAGCACATTCCGTTCACCCTTGAGCAGCCATGCAACACCATGGAAGAAGTGGCCTCGATTCGCCATCAGGTGTGTCATCCGATTTTCTTGGACGAGAACACCGAAAGTGTGAGTGACGTGCTGAGGGCCATCGGACTGGGCGTCTGCGATGGCTTTGGACTCAAGATCACCCGGCTGGGTGGTCTTACGCCCATGACCGCAGTTCGTGACATTTGCGCGGCGCGGTCCATGCCGCACACCATCGAGGACATGTGCGGCGGCGACATTACCGCAGCCGCTACTCTGCATCTCGGCGCCACCGTCGAGCCGAGACTTCTGGAAGCGGTCTGGACCTGGGGGAGTTACATGGAAGAGAACTACGACCCGGCCAACACCATCGACGTCAACGGCGGACATTTTGATGTTCCAAAAGGACCAGGTCTCGGCATCACACCGCGTGAAGACGTGTTCGGCGATGCGTTGGCCTCGTACGACTAAGCGCCGCCCGGTCTCCACAACGACAATGTCGCGCCCAGTACGGCACCGACAATGCCACTGGTCAGCGCGCTCTCGGGCTCGACCATGAGTCCCAGCAGATAGCCACTGGCCAGGCCGACGACAATCCCCGTACCAGCACCCGCGCTGCTCGCCAGCAGTCGGGGCTGACCGTTGCGCTCCAGTCGCTTGAGCACCAGACTGCCGGCGACACACCCAGTGAATCCACCCGCGAGTCCCAGTGCTTCTGCAAGTCCGAATTCCATGACTGGCGCCGCTCGTCAGCGACCGTCAAATTCCAACCACGGAGTAGCCACCATTGGGACTGATGACCTGACCGGTGATGAAGTCCGCCTCCGGGGAGCACAGAAACGCGATGGCATATCCCATGTCCTCCGGCTCGCCGTAGCGACCGAAGGGGATGGTCTTGGCTTTCTCGGCAAGAATCTCCGGTGTATCGCCGCGACTGATGGGCATGGGTGTCAAGCAATGGCCGGGCGCGACCACATTGACATTGATTTTCCAGGGTGCGAACTCTTTTGACCAGCCTTTGGAGATCGCCAGGATCGCGCCTTTGGCGCCGTTGTAGGTGGTGCCGTTCGCATACGCGCTCATGGCCTGGATCGAGGAAATGTTGACGATCTTGCCGAAACCTCGCTGCTTCATCCCCGGAACCACGGCCTGCGTCGTGAACACCGTTGCTTTCACATGCACGCCAAACATCCGGTCGAACAAGTCTTCGGTCGCATCCTCCAACGGGCAGCGGTCAGAGCCAATGCCGGCGTTGTTGACCAGCAAGTCGATTCGGCCAGCTTCGCTCTCTAGTTTCGCCGCTGCTTCCTGCACGGCGGACACATTCGATACATCGACAACCATGGGCCAGGCCTGGCGTCCCAGCTTGCGTACCTGCTCCGCCGTTTCGTGTGCGCCCGCTTCGCTCACATCGAAGATGGCAATCGACGCACCACGTTCGGCCAGGATCAATGCGGTCGACTGGCCGATGCCGCTACCGGCACCGGTAATCAAAGCAACGCGGTTCTCAAAATGACTCATGTTAATTCTCCTCGAACTACCCACCAAATACCGACCAGCCACCATCGATCACCAGTGTTTGCCCGGTCATCCAGGCTCCCGCGCGTGAGGCCAGGAACACCGCTGCGCCCGCGATGTCATCGGGTTCGCCTAAACGTCCGAGAGGATAGGTCTTCAAGGTGTTCTCCAGTCTCGTCGGGTCTTCCCATAGGGCGCGTGCAAAATCTGTTTTCACGAGTCCGGGTGCAATACAGTTGACGCGGATGTTGTCCTCACCCAGCGCCAGCGCGAGGTTTCTCGCGATTTGCATGTCAGCGGCCTTGGTGACCGCATAGGTGCCGAGCATGTCGCTGCCCTTGAGTCCCGCGATGGAGGAGATAATGATGATGGAGCCGCTTTTGCGTTCTCGCATCTGCGGTGTCACCAGCTCCGCGAGCACCATGTTCGAGCGCACATTCACGGCGATGGACTTGTCGAAAGCCTCGTCGGAGATGCCCAGGAACGGACCGTAGTAAGGATTCACCGCCGCATTGCAGACCAGACAATCGATACGGCCCCAGTGATTCAGTGTGTCCTCGACCAGACCTTCGAGCAAATGTCGATGTGACACGTTGCAGGGCAAGGCAATGGCTTCACCTCCGGCGTCGTGAATTTCGGCGGCAACTTGCTCGCACATATCGGCCTTGCGTGAAGAGATGACCACTTTCGCGCCGGCATTGGCCATCTGTACGGCAATGGCCTTGCCGATGCCCTTGGTCGAGCCGGTGACGATGGCGACTTGCTCTGTCATATCGAACATGTCTGACTCCCTATTGTCTTTGGTAGACCATTTCACCATCGAGAATGGTGTAGTCGACCTGGCATTCGAGCACTTCTTCAGCGGGAATGTCGAACAAGTCGCGATCGAACACCACGACGTCGGCGAGCTTGCCAGGCTCCAAGGTGCCTTTATCGTGCTCTGAGAAGCTACCGTACGCACCGTTGTAGGTCATGGCGGAGATGGCTTCGTCGATGGGAAGCACCTCATTCTCGCCGAGCACACGACCTGTGCCAGTCTTTCGGGTGAGCATGCTGTATAAATTTTTCATCGGGCTCGAGTCACACACCGGTGCGTCGGTGCTTGCCACTGGGTGCATGCCTTTGGCGGTCCAGCTTCGCATCGGGTAGGAGAGACTCGGTCGTTCCATGCCCAGCACGTCCACGTACAAATCACCGAATTCGTGGATGAAAATGGGTTGAGGTGCGGGAATGATACCAAGCGTACACATGCGATCGATTTGCTCGGGCGTTGTAAAGCCGCAATGCTCGATACGATGACGTCGTCCCTTGGCGGGGCTTACCTGGTCGGCTAACGCAATCGCATTGATGGCCTGGTCGATGGCCGCGTCACCGATGGCATGAATGCTGATCTGATAGCCCTGCCGGTGATAGTGTATGACGTAGTCATTCAAATCTTCGTCCTTGTACAGCAGCATTCCGAGCTCAGCACACGTGCACTGGTACGGCTCTTTCATGGCGGCAGTTTTGCCGCCGGCGCTGCCGTCGGTGAAAAGCTTTACGGAGCCGACTTTTAGGTACTCATCACCAGCACCGGTCAACAAGCCGCTGTCATAGGCCTGCTGCTGGATGCCTCCTGGTCCACCGAAAAAAGACAAATACATGCGCACCGGCATACGACGCTGACGTCTTGCCTCTTGATAGGCGAGATAGTGCTCGAATCCCTGACGATTGCCGACTGCAGCGTCCATGACACTGGTGATGCCTTGAGTGCCGAACAGTGTGCCGGCGCTCTCGATGCCTTGTATGAGGGATTCGATGGGGAGTCTGGGCATGACCGCCATGACTAGTTCCTGCGCACGCTCTTGCATCAGCCCGGTCAGCAGGCCGTTTTGTTTTTCGATGTGGCCACCTTCCGGATCGGGTGTGTTGTCGTCGATCCCGGCAAGCGTCAATGCAAGGCTGTTGGCGACACCCATATGCCCGCAGGTGCGTTTGATGAACACGGGGTTCTCCGGCGACACCTGGTCCAGCTCCTCACGATAAGGATGACGACCCACATCGAGATGAAAATGATCATATCGTCCGCCAAACACCCACTCTCCAGGTTGAGATTTGTCGACCTGGGCTTTGATTGCGGCCAGCACGTCCTCCAGGGTAGACACCTGGTCGGGTTTCAGGTCGACTTCGGTCATTGCCATGCCGAGTGAGAGTAGATGCTGATGACCGTCATTGATACCCGGCGTAGCGACACGGCCCGCGAGGTCGATCACCTTGGTGTTGTTGCCTTTGAGTTCGTCGAGGGTGCCGTTGCTGCTCGTGGCCAGCACACGATTACCGAAAATGGCGATGGATTCGGCAAAGCCAGCTTCCAGGCCGACGAATACACGACCATTTTCGAGCACGATGTCAGCGTTGGGGGACATCCAGATTCTCCACGGTGTTGTTTTGCTTCAGCATACGATGGGGTGCTTGGTGCTGTCACGGCGAACACTTCGATGAGCTGGTCGTACATGACCCCATGAGCCACGACGCCACTCAGGTCGTGCGCAACCTCGGGCTCTACGGGCTCGCGTTCCTTTATTTCATCATCACCTTGCCAAAGGCGTTGTTGCTGTCCGTGGTGCCGGTGCAGGCGCTGTCGTTGGTCGGCAGTGCTCAAATGGTGAGCTTGCTCTACTTTCTGGTGAGCTGCTCCGGCATTGTGTTCAGTGTGTCGGCACCAGCGCTCGCGCGGCGCATTCGCCCTCACGGTGTGTTTATGTTCGGCTCATTGTGCATGATGATGTCGGCGCCGCTGCTCGGTATCGAGGATGTTCGTGTCCTGGTCGTGGGCATGATTGCGCAGGTGTTTGGTTTCACCGCGATGGAGATTGCGCTGACGCTGTACGTCATGCAGTTGATCCCCCGTCGAGAACTCAACTTGTTCGAGCCCAAGAGAGTGCTGTTCTCGGCAAGCGCTTATTTGATCGGACCTTGGCTCGGCGTTTACCTCAAGAATCACGTCGCGCATTGGGTGCCGTTCGTGGTCGCCGAGATCATCGCCGTGATTGCGTTGTTGTGCATGTTCGCGATCGGTTTGCATCGTGTGAGCTCGTCCATCTCACTGGCGAAATCCGACAATCCGCTCAAGCACGTCGGCCGGTTCGTGGCCCAACCCCGGCTTCGTCTTGCCTGGATACTGACACTAGGCCGAGCCGGTTGGTGGACCATGTATTTCATCTACGTCCCGCTCTACTGCGTCACCGTAGGGCTGGGTGAAGTGGCGGGCGGCGTGCTGGTGTCGGCCGGAGTCGCTACAACCATGACCGTGACGTTCTGGGGATGGGTTGGACGCCGCTATGGTGCGCGGCCGTTGATGGTTACCAGCGCCGCGGCCACGGGTATCGCCATGCTGGTGTTGGCGTACGTGGCGGGCGATCCGTGGCTTGGTGCGGCTTTCTGGTTGGTGTCCGCGATGGTGGCGACACCCATGGACGGTATTGGTAATGTGCCTTTCCTGCGCGCCGTCCGGTCGCGCGAGCGTTCGGAGATGACCGGGGTATTCATGACGGTGAGAGATGCGTCGCAGCTGGTGCCTCCGGGTGTGTTCACGGTGGTGTTGCGGTTTTTCGAGTTGCCAGCGGTGTTTGTCGTGAGCGGCGCCGGGATGCTTGGTATTGCTTGGCTGGCGCGATTTCTGCCCCGTCGATTGTAGCGCGGTTTACCTCTTCACTTATTTTGTGGGCGGGTACCCGTCAGCGTCGTTATTGCGACGGCTGGCGGAGTCGACACCGCCGCTCGATGAACTTGAGCGAGCGCCAGTTGAACCACGCGTTGCCGCCCAGCCAGCGTGGCTCGTCGCTGTCGAGCCAGCTCTGTCTTCGATGTGGGCTGGAAGCTCCTCCCGTGTGCGTCGACCATGCACCAGGAATTCTCCAAGCATGTTCTTGTGGTGAGTCTCGAGGCTTTTTCTGAGCTTTCTCTCGAAGTAAGTACGCCAGTTGGTGAGTCGAAGCGGTGACAACGGGTCGATCAGAAAGCTGGCGCGTTGATCGGGGAGATGGTATTGCCGGGCAGATCACCGAGTTCCCCAAGGTTTGTTGTCAGCATAGCGATCACCGCGTCGTCACAACTGACGGCGGTTG
>MDTE01054825.1_pt1 | contig 18830 bp, 16 predicted proteins | sample 811231 | NCBI WGS metagenome assembly MDTE01 (sample SAMN05326651, study PRJNA326480) | marine metagenome | isolation source: seawater | place: Indian Ocean: Red Sea | collected 2010 | reverse complement strand
GGCTAAATAATCGCCAACTTCGACCATGACCACTCGGATCTGGCACTACCAGGCTTGGTCTGCGAAGGTTGTTGGAGCACTATGAGAAATCCGGGCTAGATGAGAGCCGACTTTTGATTGTAAGTAACCTCTAGTATGAAAATAAAGGCTAAGAGTAGGTGCATGATAGGGCTAAAATTGACAAATTAGGTAATATATGATGAACTAAAAAAAGTTTAGTTTGTCGTAAGTGGTCGAGCTATTTCTTTAAAGTCCTTTAACAGTTATTAGATGTGTCATGAGAAAATGGGTGCCTTACATGTTAGTCGTACTGATTGCTCTGCAGTCAGTGTTGGCTGTGGCTGACTCTCATGAGGAACATCATTCAGATACAGACCCACAAGGGATATATCACAGTTTTACCGATACCGAAGATGGTAATAGTATTGCAGACCAATTAGATGCAGGTCTGTCTTCAGCAGATTCGATAGATTGCCACCACAATCATTGTCCCCATTTCAATTCTATTGTCACACCCACATTCAGTCATGTCTCTGCGAAAGGCAAAGTTCGCCTATTAAGTCTAAGCAGTGTTAAGCCTAATTACATTTCTTCTTCGCTAGGCCGTCCTCCCTAAGTCTAATCCTACGCACAGTCTTTTATTGGGTTTATCGCCGTTAGAGCGATGATGCCCTGATTTGTCACGCTTATGTAGGATTAATACCATGCTAAGTATTGAACATGGGGCCGTAGTTGCGCCCCGAAGCAACCGAAAAAGGTTAGGAGTCGGCTTTGCCCTAATCGGTTTGCTGATGCTGCCCGTTATTTCATTGCAGGCAGCAGAGAACACAATCACATTGCAAACTGCGATACAACGTACCCTGGTCAAGAATCCGTCTTTGAAGGTTTTTGATTTTCGTCAGCAAGCGCTGAAAGGCGAGTTGGCTACGGCCGAGCTCCGACCAGCCTATGAACTGGACTTTGGGGCCGAGAACTTTGCGGGTTCGGGCGATTTTAATGGGTTTGACCAGGCGGAGCTGACGATCTCATTGTCATCAGCATTAGAGTTGGGTGGAAAGCGGGATGCGAGAGTCGAGGTTGTCAATCGTGGTTTCAGTCGGTTTGAAGCTCAAAGGCAAGCAGACGCTTTGGATTTATCGGGTGAGGTTACGCGCCGTTTCATTGATGTGTTAGCTGCACAGCAACGAGTGGCTTTGGCGGAGAAAGCGGATCAGCTGGCGAAGGACGCATTGGTGGCAGTCAAAACAAGGGCTAAGGCTGGCGCGTCACCGGATGCTGAAGTTAAGCGTGCCGAAGCAGCCGCAGCTCAGGCTCACCTTACGGTTTCAGCAGAAAAGAAACAGTTGAGTTACCTCAACGTAGCTTTGGGTACACTTTGGGGAGAGACAAGGCCGGATTTTAATCGGGCTGAAGGTGATTTGTACCGTTTTAGTAAGGATGTGGCATTCGAAACGCTGTATGAACGTGTTGAGCTGAACCCGGCGATTCAGGTTTTTGCTGCAGAGGAACGACTAAAGGAAACCGAATTACGGTTGGCCAAGACCCAGAGTCGTAGCGATGTGAACTGGTCGGTTGGATTGCGGCGGTTTCAGGAAACGGATGACACAGCTGTTGTTGCAGGATTTTCCGTCCCTTTGTTTTCCGGACGTCGAAATAGCGGAGCGATTCGTTCAGCCACAGCCGCTCGTGATGTGATCTCTGTACAGCGAGAGGCTGCTTTGCTGGCGATGCGTGCGCAACTGTATCGCGCTTATAGCAATCGGCAGCAGGCTATTCACACCGTAGACGATTTACGTAAGAACATTGTTCCTGCACTGGAGCAGGCCTTGGAGGGAACGCAGCAGGCTTATGAACGTGGACGTTATAGCTATGTCGATTATGTGTCTGCCAGGCAAGAGTTGTTAAGTGCGCGTCGAACCTTGATTGATGCCGCCGCCGCCGCTTTGCGTTATGGCGCGGACATTGAACAACTTACCGCAGAACCGCTGACGGTAGAGCAATATTCTTTCACCAATTTCCAGGAAGCTAAATAATGAATATTTGTATTTTGAAAAAAAAGGGTTCGTTGGGGTTGGTCATCGGTTTTGTAGCGTTGCTCACAGTGAGCCTGGTTGCCAACAGTGAAAGTGATGACCATGCGCAACACGGGCATGAGTCACATGACCATGCAAAGCAGGATTATGAAGAGCATCAGGGAGATGACCATGAAGAGCATCAGGGGGATGACCATGAAGAGGGTCATGAAGAAGAGAATGAGGAGCATGGTCATGAGGGGGGTGATCTAGAAGATCAAGAAGGCGTTGTTGAAATTGCTGACGCGATGGCTAGCAAAGCTGGTATTAGCACCGCCGTTGCAGGTCCTGGTGAAATCAACAAGACGCTGACCGTCTATGGTCGGGTGATTGCCGACCCGGGGCGTATCAGTCATATTCGTGCACGCTTTCCCGGTACGATTACACAGGTAAACGTCAGTATCGGCGAGCGTGTCGAAAAAGGGCAAAAGTTGGCAGAGGTGGAATCGAATGAAAGTCTCAAGCGCTATGTTTTAAAGGCGCCTTTTTCAGGGATTATTACGGCTCGTCATGCCTCACAGGGTGAAGCGACGGAGGAGCGGGCACTGTTCACGGTTGCTAACTTTGATCAGGTTTGGGCGGAGTTCCAGATATTCCCTGGCCAGATGAGCCGTATCGCCTTAGGCCAGCCGGTCACCATGTCAGTGGAATCTGAACAAACAACGTCCACGATCAAACACTTGATTCCCAGCGACAGTGGTCAACCGTTTGTTCTGGCTCGGGCAGCTATTGATAATAAGCAAGGACGTTGGACTCCTGGATTGTTATTACAAGGTCTGGTGAGCGTGGAGCAAGTACAAGCCTCCCTGCGAGTGGACAATCGCTCTTTACAAACGTTTGAAAACCGCACGGTTGTCTTTGTCAAAGAAGGTGAGCGCTACGAAGCACGACCGGTCACACTGGGTCGCAGTGACAGCCGCTTTACTGAGGTATTGGATGGACTGAAGCCTGGTGACGAATATGTTGTCATAAACAGCTATCTGATCAAAGCCGACTTGGAAAAATCCGGCGCTTCCCACGATCACTAAGAGGACGTAATCATGATTGAATCAATTTTGCGCCTCTCGATCGAGAGGCGTTGGTTAATGCTAGCCCTGATACTGGTGCTGTTAGGTTCTGGTATTTGGAGCTACCAACAGCTACCCATCGATGCAGTACCCGATATCACCAATGTCCAGGTGCAGATTAACACTGAAGCACCTGGGTATTCCCCGCTGGAATCTGAGCAACGTATTACCTATCCGGTTGAGACTGCTTTGGCGGGTATCCCCAATCTTTCTTATACTCGCTCGCTATCCCGTTATGGCTTGTCGCAAGTCACGGTGGTGTTTGAAGAAGGAACCGACCTGTATTTTGCCCGCAATCTGATTAATGAGAGACTGGGCGTTATCAAGAGTTCATTGCCGCCAGGCCTTGAGCCATCGATGGGGCCTATCGCGACCGGCTTGGGCGAGATATTTTCCTACACGGTGGAAGCTGAACCTGGTGCGGTACAGGCCAACGGCAGCCCCTACGATGCCACGGCATTGCGGGAAATTCAGGACTGGATTATCAAGCCGCAGCTGGCACTTGTGCCAGGCATTACCGAGATCAACACCATCGGTGGTTATGATAAGCAATACCATGTTACGCCCAAACCACAGGCGATGTTGGCTTTTGGTGTATCGTTGGACGACATTGGTGATGCTCTTCGCAGCAATAACAACAACCGTGGAGCCGGTTATGTTGAACGTAACGGCCAGCAGTTGTTGGTGCGTTCGCCAGGGCAGCTACAGGCGATTGTCGATATCGAGCAAGTCGTCATCAAAGACATTGACGGTGTGCCTGTAAAAATTGCTGATGTTGCCGGTGTAGCGATCGGCAAGGAATTACGCACCGGAGCTGCTACCCGCGATGGCAAAGAAACCGTACTGGGTACCGCTATGATGTTAGTGGGTGAAAACTCCCGGACTGTTGCCCTTGCAGTTGCTGAGCGGTTGGAGCAGATACAGAAAACTCTTCCTGACGGTATCAAGTTGGACACTGTGTATGACCGCACCGTGCTAGTGGATAAAGCCATTGGTACCGTGCAGAAAAACCTGGTGGAAGGGGCGTTACTGGTTATCGCGGTGTTGTTCTTGTTGCTGGGTAATATCCGTGCGGCATTGATTACAGCCGCAGTGATTCCGCTAGCGATGCTGGCGACTATCACAGGCATGGTTAAAGCTGGCGTGTCGGCGAACCTGATGAGCCTGGGTGCGCTGGACTTTGGCCTGATCGTGGACGGGGCGGTGATCATTGTTGAGAACGCGATTCGCCGTTTGGCTGAAGCGCAGCGCAGTAACGGTGGTAAGCAGCCGTTGAAAGAGCGCTTGCAGTTGGTGTTTGAAGCGACTAATGAGGTCATCCGGCCTAGCCTGTTCGGTGTAATGATTATCACGGTAGTGTATATACCACTATTTTCCCTCACAGGTGTAGAAGGGAAAATGTTCCACCCTATGGCGGCAACAGTAGTCATGGCACTGCTGGCGGCTTTGGTGCTATCGCTGACGCTTGTACCTGCAGCCATTGCCGTGTTTATGACGGGTAATATCAGTGAAAAGGAAAACCGTGTTGTTAGCGCGGCTAAATCCGTATATGAGCCGGCATTAAAAGGAGCGATGAAACTGCGTTGGTGGGTGTTATCAGCGGCGTTGTCGCTGGTAGTTCTCAGCGGTTGGTTGTCAACAACACTGGGCTCTGAGTTTATCCCGCAACTTAAGGAAGGTGATATTGCTCTGCACGCTATGCGTATACCCGGTACTGGCCTGGAGCAGGCTGTCAGTATGCAATTTCAGCTGGAGGAGCGGATTATGGAGTTCCCTCAGGTGGATAAGGTGTTTGCCAAAATTGGCACTCCTGAAGTGGCTACCGATCCCATGCCGCCCAATGTAGCCGACAACTTTGTGATGCTGAAGCCGCGCGATCAATGGCCCGATCCGACGATGACTCAGACGGAGTTGGTCAGGGAGATTGAGGAGGCGGTTAAACAATTGCCGGGTAACAACTATGAGTTCACACAGCCAATCCAGATGCGATTCAATGAACTGATTTCTGGTGTGCGTGCCGATTTGGGGATTAAAGTGTTTGGCGATGATCTTGAGCAGCTGGAGGTATCAGCTGAAGAGATTTTAACCGTGATCGAATCCATGCCGGGGGCAGCCGATGCGAGAGTAGAACAGGTATCCGGTCTACCCATGCTGTCGGTGGTGCCCAAACGCTTGGCGATTGCCCGATATGGACTGAATGTGATGATGGTGCAAGACCTGGTGGCAGCGGCGATCGGTGGTGAGCCAGCAGGACTGATCTTTGAAGGTGACCGGCGCTTTGAATTGATCGTTCGTCTGCCTGAGTCTATACGCAGGGACTTGGATGGACTCAGCGAGCTGCCTGTGCCCTTGCGCAATGGCGGTTATGTGCCGCTTTCTGAGGTGGCGACATTGGATATCGCACCAGCACCTAACCAGATCAGCCGTGAAAACGGCAAGCGCCGCGTTGTGGTCACAACCAATGTGAGAGGACGAGATCTCGGTTCCTTTGTTGCAGAGGTTAAAACCCGTATTGCACAAGAGGTCGATCTACCAGCTGGCTATTGGCTGGATTACGGTGGGACCTTTGAGCAACTGGAGTCGGCCACTCAGCGTCTGTCGATAGTGGTGCCAATTACTTTGGTTGTTATTCTAGGTTTATTGGTGATGGCGTTTAATTCGTTTAAAGATGCAGCCATTATCTTTACCGGCGTTCCGCTGGCCCTGACCGGTGGTGTTATTTCACTTTGGCTACGGGATATGCCTTTGTCGATTTCTGCCGGGGTAGGATTTATCGCCCTGTCTGGCGTCGCCGTTTTGAACGGGTTGGTGATGTTAGCATTTATCCGCGATCTTTGGCATGAGCGGGGCGACCTGGCTTCGGCTGTCATCGATGGTGCTTTAATTCGACTACGCCCTGTTCTGATGACAGCTTTGGTTGCCAGTCTGGGCTTTGTGCCTATGGCGCTCAACACAGGTACCGGTGCAGAAGTGCAACGACCGCTGGCAACGGTTGTGATTGGCGGTATTGTATCGTCAACCATACTGACCTTGTTTGTGCTACCTATCCTGTATCGGTTGGCGCATGCGCGTGAAAAAGTGTAACGGATAATTACGTTATATAGAGGCTATACCGCCGCACCCGAAGGTTTGGGGCGGCGGTTTTTAGTTGAACCCGGTATTGGGCCAAGGGGAATGAAATGGGTATAGATAAAAAATTTGAACGTATTTCTGTATTTATTTACTTTGTCGCTGCCATTGCATTGACTTTAATGGCTCTGCTTATTATGGGGTGGTCTGTTTATGAAGTTTTGGCTCATGTATTAACTGTGGATGGTCTGAGCGATGGTTTTGTCTCTAAGATGCTCAGTTCTGTAGGTGCGATAGTCATTTCGGTGGCCATTCTGGACGTTGCTAAATACATGATTGAAGAAGAAGTTGTTCGTAGTAAAAAATTGCATTCCCCTAAAGAGGCCAGGTAAGCACTCACCAAAATCATGGTTATAATTTCGATCGTCGTTGGGATTGAGGGCCTGATCTATATTTTGAAGGCTGGGACAGCAGACATTACTTTGTTGATTTACCCAGCAATTTTAATTATTACATCGGTATTTCTAATGATTGGCTTGGGTGTGTATCAAAAAATTAGTTTACAAGCTGAAAAACTCGAGCAGGATTAATCGTTTAACAAGCTGCGGAGTGGTGGTTATCTTTTAAAGGAGCTTCAATGTTTGAACTGGATTGGGCTTTAGAATTTAGTATGACCGGTAGATTACTATTTGCAGGTTTTTTAGGAGCATTGATTGGGCTGGAACGTGAGTTACATAAAAATTCCGCCGGTATTCGAACCTATGCAGCTATTTCTATGGGAGCTTGCACTTTCGGATTAGTGTCCATGCATGTTGATGCGCCTGATCCTACCCGAATCGCGGCTCAGGTGGTATCAGGAATAGGTTTTATCGGAGCTGGTATTATTTTTAAGTCTGAAGATAAGATAAGCGGCTTGACTACTGCCGCAACGATTTGGGCAACAGCTGCGGTGGGCCTTGCTGTTGCTTTCAAAATGTTACTACTACCGGTGCTGTCTGCAGTACTGCTGTTTGGATTGTTGGCGCTCCATCACCTGCCTATATTAAAGCAAAAGGAATAGAAAAATGGGAATGCATAGTCATGAGCACGGGGTAGACCGGAAACTATCCATCGCAGTCTTAATCAATATTTTTCTAACAGTGGCTCAAGTTGTCGGGGGAGTGTTATCCGGTAGTTTGTCACTAGTTGCAGATGCCTTGCATAATTTGAGTGATGCAGGAGCAATAGTCATTGCTGTAATCGCTAGAAAAATAGGCAATAAGAATGCGAATGAGAGCATGACCTATGGCTATAAGCGCGCTGAGATTCTGGGTGTTCTCATTAATAGCACAACGTTAATTGTCATTGGCCTTTATCTGATCTATGAAGCTTTTAACAAATTCTTTAATCCGACACCTATTGATGGTTGGATAGTGTTTTGGGTGGCTGGTATTGCCTTGGTTATTGATATTGGTACGGCATTTCTAACCTATTCTGCTGGGGCTAGGGAAAGTATGAATATTCGAGCGGCGTTTATTCACAACGTATCCGATGCGCTGGCTTCTGTTGCAGTGATTGTCGCCGGTGTCATGATTATTCTTTATCAGCTGTATATCGTGGATGTTATTGCGACGATAGCCATATCTGTCTACGTCATTTATCACGGTATAGTATTGCTAAAAAAATGCATTTTGATTCTCATGCAGGCAGTCCCGGAGGGGATCAGTATTAATGACATCAAATGTACTTTGAATGATATTGAAGGGGTTGATCAGGTAGAGCATGTGCATGTTTGGCAGCTGGATGAAAATAGGTTGTTTTTTGAAGGACATTTATCTTTAAGGGGGACTGATCGAGCTACCATTAAATCGGCGGTTAGGTCAGCATTAAAACAGAATTTCGGAATTACTCATTGCACTATAGAAGAAATATAGGTGAGGAATATGAGAGTTTATTCCTGAGGTTTAAGGCCCACGTCACTGCAACCAAATGCAGTGACGTGGGGTACGATAAATCGCTAACCCCCATGAATACTGATCTCTATAAATATTCCTGACATGCCGAAAGCATTATCAGGGTATTTTCTCTTCACTTTATGGATACTAAAACCTCAATGTGTGGCTATTGCACTCTCAATAGCAAACCGGCTCGAAAGGGCTTTTCAAGTTGATTCACGCAACCGCGATGAGTGGCTTATCACTTAGTTGTATAGATAAATAAGGAGAAATGCCTGGCAAAAGAAAAAATGAAAGTAGTAGTACTGTCTAAAGCGTGAAAACGAAACCCTGTCGTACCCATCCGGGAATTGGCATTGTTGGTTATGCCGCTATTCAGGTTTTGTGGGAGTGGTGTCCCGTGACGTTAGCAATCTGATTTTGAGATTGCTTCTCCATCCACTGTGGTGGCTGGACAGTCATAAACACTGACCGAAACTTTAACACCGCACTGTTCCAGCTTGAAGACGACTGTTCTGAACGGTCGCACGTCTGTTCCATAGGGCAATTTGTCCGTTCAGAACAGTCGTCTTAGGCGAAGAACGGACAACAAGCCTGACCGGAACGATTAGACACAAACGAAGCTATCTATAACGCACGATCAATTTTTTTGCTTCAATGCCGGTAATACTTAGCTGTCGGCTGATTGGCATTAGATTGATGCATCAATAAATACTTGAAGATTATTTCCTTCGGCCTTGAAAGGTTAACTAACGACTCAGCATATCTTCTTTTTCGAGAATGTGAACACGCTTTAATTCTCGACGAGGAGTTGTCTGTGAAAGATCTCAATTATCAATTAAAGGATTTATGTCAGCGCAATCAAGATGGCAGTCGCGCCACACAAGCTGAACGCTTTCAGTTGTTACAAACGATGGCGAATCATCTTAATGAATTGGGCTATCGGCGAATGGAGGCGAAATCTCTCAAGCCTAAGCATGTCGATGCTTTGGTCACCAAATACCTCGAAGAAGGGCTGACTCCCGGTACGATCAAAAATCGTCTTGCAGCGTTGCGTTGGTGGGCTGAAAAAATCGGTAAGCAAAATGTAGTTGCTAAGGACAATGCCTATTACGGCATTGACTCTCGGGTCTTTGTCACTAACGTGTCGAAAGCGCGTGACCTGGATCAGGAGCTGCTCGAAAAAATCAGCGATCCACATTTAAGAATCAGCCTGGAACTGCAAAAAGCCTTTGGCCTGAGGCGGGAAGAAGCAATTAAGTTCAGTCCGGACTACGCAGACCGAAATACCTACATTCGTTTGAAATCTACCTGGTGTAAAGGAGGGCGGGCACGAGAAATTCCTATTCGAACCGACGAGCAGCGGGATGTTCTCCGGCGGGCACGATAGGTAGCCGGGAAAGGTTCATTGATTCCATCCCACCTGATGTATGTTCAGCAAATGCGCCTCTATGAACGTGAGACGCAAAAGGCAGGGCTATCCAAGTTGCATGGTTTGCGTCACCGCTATGCGCAAGAGCGATATTACGAACTCACCGGAAAGCAGGCACCCGCCTGTGGTGGCCCATCTAGCAGTGAACTCACTGAAGAAGAACGCGCGAATGATCAGGTGGCTCGCTGGGCGATTTCTCAGGAGCTCGGTCATGAGCGTGAGCAAATCACGGCGGTGTATCTCGGGCGGTAAGCAATCATTCAGGAGTTACGCTCAACGGGCGCTGCCCTGGCCGCTGGGCCTTCCCGCCCTCGCCGGTAGCAGGGGTTGCAGCAGCACTGCAACCCCTTTGAGAGGGTGAGAATGATCAATCGCATCAAGGACTACTCGGCTCATGCCTGCGTTCCTCCTTGACGCTGAAACCTCATGACGAATCACACTGTGGCTATTGCAGTCTCAATAGTACCCGGCAGTTACGCTGCCAATCAATCGGTATGGCCCGAAAACGTTACAAGCAACTGCTGATACGTTAGCCAGTTATACCACCCCTACGGGAGAAATGATTTCCCGTAGGGACATATTTCTCTTGTTCATTCAACGATGAGGAGAAAGATGATGGAGTACCTGGAAATGCGAGGTGCAGTAAAACTCAAAGCAGATGCCGATAATGCTGTTGTGCGATCCGTTCTCAGCAAGTTGCGAGAAACCGAGTTTGTCGATGCAGGCTATATCGATATAGGCATTGAGGAAAATATCCTGAGTATCAGTGCCGAAGGCACAATCTCAGAAAGTTACAGTACCCGTGCGTTGTTAACACAGCTGCAAGGTCAGTTGACAGAAACGTCGATGATAGGTGTCACAAGTGTACGGTGGGAAACCCTCGTAGTACTGAAGCACTGGCAGCCAACACCGGCTATGCGACTAGAAGTTAATGATCAACTGGCTTTTGCCCAGTAACCCACGATAAAGGTCTGACTCCCGTCAGGCCTTTATCATTCTTACATCTCCCTCCCTCACTCCTTGAAAATCGATCAATCCTATTCTTTCTTTTGCCCGTGAAAGCTTTTTGCTGCCACTAGCAAGCTGCCACCTCTAATCTGGTGACCGTTTTTAATGATTGGATGAATGGTGGTATTCATGCGAGAGATAGCGATTGGCAGGTGGGTGGCGATACTGGCAGTAGTATTCGTTTATCCGTTATCGGTGCAGGCAGACACTGCGGACACGACGGATAGTCGTATTTTTGAGAGTCGCTATCTCACTGTTCAGGTGGGGCCTGAGGTTGCAAAAACCGACCTGCTGAAAAGCATTGTCGATCTACGAGTACCAGAGAAAATTACCACAGTAGGAGGGGCGCTGGATTTCCTGTTGAAGCCCTATGGTTTTCAATTAGACGACTCTCATGAGGCAGATGAACAATACCTTTTGTTGGTTTTGACACTTCCCGAACCGCATCGAAATTTGGGATCAATGACGTTAATGGATGCTTTGACCACCTTGGGCGGGAAAAGCTTTCGACCTCTAATCAATCCAGTCAAGCGCTCAGTGCGCTATCAGTTGCGTGAAGGGTTTGGTCAATTTGCTACTGCTGAAGAGATGGAGATCGCCAAACAACAATGGTTGGATCAGAAGGAAATAAACTCATTGCCGTCGAAAGAGCCGGGGGCACTTTCAGCCGCGCAGCAAGATCGTCAAAGCTACGGTCCTGTGCAGCGGGGTGACATTTTAAGCCGCATCGCCAGCCAGCTCGATCTCCCAGGCATGACAATAGACCAGGTTCTGGTTTACCTCTTTCATGCGAATCCCCATGCGTTTGCCAATGACAATATGAATCATCTATTAGCTGGTGCGATGCTGAAACTACCGCCTGTTAATCCTGAAACATTGCCAACCGCATTTGAAGCCAGTCAGCTCGTTGACGAGCACTACCGTCTATGGATTCAGCGTGAGGTGACACCGTGAATCACCAGCGTACTTTAGCAATAGGGTTGATTTTACTTTTGTCTATTTCCGGCGCAGCGATTGCGGATACGAATGAGGTTTTAACACACACATCACAAACCCCTGGTGCTGAAACGCCGATCAGCCGAACGATTGAATTACAGACCTTGGCGAAACGGTGGGGATTAGATCAAGAAGAGTATCAGCGTTATCTCGATTTAATGCGTGGCCCATTAGGAAAATGGAATCCCGACCTTGATCCATTGTTAGCACTTGGGATGTTTGCAGAGTCTCCGCAGGAAGAACAGCGTTACGCCGAGCTGTATGCGCAACAGGAATTTGATTTAACCGGGCGCACGTTGAGATTTCAACAAGCCTACCGCGCTGCCTTCGAACGTCTGTTCCCCAATGCAAAGATGTTAGATCACCGCTTGTTGGCTCCTTACTTTGCGCACCAACAACAGAAGCTTGCAATGAAGGACGCGAAACGATTAGCGCAAAAACGCTTTGTTGATGGAGACCGTCTGCTTCTTTTTGTACCGCCAAATTGCCGTGAGTGCTTGCCGGTGATTAACCGATTAATGGGTTTGTTGTCGAGCACTCAACAAAGCGGTGTCGATGTGTACGTCCGCGATGCTCAAGATGATGGGGCTGTTAGAGCATGGGCGAATGCCCACGCGATAAAAACGACCTGGCTCAATGGACGGCATCTCACACTAAACCGTGATGAGGGGTTACTCCAGCGATTGAAGAGTCAATCCACAGTTTCACCGGTAGATACCATGCCGATCTTTTTAAAGCGTAATGGACGTTTTTTTCAGTTGAGCAGGGAGAGTTTAGGGTTATGAAGCCTTATTTGATGAGGTCATGTTTAGTTAAACCGTGGATCGCCGGGGTGACATTGATGCAATCAGTGGCGGCGGTCGCATTGGAAGAAGTGCCAGTGGCCTATTTAATAGTTGCCAAGAGCCATCAAGTCCCTGTCGATATTCTCTATGCGATAGCAATGGCAGAAAGCGGTACGCATTATCGCGGTGAGCGGGTACCGTGGCCCTGGGCGTTGAATATCGATGGCCAAAGCGTCTTTTGCGAATCCCAGCAAGATGCAATTCACCGAGTTTCCCAGGCTATCCGAAATAGGCAGTCAGTTGATATCGGGTTGATGCAAGTTAACTGGCGTTGGCACGGGCAACGGTTTGCCACGATTGACGAATCGCTGGTGCCTATTAAGAACCTCAGTGCTGGAGCCACGATTCTGTACGAGCAGTTTGAGCAGACTAATGACTGGTGGGAGGCGGTAGCGCGCTACCACGACCCCGGCCAGGACGCGGAATCGCTCGACAGCGCTCAGCGTTACCGAGAGCGTGTAAGGCAGTATTGGCGGGAGTGGTTCTAATGCGAGGGCTATTCGGACTGCTGTGCCTGTTGTTGTGTTTAGGGGCTCACGCCAGAGAACCACTAACCGTGATTTATGACTCAGGCGATACCTTACCGCTTGAGCCCTATCTGCCGAAACGAGCGCCACAAGAAAAGCCCACTGCTCAGGACGCGAATCGCCAATTGCCGTTCAAGCTGCCGATCACCACACCTTCAATGCAGCCGGGTAAGGTCACAGTCACCCCAAAAGCATTGCGCTACTTGCAGCGGCCCTTGTTTTTGGTGGGGTCTGATCAGAAATCGCGAGACTGGTTGGCTGAAAAGCGTGAGCTGCTTATCCGTATCGGAGCCGTTGGCCTATTGATTGAGGCGAGGGATCGCCAGGAGATTGAGGCGGTTTTGACTATCGCGGAAGGGCTTCGTCTGGTGCCCGCTTCAGCCGAAGGTTTCGCCACTAAGCTGGGTCTGAGTCACTACCCGATCTTGCTATCAAAGGAGGGTTGGGAGCAGTGACCGACCGGTATGAAGTCGAGGTGTTATTGCGCCCCCTGTGGAACTGTCTTCGGCGATAGTGGCGTTGAGTTGTGCGGGGATCGTGTTAGCTGCACCACACACTTTGATGATGACCCCATCGGTTGCCCTGTTCAGCGCCGGGTGTTTGGGTGGGATCGGTGTGTGGCGCGGTCGTCAGGCCTGGCGTGTGATTCAATACCAGCGTCATCTCAAGCGCAGCCCACGCTATGTCATGTCTTCTTCTCAAGTGCCGGTGAGTCAATCGGTATTGTTCTTAGGGCGGGGTTTTCGCTGGAACCAGACACACACCGAACGACTCTACGCTGCCCGCGATAAACGCGCTGAACGTTATCTGCAGCCCAGCGCCATCAAACAATGGGTTCGTCGCAAAGAGATCGAATGGGAGCATACGCCCCTATTGCGAACGATCATGCGATGGACTGCACTAGATTCCCCTCTGAATCCCGTCCGTCCCCCGCCAGCCATTGGGGGCGATGCCGTCATACACGGCGTCGGGATCAGAGGGGAAACCAATGCCACAATGCCGCTCAGTGACCGGGTCGGACATATGGTGGTGATCGCCCGAACTCGCCATGGCAAAACCCGGCTGGCCGAAGTGCTGACCACCCAGGATATTCGACGCGGCAACAACTGTGTCATCGTGTTAGACCCGAAAGGAGATGCCGATTATCTAAAGCGCATCTATGTCGAAGCCCAGAAAGCAGGGCGTCAACTCATTATCTTTCATCTGGGCTATCCCGAGCTGAGTGCCCGGTACAACGCCATTGGTTCTTTTTCGCGGATTACAGAGGTCGCGACGCGAATCGCCAGCCAGTTGCCGGGTGAAGGTGAGGCCAGTGCGTTTAAAGAATTCGCCTGGCAATTCATCAATGTCATTGCCGTGGCGCTGGTGGCGATGGGTGAAACACCGGATTACCTCAAAATTCGTCGCTATATCACCGATATCGATGCTCTGTTGATTCTGTATGGCCGTCATTGGCTGGCAGAGCATGGCCCGGAGGATTGGCAGGATGAGCTGGGGGAGCTGCAAGACAGTATCAACATAAAGTCGTTGCCAAGGATCGATCAGGGCAAAGACCCTGAGGCACTGGCAATGGTGCGCTATCTCAATACCCATGCGACTTTCGATCAGGTGTTAGAAGGGCTAATGTCTGCTTTTCGCTATGACCGTGAGTATTTCTTGAAAATCACGGTGTCCATCAAGCCCTTCCTGGAAAAGCTAACCACCGGCAACATCGCTTCTATCCTGGCACCCGATAAGGCGAACACCGACGACCAACGCCCGGTGTTGGAATGGGCGCAAGCAATAAGGTCTAACGCAGTCGTCTATGTGGGGCTGGACGCACTCACCGATCCAGAAGTAGCCAGTGCGGTGGGCGCTTCCATGTTCAGTGATCTGACCAGTTTGGCGGGTCATATCTATAAACATGGTATAGCGCCCAGTAATACGAACGAGCACACCAAGAAACCACCGAATATTGTGATTCACGGGGACGAATTTTCCGACTTGATCGGGCCGCAGTTCAAGACGCTGATTAATAAAAGCGGCGGGGCTGGTTACCAACTTAATCTGTACACACAGACTTGGAGCGACCCGATTGCCGAGCTGGGTAGCGAAGCGAAAGCCGGACAGTTGGCAGGCAACATCGGCACTATGCTGATCATGGGCGTGAAAGAGGTGGCGACCTGTGAGATGTTCACCAAGCAGCTACCCGAGGTGAGTGTCAGCGAAATCATGGCGGTTTCCGGTGTCACCGACAATGTCGATACTTCTGCGGGTATTGGTTTCACCTCCAATAATCAGGACCGGGTAAGCATTAGCCGCGTGCCCATGATTTCACCTGCTGATATTGTGGCGCTTCCCAAAGGGCAGGCATTCGTCCTGCTTAGAGGCAGTGAACTGTGGAAAATCCGAATTCCCATGCCGTCCAAAATGGATGATCAGGAGCTGCCCGACGATTTAGGCGACATGCTCCAGCATATGCGGCGCAGTTATACGTCAGTCGTGGACTGGCCGAGCTATTATGGTCGATAGGCAAGGCTGATAAGCCCATGGCCAAGTCACAGCAGTATCAGCCCCCCAGAAGAAAAGAACCCGGTCTCATAGGCAGGTTGCTCTCTGGCACTACGCAGCTAATTGCCTGGTTAATAATTAGCCTGATACTCTCTATTTTCATCGAGTGGGTGGGTATGGTGTATTTCTGGCCAGATCAGAGAGATGGCCACGCCAAAGAAATATTCCAAGCCGATCAGGCCTACCTCAACCAACACCTCCAGCAGCAGTCTGTGAATTACAAACGCCTAGCTTCTGTAAAGGCAGAGCGGGCTGTTCGCTGGATCGATCAGCAAGTAGCGTTGATGGGCGTCAAGCAAACGCCACCAAACGACTCAGGTAGAATTTTTTCAGCGGTTGCAGACTGGGCAAGTGGGCTCTATAGCCGCTATGATAGCTATATTCTAGCGGCAGGTTATGTCTCGCAGACCTTTGTTATCCGGTTGACGTTGATTCTATTCTCGTTACCGGTTTTCGCACTCACCGGATTAGTTGGGGCGATTGATGGTTTGGTAGAACGAGACCTCAGGCGCTGGGGTGGTGGCAGGGAAAGCAGCAACGTCTTTAACCTGGCCAAACGATCTATCATGCCTGCATTTGTTATGGCCTGTGTGATCTATATTGGCCTTCCATATAGTTTAAATCCCTCCTTTATCATCCTGCCCTTTGCTTGCCTTTATGGTTTGGCTGTTCGTGTAGCGTTTGAGAGGTTAAAGAAGTACTTTTGACATTGTTTTGGGTTGAATATCAAGATGTTACCCCCCATTTATAAATAGCAGTGTCGTAGACCCCCTTTGCGTGAAGTTTCGAAGTCTTATGATCGTGTCGGAGGGATTTAGTATAAATTTTAGAGGAAATTCCCCATGGAACCTATTTCGATGATAGTTGGCGCACTAGTGGCGGGCTCATCTGCCGCGTTAAAAGATACTGCTAGCCAAGCAGTTAAAGACGCATATTCTGGTTTAAGAACTTTGGTTATTCATCATTGGAACAACCAAGTTAGTGGTAATGACAGTAAGCTGGAGCAAGAAGCCAATATATTAATATCTAATTTGGAGGATGATCCCGAAACATTTCAGGTGCCAGTTGAAAAGAAATTGTCTGAATCCATACCTGAGCCTTCGGCTGAGCTTGTTGATAAAGCTCAGGCGCTATATGAGCTGTTAGATAAGAACGGTTTCGATACTGGCAAATACAATGTAACTGTTCAAGGCGGAAAAGGGGTTCAGATAGGGGACAATAACACGCAAATTAATAAATTTTAGCCAAGTTGAGGGGGCAGGAATTAGTTATGTCTGAAAATGATGGAAGCAACCCTCTTAATGTTCAAGGGGCTCAAATAGGTGATGGAAACAATCAGTACAACTATTTTTTAAACTCCTACCCGCAAAACATTGTTTCAAAGACCATAGCACAGGAATTATTGGACTTAAGGGCAGCGCGATTTTTTGTAGGAGAAGTAGAGCCTGCAGACCGGGCAAAGAAGTTTTGTCATAAGCTTTTGGATGGGGAGTATTCCGCAAGTGCTGATCCAGTAAGGGGTATAGCTTTAGCTTGGTGTTCAAGGGTTCTTGCATATAAGGATATAGCTGCTGCTAAAAAATCTCTTGAAGAAGCCGAGAAACACTCAGGGTCGGAAGAGGTTTCTATCGCTAAGGCTTTCATTGCCTCTTCAGAAGGTGATAGATCGTTAGCGCTGTCAATTTTGTCGAAAATTGACACTTTACAGTCAGTTACGGCTTGCTTCTTAGTGGTCATTCACCACGATACCCCCGCAGAGGGTATTGAATGGCTGAAAAGTGCAGGGCATGACTTTCTTGATCTAGACTCTGATGGCAAGTTTTTATTCATATCTCATCAATTAGATGCTGGAAACTGGGATGAAGCATTTGACTGTGTAGGGAAGCTTGTAAGTCAAGACTTTGAAATAACGCCTGTATTGTACTTTAGTGCCGCATTATCAAATTTGCTTAAAGCTGCTCCAGAAGAATTAAGAAGTGCTTTATTGAGGCACCCGCCTTTAGATGCATCAATTAGATTGTTTGATGACGATGTTTCTCTAAATAGTCGCAGGCTGGCTATTCGTAATTTTTTGTTGTGTAGCAAGGCGGCAGAAAATTCAGGTTGTAGTCAAGCTGCAAATATCGCAAGTGACTATAATCTTTGGTTGCGTCTAAGAGACACCGAATTAAGGACTGATGCTTTAGATGAGTTAAAAGCAAGCCTGAGTGATTCAGACCACAAAATTAGAAGAGTTCCATTGGCACTACAATTTGGGATTCCGATCGATCTAAAACAGTTTGAATCAGAAATACAGCAAAGTATTGTTCGTTCCGGAGGAATCTCTACAGAGATTGCACTGGGCCGGTTAGCTTTAGCGTTTGAGCAAAATTCCCCCAAGGATGTCGCTCAATATGTAGGGAAGTATAAAGACCAGCTATACCAATGCCTAGACAGAATTTATATCGACTCAATTCAAATTGAAGCGCTATCCAGAAGTGGTGACGTTGATGCAGCATCGTCTTGCTTGACCGAGTTGATTGAATATGGATTGCCTGAAGCTCAAAGATTAAAGCTTGAGAATATTATCGCCGAGTCATGTGGTGATGAGTCAATTGGTAAATATAAGGAGCAATTTAATAGAACAAACGAGTTGCCAGATCTCGTTCTTCTGGTAAAGAAACTAGAAAACCTGTCTGAATGGGAAGAAATGCATGGTTATGCATTGGATCTATTTGAAAGAACCCGATCATTAGAAGATGCAATCAGTTTGGCATTTTCGATACATTACTGTAAGCAACCTGATGAGGTATTGAAATTTCTCAATGAAAATTCTGACTTTGTATGTCAGTCCGATCAACTTCGAGGATTGATGGCGGTCAGTTATTATCAGCTTGGCCGATTCTCAGACGCCAAGAAAGAACTGGAGTTAATTGAAGACTCAAAAGTTAAAGATAGACATAAAGAACTTCTTGTTAACATAGCCATCTCTTCTGGAGATTGGGAAAGTCTTCATCACTTTGTTGAAGAAGAATGGAAGGGTAGAGACGATGCTAATCCTCAGTCTCTAATTAGGGTAGCTAAATTAGCTCAATCAATAGGTTCCCCACGTGCTCAACACCTCGTTGAATCTGCTTTGTCAAAAGTTGACGACGATGCTGAGATTTTTATGTCAGCTTACGGAATCGCAGTTGGGTCTGGATGGGAAGATTCGAGGGCGTTCAAAATTCTGTGTCAGCCAGTCACAAGTCAATATGAGCGTCTAGCCGCGGTAGTGTTCAGAATTCTGTGTCATTTCTTTATCCTATGCAAAAGAGAGATGACACATGACCAAACCAACATTCGACATGG
>MDTE01199515.1_pt1 | contig 18833 bp, 16 predicted proteins | sample 811231 | NCBI WGS metagenome assembly MDTE01 (sample SAMN05326651, study PRJNA326480) | marine metagenome | isolation source: seawater | place: Indian Ocean: Red Sea | collected 2010 | reverse complement strand
GATCTTCTCCTGTAGGTCTCCCGGCAGGAAACCGAGCCGCTCGCCCGCCTCCACGGCCGGGCGCGAGAGTATCAGGCGATCCACCTTACCTTGGATCAGTTCGCTGACCGCCATGGCCACCGCGAGATAGGTCTTGCCGGTACCGGCAGGCCCAAGACCAAAGGTCAGGTCTGCCTGGCCCAGCGCCTCGAGGTATCGGGCCTGCACCGGCGAACGCGGCGTGATCGTCCGTTTGCGGGTGCGGATGGCAATGCGGCTATCCTCAAGACTTCCGCTCGCCGCCATGCGGACAGCTGCCTGCACGTCGCCCGGCGCGACCTCCTGCCCACCCTTCAGGCGGTCATACAAATTCTCGATCGCCCGGTCCGCGATGTCCCGCGATGTCTCGGGGCCTTGGATCTCCAGCTGGTTTCCACGATAGCGCAGGGTGACGTCGAGCAGCTGCTCGATCTGCAACAGGTGCTCGTCGTGATGCCCGAACAATGCCGGGAGAAGCGTGTTGTCGTCGAACTGGATTTGCACCGGGCGCCCGGTCGCCGTGTCAGTCGATATCAAGCGTTCAACCTCTCCTCGGATCCTCGCCCAGCCATGCGGAACCCGGGCCCACAACCCGTCCTGCAAGACTGCGCGGCTTGCACGATTCGATAGCAACATTCGCGATGCTACCAACCCGAAAATCTTCCGCGGTCACATGCACCGCCTGGTTGTAGGGCGTGCGCCCAACAACCTGTCCGGGATGGCGTCCGGGCCGCTCTAGGAGAACATCCAGCGTACGCCCGACCGTGGTGGTGTTGAAGTCATACTGCTGTTCATCCAGCAGTGCCCGCAGGCGGGCGAGCCGCGCATCCTTCACGTCTTCGGGCACCTGCCGCGGCAGACCGGCCGCCGGGGTGCCCGGCCGGGCGCTGAACTTGAAAGAGTAGGCCTGCGAATAGCCGACCGCGCGCACCAGATCAAGGGTGGCCTCGAAGTCGGTCTCGGTCTCACCGGGAAACCCGACAATGAAGTCGCAGCTGAGCGCGAGGTCTGGTCGGGCCGTGCGCAGCTCGTTAACGATGTCCATGTAGCGGGCGACATCATGTCCGCGGTTCATAGCCTCGAGTATCCGATCGCTGCCCGACTGCACCGGCAAGTGAAGAAAGGGCATCAGCGCATCGACGTTGCCATGCGCATCGATCAGCGACGCGTCGACGTCTCGCGGGTGGCTCGTCGTGTAACGGATCCGCGCCAGACCGCCGATATCCGCCAAGCGCCCGACGAGCGATCCTAGGCCGGTCTCACCGCCAGCCTCATCGAGCCCGTGATAGGCGTTGACGTTCTGGCCCAGCAGCGTCAGTTCGCGCACCCCTCCATCCACCAGCTGGCGCGCCTCCTCAAGAATCTGCGCGACTGGCCGCGAGAACTCCGCCCCGCGCGTATACGGAACCACGCAGAAAGTGCAGAACTTGTCGCAACCCTCCTGAATTGAAAGGAAAGCCGATACGCTGTGGTCAGCCTGCCGGTCGGGCAGATGGTCGAACTTACTATCGATCGGGAAATCCGTATTGAGAACACCGCCGTCAGCGCCCGCGCGATGCGCACGTGCCACCATCTCCGGCAACCGGTGATAGGCCTGCGGGCCCAGCACGATGTCGACGAACGGTGCCCGGCGCAGCATTTCCTCGCCCTCGGCCTGCGCCACACAACCCGCGACCGCGATCACCATCGGCGCGCGACCCTCCTCGGCGCGGCGGTCCTTGACATTCCGCAGCCGGCCCAGTTCCGAATAGACCTTCTCGCTCGCTTTCTCACGGATATGGCAGGTGTTGAGGATCACCATGTCAGCCGATTCCGGGTTCTCGCCAGGGGCATAGCCGAGCGGCGCCAAGATTTCCGACATGCGCGCGGAATCGTAGACGTTCATCTGGCAACCGTAGGTCTTGATAAAAAGTTGTTTGGTCAAGAGCCCTTACGCCGATCGCGGTGCAGGCGCGAAACCGGCGCATTGGACCGCCCCAGTTTTCCCTACCAACACCTTGTTATTCATAAATATTCGCACCCCTAAGCCTTCGATGTCTTTGAGTCAAGTCGAGTCGAAGCGCGCTTCTCCCGAGGGCTCGCAAAGCCCTTTTTGGCTCGGCGCAGCCCCTTCAGGTCGCTCAGGCGCGGCCGCAGCCGCCAACGAATCCAATCCCATTTGCCGGAGGTCCCAACCATCGGCTGGATACGCCCGGACAAGCTGTCCGCGTGACTGCGCAGAATCTGCTCATGACAATGCTGGGCAAGCGCCTTGCGTGACCCGAACTCGTCGATTGTGACCGTCGGGTGGAACAAGACCGTTACGGTCAGGCGCCCTAGCCCAAACAGGTCCGTGGCGTGACTGATCATGTCCATGTCGCCGTACCAGGCGAAGTAGGGCCTCAAATGGCGGCCGATTGGCATCCCGTCGAGCCGCGAATAGGTCAGCGAGACGGGCTGCACTGTCAGCGGCTTGCCTTGGACACGATACTCCGCGACCGACAAGAGCGCGCTCTTAAACGGCAAGATGTGGTTGCCATCGTCGCTGGTGCCCTCGGGAAACAGGATTATACTGTCGCCGCCCTCGAGACGGCGGCCGAGCGCGGTGGCCTGCAGATGGGAGGTCCGCACCCGCCGGTCGACGAAAACCGAGCGCTGCAGCTTCGCCAGGAGACCGAACAGAGGCCATTCAGCTACCTCGGACTTGGCCACGAAGGAGCCGGGGATCAGCGCCCCGTAGATCGGGATATCGAGATAGGAACTGTGATTGGCCACGAACAGGGTGGGCCGTGTCCGTGACCGCCGGCCGTAGACCTCAAGGCGGATCCCTAACAGGCGGCAGCAGATCCGGTGATACCAGAGCGGGATTCGCCGCGACAATGGCAAGCGCAGTAAAAGCGCGAAGGCCTGGACCGGTACCAGCGCCAGCGTAAATGTCACATAGACGGTTGCCCGCGCCGCCGCCGTGATACGTGATTGCAGGACGGTGGGCTCGGTCATGCGCTGCTGTGCGCCCCGCGGTCGCCCGCCGTTCGGAGGCGCCCGTAATGGCGATAATATTTCCCCGTCACGAGGTCGGTCTTCACGACGACGCAGACATCGGTAGTGTTGAATTGATGGTCCACGACCGCGCCGTTGCCGACGAACCCGCCCAGCCGCAGATAGCCCTTTAACAGCGGCGGCAGGGCCCTGAGCGCAGCCTTTTTGTTGATGTCGTCCGGCGCCATTAAGTCCATACCCACATTCAGATGTGGCAGTGCAGTGGGGCGCATCTCCTCGGGCGCGAGATGGAAATGATGCAGATAGCTCAACGGTAACGCCAGACCCTCCGGCTCCACGCCATGCAGACTGGCGCAACCGAACATCAGGGAAATATCGTGATGGAACACAAACTGCGCGATCGCGGCCCAGAGAAGCTGCATCGTCGGGCGCCCCCGATAGTCACGATCGACGCAAGACCGGCCCAGTTCAAGGATCTCCCCATCATATCCCATGAGCGGGCGGATATCGTATTCGTTCGCCGAGTAGAACTGCCCAAAAGCGCGCGCCTTAGCGCCACGCAGCAACCGATAGGTGGCGATGATGGCATTGGCCCCCCGCCCGCGCTCGGTGTCGCAGACCAACAGATGTTCACAAACGTCGTCGAAGGGATCGATATCGCGCTGCACCCGCGCCATCTCAGCATCGGGCTTGGCCTTCATCTCGTCGTAGAACACTCGATACCGCAGAGCCTGCGCGGCGCGGACGTCTTCCGCGCCGCCCGCCAGACGGGCGATTAGGCTGCCCGCGCCCAATGTGGCCAGCGCAGCATCGAGACTCTCTGGCGCGGCCGGCTCGGCACCGCCGGGGAGATCGTTCATTTTCTTCACGCTTGCATGGGTATCCGGCCGCCGCTCAACCGGCACCGTCGTCATCCGCAGACTTGATCTGCACAGCAAACAATTCGAGTCTGTGATCGATCAACTCATATCCGAGATCGCGTGCGATCTTCTTTTTAAGCGCCTCAATCTCCTCGTTGAAGAACTCGATGACATTGCCCGTCTTCACGTCGATCAGATGGTCATGGTGATCATCCTGAACTTCCTCATAGCGCGCACGACCGTCCCCAAAGTCATGCTTCTCTAGGATATCCGCCTCCTCGAACAGCCGCACCGTGCGATAAACCGTCGCGATCGAGATGCGGGGGTCGAGCTGGGTTGCGCGGCGATATACTTGATCAACATCCGGGTGGTCATCCGCCTCCGACAAGACGCGCGCGATCGTGCGGCGCTGTTCGGTCAGCTTCAGACCGCGCTCGAAGCAAAGCTGCTCTATGCGCGACGGTGCGTCGGCATTCATACGCTCACCTGCCGGGCCGGGCCAAAATCTGTCTCAGCATTTTCCACCACCGCAATATAGTGCAAATATCGAGTCAGGGCGAGAATGCGACGAGCGGATATCCCCTAACACCGGGGCTATTGCTTGCCCCGCTTGCCCAGGCCGATCTGCTTCGCCAGCTGGCTGCGTTTCTTTGCATAGTTCGGCGCAACCATCGGATAGTCCGCAGCCAGACCCCAGCGCTCACGATATTGTTCGGGTGTCATGTCGTAGGACGTCTTGAGATGCCGCCTCAGCATCTTCAGCTTCTTGCCGTCCTCGAGACAGACGATGTAGTCTGCGGATACTGACTTCTTAACCGGCACCGCAGGAGACGGTCGGCTCTTTTCGCCGACCGCGCCGCCCGTTTCGGCCAGGCTCGCATGCACCTGCGAAATCAACAAGGGGAGGTCGCTCGCGGGCAGCTTGTTGTTCGACACATGGGCCGCAACAATATCAGCCGTTAACTTCATCAGTTCTGCCGAACTTACCTGTTCATTCATCGGACTTTGCCTGTTAACAAAAAAACTTGATCGAATTCTTTGCGTATTTAGTCGCCGTTCTTTAATTGTCCAAGTTTTTTCTACCCACAGGGCGCATTATCTGATGCGCGCCGACCAAGTGCATAGACCACCGCATCGGTACCGCCCGTCGGCCCTCCATAGTAGCCTGGGCGCCTCCCAACCGGGGTGAATCCGAAAGACTCGTAGAGCGAGATCGCGACAACATTGTCGACCGCCACCTCAAGGAGGGTTCGGGTGTCTGGCTCCAGCATCTCGAAGAACTGCCCCAACAGGGCGCCGGCGACGCCCTCTCTGCGCATGGCCGGGGCCACGCAAAGCGTCAAGATCTCGGCTTCGTAACCGGCAACCCGCGCGACCAAGAGTCCCGAAATTTCTTGATCATTCGCGCACGCGATCAGTGCTCGCGTCGTCGGCAAACGCAGGAGAGTGCGAAACGCATGCGCTGACCAAGGCGTCTCGGGCAGAGGTGCAAAGCACACCTCATGCAGTCGCGCCAAGTGCCCCGCGACAAAGTCTGGCGGCGGTTCGATGCGCAGGCCCTTATCCGCCACGCCGCGGCTACCCGCGAAGCCTTTGCCTGTCGGCCGCCGGCGGTGTGGTGTCCGGCGGGCGCAGATACATCGGGCGCGGTGGCGGAATTTTTCCGATGTCGTCTTGGGCGGCCAGCGCCGCGGCAAGTGCAGCGACGATCGCGGCATCGGCATCTTGGGAATACCGACCCATGGCGTCGGCGACGACATTCGCGCCCGCGAACCGGTCGACCGCATCACCCGCCAGCGCCGCGATATGTTTTTCCGCAAGTAGCCCTTTCACGTCGCCGGCCGAAACCACCGCCGGCTCAAACAGCGGCGTATTGTCGACTCCGAAGGCCTGAAAGTAGAAATCCGAACGCTTGGTTTCGAGAAGCACCGCTACGGGGCCTACCGCACCGGCTCTGCGGGCAGCATGCAGATGGACATCCAAGCTACCGATGCCCATCACCGGCACACCTAGAGCAAGGCCGAGGCCCCGCGCCACCGCGATGGCAATGCGCAACCCCGTATAGGCGCCAGGTCCCGTGCTGACAGCAACGAGATCGATCTGCGAAAATCCCGTTTCCGCTACCACAGCCTCAGCCATTGGCACGAGTACCTCGGCATGCCCGCGTTCCATTGCCTCGAAGCGATGCGCAACAATCCCGGCTTGCGCCCACAATGCCGCAGAGCAGGCATTGCCGGCGGCATCTAGGGAAAGAATGATCGGTCGGCGGCTCGGGTTCATATGTTCCATTCGAGCGAATCCATGCGTGGGTCTAGCATCGCGCAGGGGCAAACGCGACCCGCATGAGGATCCCCGATGAACGATGTTGCAACAAAACCCGCCACCTATGTCGAGATTGCCCCGCCGTCATACGACGTGGACATAGACTTGGTCTATGCAACAGGAGATAACTTCACCGGGGGCCGGGTCTATGCGAACGCACATTGTTTCCTGCACACGGACGCCGCCGCACATCTGGCGCGGGCGATCGAACTTGCCGGTCGCCTCGGCTATCGGCTGCTAATTTTTGATGCCCTGCGGCCGAGCGAGGCCCAGTGGGCTCTATGGAATCACACGCCCGATCCCAATTTCCTCGCCGACCCGCGCCGCGGCTCGCCTCACAGCCGGGGAGTCGCCTTGGACCTCACGCTGCTAGACGGAGCGGGCAGGCCGTTCAACATGGGAACCGACTTCGACGCCTTCACCCCCCTGTCCCACCACGGTGCCGAAGTTTCGGCCGAGGCCCAACACAACCGCCACCTGCTGCTAGGAATCATGTCCACCGCGGGCTGGGATTTCTATTCCAAGGAATGGTGGCACTATCAGCTTTTTGAGCCCCGGCGCTATCCGCTGGCCCAGGACCGGAATCTCGACAAGCCCATGATGGCATCGACCGACCGTTAGACCTTGCGGCGCAAAACTGCCAAACGGTAACGTTCCGTAGGAAATCAATCGGCCCCATGAAACCACATTAAGTGGAGACACCGTTGACCGGACGAGCAATGCGATTGTTCCCGCTACGCGTGCGGGTCACGTTATCCGGAGTTCTTGCGGCCACGGCCGTATGGCTTTGCCTGGCCACCTCGGCGGGGGCGGCGGACTCCGCCGTGATCCTGATGTACCACCGGTTCGGCGAGGACGCCTTCCCGTCGACGAACATCCGTCTGGAGCAGCTCGACGCGCATATCGCGGAGCTTTCCTCCGGGCCCTACACCGTCATGTCTGTGCCGGACATCCTTGCCGCGATCCGCGAGGGCCGCGCGCTGCCCGATAGGACAGTGGGCATCACCATCGACGACGGCTTCCGCTCGGTCTATACCGAGGCGTTTCCCCGATTCCGGCGCGCGGGCTTTCCCTTCACAGTCTTCCTCTCGACCAACCAGGTCGACCGGGAGTTTCGCGACTTCATGACCTGGGACAAGGTGCGCGAGCTTCGGGACGCCGGCGTCACCATCGGTGGACACACGACGGCGCATCTGCACATGGCCGCAAACTCGGCCGAACGCAATCTTGCGGATATCGAGACCTCGAATGCGCGCTATATCGCCGAGCTCGGCGCCCGCCCCACGCTGTTCGCCTACCCCTTCGGCGAGGCCAGCGTCCGTGTTCAGCGCCTCATCCAAGATTCCGGTTACACCAGCGCCTTCGGTCAGCATTCGGGCGTGCTCGACGCCTCGTCCGACCCGTTCTACATGCCGCGTTTTGCGCTCAACGAGGCGTTCGGCGACATGAAACGGTTCCGCCTCGTAGCGAATGCCCTGCCCATCGCACACAGCGATATGACCCCGTCGAACCCGACTCTCCGTCAGAATCCACCAATCTTCGGATTCACGCGTGCCGAGACGGCAGCCGAGATCAATGGCCTCGCCTGCTATGCGGCCGATCAGGGCCAGGTCCGCGTCGAGGAAATCGGCCCGCGCATCGAGGTGCGCATGAACGGGCCGTTCCAAGCGGGTAGGGCACGTATTAACTGCACGGGTCTCGGCCGTGACGGACGCTGGCACTGGCTGGGAATGCTGTATTACGTGCCCCGGACCTAACCCGCGGCGAGAAACCGGGGGCTAGCGCGCGGCGAGTTGAACCGCGTTGAGATCAAAGGGCTCGGTCGAAAGGCGGGCCAACTCGAAATCATCGAGCCGGTTTGTCTCGATCAGGCCAATCAGCGCATTGACATAATCCTCACGCCGCTCGGAGTAATTCACCAGCGTCCGGGCCAGGGTCCTCGTGTCAAGCCGGGCGTCGTACGCGCGCATTTGCGCCCGGGCGAATCGGTAGTCCTCGTAGGCATAGTGGCGGTTCAGATTGCCCACATAGCTGCGCACGCTATCGAGCAGACTATCAAAGGCGCGCACCTCGAAGCGCTCGCCTTCGGCGCGCTCCTCGGGCACTAAACCCGCTCCCGCGCTCCACGCGCGCTGGCCGAACAGGGCATTGCCCTCGCGCGCAAACCGCGACCGGCCCCAGCCGCTCTCCTCAATCGACTGCGCCAGGGCGAGGGTCGGTGAAACGCCGTCGACACGCCGCAAGAGCGCGGCGAAATCGCTCGGCGCAACCCTATACTTGTGGGCCAACCCATCGAGCCAGACCTGTTCATCTTTCAAGAGGTCATGGCCCGACGAAACATGTTCCTCGAGTGCGATCAGGCGACGGCGCTCGGCCTGAACCTCCTCGTTGACCTTCAGGATCAGCGGCAGAATGGTGCGGATGAAGGTCCGCTTGCGTTCCTCGACAACCATTTGTGCGCCGAAGTCGGTCGGCAGGGATTCGACGAAAATGCGCGGCACCCGAGCATCGCCCCGGCGAATCTTACTCAGTGCGTAACTCGTCCCATGTAGCAGTTCATGCAGGCCGTCCTCCGACACAACGTCGTGCATTTCGTCGTCGATGTTGGCAACTTGGTTGCGCAACATGGCGAGTTCGTCCTGTGGCGGCGCAATCCAGTCGGGCGCCGCGCGCGCAGGCCGATCGACGGACCAGCCAGCCAAGGCGCCACAGATCACAACGGCTCCAACAGCGGAAACCGTAAAACCTGTAAGCTTGTTTTTACAAAGAATACGAATGATGCCCCTCATTCCTAAACGCCCCCCAACGTCACCGCAGGCTAAGGGCGTATCGACTTTTATGTTTATTAAATCTGTTCGACAAGCCGGTACTTGCCCCCGGCCTGCCGTGTGCAACCTCGATCGCTGGGCGCTCGCGTTAGGCGACGGCCTGCACCTCGTTCACCTCCGGCACGTAATGCCGCAGGAGATTTTCGATACCCATCTTAAGGGTCGCTGTTGAGCTCGGGCAGCCAGCGCATGCGCCCTGCATCGTTAGGAAGACAACGCCGTCCTCGAACCCGTGAAAAACGATATCGCCACCATCCATCGCCACCGCGGGACGCACGCGCGTGTCCAAAAGCTCGACGATCTGCGCGACGACCTCTGCGTTCTCACCATCCGCCGCCGCATGCACTGGGCCCGCAGCATCGCGCATCACCGGTTCGCCGGATGTGTAGTGCTCCATAATCGCCCCCAGTAGGGCGGGCTTGAGCACCTGCCAGTCGGCCGCGGGCGCCTTGGTCACGGTGACGAAGTCGCTGCCAAGGAAGACAGCCGTTACCTCCGGCACGGCGAACAGGCGCTGCGCCAGCGGCGAGGCGTCAGCGCTTTCCCGGCTGGGAAAATCCGCCGTGCCCGCAGAAAGGACCGCGCTGCCCGGAAGGAACTTCAGGGTCATGGGGTTGGGCGTCTCTTCAGTCTGGATAAACATCCCGTCGTCTGTCTTTCGGGCGGCCGCAGCCACACTCACGCGTGGCGGCGGTATCTTGTTAACCTTTGGGCGGGCGATCCGTGAACGAATCGAAGTGATCGCGCCCCGTTGGAGGGAAAACTTGGTTAGATTTCCGAAATAATCAAGCATTGTTTTTCGCCCCGCCTGGTTAACAGATCGACCCCTCAGGGATACCGCGCAGACCCGAATAGTGCATAACAACGGAAGAACATTTCAGGTTCTTGACGCACATTGCCACACGCTCAAACGGCCGATGCTGGTCTCCGAGCGCATCGCAGGCACGGCCGAATCAGAACTGGTGTTGCTGGGCATCCGGGCTCTGCCCGGCGTGTGCAGGCCCCAAGAAATCTTCACGCTGCCGGAATACGCCTGACGCACATCAAGGCGGCGGCGTTACGCTCCAAGGAAACCGACTATCTCGTGCACTTCCTTGATGACCGACGCTGCGATGGCCGCGGCGCGCTCAGCGCCGTCGTCAAGGATAGCGTCGACATGGTCCGGGGCTGCCATCATCCGCCGCATCTCCGCGCCGATCGGGCCCAGTTTGGCCACCGACAGATCGACGAGCTCAGCCTTGAAGCCGCTGAACTGCGCTCCCGCAAACTGATTCAGGGTCACGGCCATAGACTGGCCGGACAGCGCCGCGTAGATCGAAAGTAGGTTGAACGCCTCCGGCCGTGCCTTTCCGGCGTCGGCGTCAATACGCACACCGTCCGCCGTGAGCGCCTCCGGCCCCGGCAACTCGCCGGGATCGGTCCTGGCCTTCCGAATCTTAGCGGCGATATCGTCAGCACCGTCGGTCAGGTTGATCCTTGAATACTCCGACGGGTCCGACTTCGACATCTTTTTAGTGCCGTCGCGCAGGCTCATCCCCCGCGTAGCCTCGCCGAAGATCAGCGGCTCGACCACAGGCAAACAATCGGTCTCAAAATCGTTGTTGAACTTGATCGCAATGTCGCGAGTCAGCTCGAGATGTTGCTTCTGATCTTCACCCACAGGGACGTGGGTCGCCTTATAGGCGAGGATGTCCGCTGCCATCAGGTTGGGGTAGACATACAGGCCGACGCTGGCATTCTCGCGCTGCTTGCCCGCCTTCTCCTTAAACTGGGTCATCCGGTTGAGCCAGCCCATCCGGGCCACGCAGTTGAAAATCCAGGCAAGCTCGGCGTGGGCTGTCACGCGACTCTGGTTGAAGATGATCGAAGTCGACGGATCGATACCCGACGCCAGAAACGCTGCGGCGACCTCGCGCGTGTTCGGCGCCAGCTGCCTAGGGTCCTGCCAGACGGTGATCGCGTGCATATCAACCACGCAGTAGATGCATTCGAAATCGGCCTGCAGCCCAACAAAGTTCCGAATGGCGCCCAGATAGTTTCCGAGGTGGAGATCGCCGGTGGGCTGAACGCCCGAGAAAACACGGCTCATCGCAATATTACTCCTAGGGGCTTGGACGCTCGATGGTGTCGGCGCGGGTTATGGCCGGGGGCACGTGCTACGTCAAGCTGGCCGAACACACAGTATGTGTTAACCACGGCGCAGCATGGTGCGCATCTCGGCCAGCGACGTCACGCGGAGCAACTTGGCGCAGACGCCGAAGATAACTAGACCAGCGAGAATAAGGGATACGAGGGCTGCAATCCCGGCTGCATCGCTAGTGGATAGGGGTGATGCGAGGGCGCCGGCGACGAACCAAAGGCCGACCACCATCAGGGCCGTAGCCACAGTTATGAGGCCGAGCCGCACGACAAGGCGGCGGTCGGGGTCTAGCAGGCGGCGGCGGTGCAGAAGCCAAGCAAGCAGGCCGGCATTAACCCAAGACGAAGCTGCCGTGGCCATCGCGATTCCCACGTGCGCGAAGGGCGGCATCAGCGCCAGCGCCAAGGCCACGTTCACGACCAGGGCCAGTACCGCGACCTTTACCGGCGTCGCCGTGTCCTCGCGCGCAAAGAAGCCCGGCGCCAACGCCTTGATAAGCACATAGGCCGGCAGCCCCAGTGCGAAGGCCGCCAGCGCCGCGCCGGTCTCGGCTGCGTTGGCCGCGTCGAACGCCCCGCGTTGGAACAGAACCGTCACGATCGGGTCGGCAACCACAACAAGCGCCGCTGCGGCAGGCAGCGTAAGCAGCATGGCGAACTCGATCGCCCGGTTCTGGCTTTCGCGTGCGGCATCCATGTCACCAGCCTTAAGCTGACGCGACAGGAGCGGCAGCAACGCAATCCCCACCGCCGCACCAACCACCCCAAGGGGCAGCTGGTTCACTCGATCGGCGAAGTAGAGGAACGACACTGAGCCCTCGGGCAGCTCCGAGGCAAGCCGGATACCAATCAGCACGTTTATCTGATAGACACCCGCGCCAAGGATCCCCGGCCCCATCAGCATAAACAGACGCCGGACCCGAGGCCCGAATTTGAGGCGCGGGACCATTGGCGCCAGACCAGTGCGTGCGCAAACGGCAGCCAGCCAGACAAACTGGCCTACACCGGCGATTAGAACGCCCCAGCTCAGTGCCAGCCCAGGATCGGGCAGCCAGCCAAGTGCGACGCCCGAAAGTGCTCCAACCAGAATGATGTTGAGCAGGATGGGCGCGGCGGCAGCGGCGGCAAATTTCTCGAGCGTGTTCAGGATCCCCCCCAGCATCGCCGACAGGGAGACGAAGAGGAGATAGGGAAAGGTCAGGCGAGCAAAGTCGACGGCCAGCCTAAACTTCTCGGGCTCGTCCTGGAACCCGCCGGCGACAACCGCCATCACCTCAGGCATGAAGATTTCGACCAAGGCGCTAAGGACAAGCAGTATCAGCAACATCACCCCGAACACGTGCTCGGCGAAGGCGCGCGCGGCGGCTCGTCCGTTCTCCATCAGCTCGCCCGCGAAAAGCGGCACAAAGGCCGCGTTGAAGGCGCCCTCGGCAAATAGGCGGCGAAAAATATTGGGAAACTGCAGAGCAACGAAGAAAGCGTCGCTGACCTGGCCCGCGCCGAGGAAGGCCGCGATGAACATGTCGCGAACAAAACCGAGCACGCGGCTGCCCATGGTCCAGCAGCCGACCGTAGCTATGGCGCGAACAAGTGGCATTCGTCGCTCTTAACGGCAAAACGGGGCGAAGAAAAGGCGCACGGCCAGCTTTTCAGCTTTTCTTCGAATAGGGCTCCACCCGGCGATCGAGCTTGGTCGAGGCCTAGGTCGGGATGACGGGCGCGAAGCGGGATTGCCCAGCTCTAGGCACCAGCGGATTGCCATGCATGCGCAGCATGACAAATTTGAGGAGCAGCGCGCCCAAGACACCCATGAAGACAAACACACCCGCGACAGCCAGATAGCGTATCAAAAACGCCCCTCGCGATGGGCCGACGGCCGCACCGCAACGGCGAACAAGACGGTTATCATCGAACCCAGACCGAACCGCCGCGACACGCCTTACTCGGCCGCCTGAGGCGCACCCTTCTTGGTAGCCAGAACGTCGTCCTCGCGAATGGCCTCGAGCAAGCAAGCACGGATTTTCGAGATCCGGGATTCGTGGCTCACTTTCATACCGAATCCGTCTTTGACATAGAACACATCGACGGCGCGTTCGCCGAAGGTCGAGATCTTAGCTGAAGATATCTGCAACGAAAGATCATAGAGCGCACGGGTTACCAGATAGAGAAACCCGGGCCGGTCCCGGCCGTTAATCTCGATCACGGTATGGGTGGCGCTGGCCTGATTGTCGACGATCACCCTTGGTGCCACGGTGAACACCTTTGTGCGTGCCGGCAAGAAGACACGTTGGACCTCAGGCTCAGCGCGCCCCATCTCGCCGGCGAAGGCGCGTTCGATCTGAACCGTTAGCTTCGCCAGTGCCCCCGATGCCGACAGCGCATTGTCGTCGCGATTCTGCAACCAGAAGGTATCCAGCGCCATGCCCTGCGGGGTTGTAAACACTTTGGCGTCGACGATGTTCGCGTCGATAGCTGCGATCGCCCCAGTGATTCGCGAAAACAGGCCTGGGTGATCCTGGGTGTAGACCGTCAGTTCGGTCACATCGATGTCTGCCCGTACCCGGGTGCGGATCGAAAGCGGCTGTTGCTCCTGTTCAGCGGCGCGCATAAGACGGGCTTGGTGCGCCAGAGTGTGCGTATCGAAGGCCAGCCAGTAGCCCGGATAGCCGCGCTCGAGCTGGGCCTCGACATCCGCATCCGGCCAGTCGGCCAACGCCTCGCGCAACGCCGCCTTGGCCGTCTCGATCCGCGCGCCGCGCGCATTGGTGCGCTGGCCGCCGGACATCACGTCCTCAGCCGCGTGATAGAGCTCGCGCAGTAGCTCCGCCTTCCAGTTGTTCCATACATTCGGCCCGGTCGCGCGCATATCGACGACGGTGAGGCAAAGCAGCAGGCGTAGCCGCTCGGGCGACTGAATCTGGTCGACGAAGTCCATGATCGTCTTGCTGTCGTTCAGGTCGCGCTTCTGGGCGACGTCGCTCATCACCAGATGTTCACGCACCAGCCACTCGACGGTCTCGCTCTCCTCGGCGTCAAGGCCGAGGCGGGGGCAGACGCGCTTCGCGACCCGCGCGCCGAGTACGGAGTGATCCCCCCCACGGCCCTTGGCGATATCATGGAACAGGACGCCCATATAGAGCGCGCGGCGCGAGCCGATCTTGTGGATCACCTCGCTGGCCACGGGGTGTTCGGCAACCAGCTCGCCGCGCTCGATCCTGGCCAGCAGGCCGATCGCCTGGATTGTGTGCTCGTCCACCGTATACACGTGATACATATCGTGCTGCGTCTGCCCGACCACGCGACCGAAGTCGCGCAGGAAGCGTCCGAACACCCCGGCTTCGTTCATACGGGTCAGCGCCAGTTCCGGCGCGTCGATTGACGAGGCCATCTCGACGAACATCCGGTTCGCCTCGGCGTCCTCACGCACCGTCTTGTCGATCCGCTTGAGGTTCTGGGTCACCAGCCGCAGGGCATGGGGATGAATATCGAGCCCCTCGTTATGGGCCACGTAGAACAGCCGGATCATCGACACCGGGTCGCACTCGAACTGCTCGTCATCCGCCACCGTCAGCCGATCCCGGTCGATCTCAAACCCCATGAGGTCGCGCGGGCGGCGCAGGCGCGGCAGCCGGATGATCGGCTTACTCATATTCTCCGCCTCAATCGCGGCGCAGAAGATGCGGGTCAGGTCGCCGACATCCTTCGCAACAATATAATAATGCTTCATGAAGCGCTCGACGTCCGAAGCACCCGCCCGGTCCGCATAGCCCATGCGCTGCGAGATCGGCGTCTGCACGTCGAACGTCAGCCGTTCTTCGGGCCGCCCCGATAGATAATGAAGATGGAAGCGGACGCTCCACAGGAAGTTCTGATCCTTCGCAAAGTTGCGCGCCTCGGCCTTCGTCAGGACGCCGTGGGTGACCAGGTCCGAGACACTGTCCACCTCATAGGCGAACTTGGCGATCCAGTAGAGGGTCTGCAGGTCGCGCAGACCACCCTTCCCATCCTTGATGTTGGGCTCCACATAATACCGGCTGTCGCCCATCTTCGAATGACGCTGATCGCGCTCGTCGAGCTTGCCCTTCACGAACTCCATCGTCGCGCCGGACATGATCTGGTCGCGGAAGGTCGCGCGCAATTCCAGATAGAGTTCCTGGTCACCCCAAAGGTAGCGCGCCTCCAGCAGCGCGGTGCGGATAGTCAGATCGGACTTCGCCAAGCGCACACAATCATCGATCGAGCGTGTCGCATGTCCGACCTTCAGCCCGAGATCCCAGAGCATGTAGAGAATATATTCGACGATCTGTTCGCCATGGGCCGTTTGCTTCCAGGGAAACAGGAACAGGAGATCGATGTCGGAATAGGGTGCCAGCTCGCCGCGACCATAACCGCCCACGGCCACCACAGCCATCCGGTCGCTCGCGGTCGGGTTGGCCGCCGGATACTCGCGCAACGCGGCGTCGTGCACGACCCGGATGACCTGGTCAAACAAAAAGGCAAGCTCGCCCTTAGCCGCATTGCCGTCGATCTCGACCGCCTCGAACCGGGCCTGCACGATTGTGCGCCCATCCTCGATCGCCGATTTCAGCTGCTCCTGGACAACCCGGCGGCGATCACCAGCGGCGGAGATATCGGCGCATGTCGCCTCGATCCGGGCCTCCAGCGCGGCTCGGTCGATAACGTCGCGTTTGCGTTTCTTTCGCGTTGCCATGGCGAGTCTGTTCTACACCTTCGGCGGCAGGTTGAATATGCCGGTCCGCGGTTACGGGTCCGCGCGCGGGTCCCCCTCGAGCGCCGCATCCAGGCGCGCGCGCCGGGAAAACGCATATATGTAGATCGCGAGGCCGACGAGGGAACCCACCGTCACGGGCCAGCCCAGACCGAATGCGTCGCCGATCCGCCCCATGGCGAGCGCGCCCAGCGCCGGCCCGGAGCGGAAGATCATGCCGAACAGGCCAAGGACCCGACCCCGCATCTCGTCGGGCACGGCAAACTGCACCACCTGCTGGGTGGCGATGCCGCCGCTGGTCATCGAGAAGCCGAGCGCAGCAAGACAGACCATCGCAAACGGAAGCCACGTCACATTGACGATCAGGAAGGTGGCGCTCCCGCCGACCAGGCCGGAAATCAGTGCGAGCTTTGTGATGCCGTTCTTGTTCCCCCGGCGCAGCATCCATACCGCACCGCTCATGGCGCCTATTCCGAGCGACGAGGCCATGATCGAGAAGCCGGTCACGTCGAGTAGGAATACGGAGCCCGCCAGCGCGGACAGAAGCTCTGTCAGCGGCCGGATCATGGTCCCGAGCACCAGCAGCAATAATAGCATCGGGCCGATCCCAGGATGAGACGCACCGTATCGGACACCGGCGAGCGCATCGCCCAGGAAAGTCCCACGAGCCAACTTGGCACCCGCCTGAAACGGGACATCGATTATCGCCAGCGCCCAGACCATTGCGGCGCCCGCGAAAATATTGAATGCGAAGGCGAGCTCGGGCCCGCCCAGCGGCAGGAGAACCGCCGCGAGCGCCGGCCCCACGAACTGGGCGGCATTAAAGGTCGACGAGTTTAGTGCGATCGCGGTGGCTATCTCAGCGCGCGGCACGAGGTTCGGCATCAATGCCAGTCGTACCGGCTGCCAGAAGGAGAAGGTGATCCCGCGTGCAAGCGCCATCACCAGCAATAGCCAGATCGTCATCAGGCCGGCGAAGGTCGTGACCGTCAGCAGAACCGAGATCACGACCAGCATGGCCTGGGTCGCAACTGCGATCTTCCGGCGATCCATGCGGTCGGCCATGACCCCCCCGATTGGGCCGAAGAGAAGTACCGGCAGCGCATCGGCGGCGGCCACGGCCCCGACCCAGAATCCCGAATGGGTCAGCTCCCACGCCAGCCAGCTGATCGAGATGCGCACGACCCAGGTGCCCACCACGTTGGGGATATGGCCGATCAGGTAAATCCGGAAACTGCGGTGACGCATCACATCGCCGACGGCGCCGAACCCGGCCAGTGCCAGTCCGCGGACGAGAAGGTCAATCATCCATCGCGGCCTTCAGCCGGTAGAGCAGCTCCAGCGCCGTGCGCGGCGTGATCTCGTCGGGGCTGACCGAGGCCAACAGGTCGCGGACCGGATCGGCTATCGGCGCGACGGCGACCTCTGCTACGGCCGCCCGGAACAGCGGCAGGTCGTCCGCCAAGCGGTTCAACGCGCCGGCCTGGTCGCCGGCCTCGAGCAGCCGCAGCACCTCCTCGGCCCGACCGACAACGGCAGGCGGCAATCCGGCGAGCTTGCCCACATGAATGCCGTAGGAACGATCCGCCGCGCCTTTCCCCACCTCGTGTAGGAAGACGATTTCGTCGTCCCATTCCTTGACCCGCATGGTGTAGCAGGACATGTCGTCGAGCCGCGCGGCCAGCCGCGTGAGTTCGTGGAAATGGGTCGCAAACAGGGTGCGGCAGCGATTCTGTTCATGCAGATGTTCGACCGTGGCCCAAGCGATCGACAGCCCGTCGAATGTGGCGGTGCCGCGCCCAATCTCGTCGAGGATGACCAGAGAATGCGGCCCGGCCTGATTCAGGATCGCCGCCGTCTCGACCATCTCCACCATAAAGGTCGAGCGCCCGCGCGCGAGATCATCGGCGGCCCCCACCCGGCTAAAAAGCCGATCCACGACACCGATTTCCGCCGCCGCGGCCGGTACGAAGGAACCGATCTGGGCGAGGATCGCGATCAGGGCATTCTGACGCAGGAAGGTGGACTTGCCGGCCATGTTGGGGCCGGTGACCAGCCACAGGCGCCCGGTCGCGGCATCTGCACCCGACAGGTCGCAATCATTGGCGACGAATCCGCTGGGTCCATCCTCGAGCACGGCCTCGACCACCGGATGTCGCCCGCCCGTGATCCTGAACCCGGTGTCGTCGGACAGGGTCGGTCGCGTATAGCGCGCGTCGGCCGCCAGTTCGGCCAACCCGGCCGCGACGTCAAGCTCCGCCAGCGCCCGGGCGGCGACGGCAACATCCTCCGCCGCCGCGCGTATCTCAGCGGCGAGCATGCCGAAAAGTTCGAGTTCGATCGCGAGCGCGCGCTCGCCCGCGCGGGAAATCCTGTCGTCGAGTTCGGACAGCTCGACCGTGGTAAACCGCACGGCGTTCGCCATGGTCTGACGATGGATCAGGCCATATGCCTCGGCCGTCGCCTCCTTGCCGTCCGCCATGATTCGCTCGGCATGGGCGGCGCCGAGCTCCACGAAATAGCCGAGCACATTGTTGTGCTTGATCTTGAGGTTGGCGACACCGGTCTGCTCTGAATAGGTAGCCTGCAGGCCTGCGATCAGCTGGCGGCTCTCGTCGCGCAGAACCAACTGGGCGTCGAGCTCCTCCGAGAAGCCGCCGGCGATGAACCCGCCGTCGCGGGCCGCCAGCGGCGGGTCCGGCGCGAGCGCGGCGGCAAGCCGGGCGACCAGCTGGTCATGCTCGCCAAACGCCGCCGCGACGTCGTCCAGCGTCGCAGGAATGTCGGCCATCGCCCGTAGGAATTTCCGCAACGTCCGGGCCGCCTCGAGCCCGGCGCGGATAGCGGCCATGTCGCGCGGACCGCCGCGCCCGAGCGCCAGCCGGGACAGAGCCCGCTCCATGTCCGGTGCAATCCGCAGGGTGCCGCGAATATCATGGCGGGTCGGCACGCGATCGG